>Ga0307510_10005318_pt1 | contig 15318 bp, 17 predicted proteins | sample 12_EM_MG_FD_207224 | JGI IMG/M metagenome (GOLD analysis project Ga0307510, IMG submission 207224) | Populus trichocarpa ectomycorrhiza microbial communities from riparian zone in the Pacific Northwest, United States - 12_EM | ecosystem: Host-associated > Plants > Roots > Unclassified | place...
AGGAGCGGTGGGAGCAGGAGCGGTGGGAGCAGGAGCGGTGGGAGCAGGAGCGGTGGGAGCAGGAGCGGTGGGAGCAGGAGCAGTGGGAGCAGGAGCCGGAGCAGGAGCAGGAGTGTAAGCGTGAGCAGGAGCGGGGCTGGGAGCTGGACCGGGAGCGGCAGTAGCGCTAGTAGCCGTTGTGGTAGTTGAACCGGGTGTAGTGGTACGAGTAGTAGAGGAGGGAGTTGTGTAAGGATGAGCGGGTATGTGTGATGTATCTCAATTCTGAGGGTGAAAGTTGTGCTCAGGAAAGTTTTCGTTCAAGCTATCTTATGTGGTGGTAAAAATATTTCTAAGAGGCTAGGGTAAAGTTATTCTCCTAGGGCAACAAATGGCTGACCGTTTGTTACAACCATTTCTTCCGAGCAAACCATTCCGCAACGGAACGGTCGCCACTTCTTCCGTTGTTACCAAACAGGCCCTAAGTTACCCTCTCTCGAGTTAAGGACAGGCCAAGAGATATATCTCTCCATCTAGCTAACAAAAAAAGCACTCCCGAAATTCAACGAACTCTAAGGAAACACATATGACTGATAAAACCTAATCCCCCAACGATCTCTAGCAATCTAGAACGATCCCGATATCCTGCAATCCCCCATGATCCCCAAAACCTTGGCCCCAACAATGCGCGAACTCCAGTATACCTTGTGCCATAGGATATGAAAGAAACTATGAAACTAAATACTTGATACCTAATGCCCTATGGAAAAAGGCATCAACAAAACCATAAAATTGATGCCCTATGCCTAGCGGCATAGGATGTGAAAATATCAACCCACCGCGAAGTGCCAAACCCCGAGAAACTACAAAGCCACATCCCCTAACAGCTGATCTCCTAGCTGCATACCTACCTATGATACCTGCATATTGGCATACTGTCTCCCGAAGGGTCGCGAGATTCTCGAGTTGCGAGAGTGGCGGCGCTCTTGGCCACACGGCATGAATTTTCCCACGGTCAACCTCGCTTTTTTAAAAAATTTGATACTATTCTTGTTTGCTCTTGCTATTGAAGTTTCTCTTTGGGCTAAGCCTTGACTTAAGTGCAAGCATGTACCCGTTTTTATGCTACGACTCTCGCAACTCGAGAATCTCGCGACCCTTCGGGAGACTGTATCGGCATATCCACCCATCTGCTCAACCGAATAGCCTCATGCTTTATAGGCAATCCAATAGATATCGCTCGAGCACCATCGGGGAAAAGGCGAGGAGACACATTCTCGAGCAAATGAGAAAGGGATTGGATTGTCCCTTGCCGGGGGGAAAGTGTAAAGATTACATCAGGTGGCCAGGAGCATGCTGGGTACCGTAGATGATTGAAGGGTGTGGTTCCAGGGTTTGAACCAATTGGGGCGGAGATCGGAGAGGAAATCAGTAAAGAAGCAATGCCCAAGGAAAGTGAAATGACACCAATCAAGCAAGTCCTTGACTAGCTACATTTAAATTTGCTCACTCTATACTCAATCCTGATCTCTCTCTATAGTAATAAGATGTACGGCCAACTAGGATAAGTAGAGTCTACCCTGCCCACTAGATAACAATCCCTTCGCCCAGAACCTACACTTTCAGCCCTTCGACAATCTGAATTTCCGGGGGTGAAGTTCATCATTTGTCTGATTTTGGAGATAACTGCCGGCTAGCCGGGTTCTCATAGGGATTGATCTCTTTGCTACCAACTGCTCGGATAATACCTTCAGATGTACTAGGATATAGGAGGGTTGAGTTGGTTTGCTTCGGAATTGTACTGGTGCTGGGTTGCATGTATGCCTGAATCGGCGGTGGCTCCCGTATATATGGACCAAGAAAGTTGATGAAATCACAAGATTCTCACTCCCATCATTCCCGGTCTATGGCAACTGACACTCTATATTCAGTCTTAGGAGTAAAGAGAACCGTGACAATGCCTCCGGATCAGTAACAGATTTCCATGATACGTTAGAGTGCCCTAACTTTCCAGACAAGCGCATGTGGCCAGTTATCCTGGACTTTCAAAAACACAGTTAAAGAAGCAAGCTCATTATCTGAGAAATTAACTCCTTCTATCACCACCACCATATCATCATCACGACCCACACGAATTGCCACCACAGCATAGAGGTGGTTGGCGCAAAATGCAACATCCTTCAATCTTAGTTTGCGTCTTACGGCTTCCTTTTTTAGGGTTTTGACAAATTTACCCCACTTAGACAGTTCATTTAAGCTTTCCTGTATCGTTACAGTAGGCCTGACACTTTTCTCCCCCTGTTTGCGCTTGGAAAGATGCTCTGTATAGCAATATTAGTGACTAAGAAATTTACTCGTATTCAGGCCCATACCCAAAGCTCCACAAGCACTCAAATTTCCCCGCAGCATCATCCTACAGGCCTTTGCCTTCTGCAAACTGTCCTACTCACCTGTTAGACAATCTATTGCAAGGCTAGCATGGTGTAATCTGACCTTTAGGACTCGGTTTTCCATCACTAATTCTTCTATTCTTTTCTCAGCTTGTTCCTCCTCCTCCCTCATAAGTCTCAATTCCTCATCATCCCTCTGCTCATGCAATTGTTTGCTATTTTTCTCCATATCATGACTGTGCTGGCCAAACTTCAGAACCCTCGTTGCCAACCCTTCCTGTAAGGTTTTATTATACTTCGCCTTCTCCTCCTCATAGCGCCGATAACATTCTGCTTCAAGGCACTTTACGGCTGCCATATGCTCGTTTTGGGTGATCCATGTCTCACCATCTGCATGGACTTTCCCGACCGGCTCCCCGGTAGAGTAGTATGCGATATTGTCTCCACAGCGGATAGTACGATAAAATGCAGTGGGAAGTAATGCACCTGCGGGTGTGACATGAGTCTGGATTGGAGACTTTAGAAAGCGCAACATTTTTAGGAAGAATCGCAGTTAGAAGGTATGATAGGTGGACAATGTTTGCTAGTGAGATGCGAAGTTGAACAGTATGGTGAAAGTAAAGACAGGAAGGAACCCGAAGGGAATTTACAGTGCAAACATTTCGGATACTTGCATGTCCCACCAGTCCATACACATACTATGTCCAAAATGGGTTTGTTTGGCTGGTTACGATTGTTGGACCACTTCTCCCAGTGGGCAGTAAGTATCCACTGCTAACCCTGAAGGGCTAGTAACTCAGGCAGTCATTTCTATAGGACAGTTGAACAGGACTCTCGTCTCCAATGAGGCTCTGAGATGGTTAATAATTTAGGGGCTGAGATTGGTGGAGCATGTATGTAATGGTATCTCTTCGCTGCCCCTTAATGTACGGTACAATTAAACAGTCTATCATATTTGCACAACACACCCCTCTATTTCCCCTCGATTGCACTTCAGCCACAACCTCCCTACCTATAGCATCAGGTCCCATCACAGTTCCCGACAATGCAACCTTTTTTCCAGTCCCCAGCTTATTTTAATATCATGCTTTTCTATTGCTCAACTCGCCCTGCCACTACACTCCGTACTGCCGTATTCCCTCCTACTACCTATAGCGCTAGCAGGATTCTTGGAACACCGCCGCAACCTAGCAACAACCCAATCACATTGCAGAAACACCGACCCCATCGCCATGACCCATCACCTGGCAGCTCTCAAAGAGATCAAAGCCACTTGGTACAAGCGCACGACGAGTCTAAAAACCATGCTCATGAAAAATGCCATGGAGGAGCAGGCAGCTCAGGTTAAATTCTTTGAGAAAGAGATGAAGAGGCTCATTGGAATGCATAGCTCTCTGGCCAAGCATCTCGAGGAGCGGTGCAAATACTCTGCTGAGCAAAAGGGTCTGAATCAGAAGAAAATTAAACAAATGATTTCGGAAAATAAAAAACTTGCCGTAAGATTACACCTCCGCATCTTGCAATAAGTTTTCTAATTTTCCACCAGAGTGCAATTTCTCAAGAGCGCCAACTGAGAAAGAAGCTGTTAGGAGATTTCTGTGCCCGTGCTGCTCTAGGTATGGGAGAATAATAAATATAAGACACACAGTCGCTAAATTCCTCCACAGAATGCATTGTCAAGCGTGCAGAGCTAGAAGGAAAGGTCAAACCTTCTCTTCTGACTCAACAGGGACTTGATAAGATAGCAAAACTTCCCGAATTCATCGCAGTTCTTCATAAGGAAGTTGAAGCCCGCAGTCTGAACATCAAAGATGTTCAAACATGCATCCACACCCTCTGTGATTTTTTTTTAACGCGCATACATGGCGATAATGGTGTGGTTATTGTTAGAGCTGAGGATTTTCCTGGTAATCAAGGCGCCGCACTTGTTACCTTCCTCAGGCTTCAAAGTAATTGGCCACATCCGCTCGCCTGGAGAGAAGACACATCCGGCGAATGAAGAAAAGCAGAGGATATCCCTAGTTGACTGTTAAATCCTGTACATTACGGTTTTACAGTTTTAGAGAGCACAGGCAACAGTAAATCAAAATTTCCTGCTGTCTGAATACGCACTTGGAAGCTTGATATCGGAGTAAATGTTCCCGTGAGAGTGACCTGCAGGAGAAAGTCGAGGTGGATAAAGGCTGGCTGTAGAAGCTGAAGGACAAATGTGAGATGGCTGTCATTGGTCTGTTCAATGAAGTCATAATACAGGAGAACAGTGAAGACTGAAAGAACAGTTCTGATTACCGAAAAAAGACCCCCCACGATCCTTTTTCCTCTTCTGAGGAGTTTCCACCTCTCTCAAATAACAGGAATACTAGAACCTAACCCACCCATCTTCTCTGCTACTCAAGGGCGTAAGTAACCATTAAAAGAAATACGAAAGGTCCCCAAAGCCATCCACTCATTCGGCAGTGCTCAATTCTATGCTGAGCACAAACCTGCTGTAAAGAACATGGCAGGACAATATCCCGACAGGATGATATTGCGTTTCTGGAAAAATTAAGCATACTAGCAAGTAAACAGGATTTACTCTAAGTGGTCGCAGCCAAATTTGCCATCCGCAACACTGTGCTGTCGGGGACATTGCCCTGCCATGGTCTTTACTATAACAGAGCCTGCAAATAATCCGGGAAGGAGAAACCTATAAGAGGAATTTCTTCTACCCCGAGGAAGCCACGGTGTGACCTTCACCTATCCTCCTTCTAACTTCCACAAAGCTCGTCTTCTATCCTCCCCAGGCTCCTCACCACGCCTCCTCCCAATCCTCCATGATCGCTCGTGACCCTGCACTTCCGCACGACAACATCACCTTTGATCAATGACCTTCCCTCACTTGAAAACTCCGCTGCCAAGCTGTCTTCGAGCAGCGCCCGGAGCGGGTAGGCCAATGCGCTCTCCGGAAGTGAATGAGATGGGGGCAAAATTCCTATTTGTAGCAGCGAATGCAGGCGGTAATGCGTCAATGACGAGAGCGCTCTTCTATTCTACCTCTAGTTGGCGCCTCAGCTTTCGAACGTGGTGGTCCCGGAGCCGATTGCCTAGGCATTAGTATCTAGGCCAGCTTTCGCCCTACTCCAGTGGATGTCTAACCTAGCACTCGTCCGGGGGTATCTGTGGGGTCAGGATTTTTAAACAATTACTGGGCGGCTGGGTGCAGTGGATCCGATCCTAAGTTACCAAACGACACAAAACTTTTATTGGTACGAGCAACAATGATAGAGAAAAAATATCAGAGAATAGGAAAGAATAAAGAGATCGTGTGCAATAACGAATGACTTTAACTAGACAAGAGACGACCGTCGAACTGTGAGAGAAAATGAGATGAGTGACTAATAACAAAACGAACAAAGGGAGGGGCAGGCTGCCTTATATCCTTATCAATAGAGAACCTTCTTCCCCGGCACACTTCCTGTGCATGCCGGATTGCTCTCGCACTTTCCATCTCTACTTTACCAGGGCACTTCCAAGGTAGAAGCTCCATGGCCGATGGTAGAGTTATGCCACCTGCCTCGGTTCGAGTACTACACATCACCGAGGGTGAGGTAGGTCTTCGGTTATCCATAGTGTTCGTGCTTCATTGAAGGTCAATTGGTGTTTGATATTGTCGCATCAGTAACGCAGGGTCGGAGGGTAAGATGGTAGGAAGCTAACAGTGGTGGAACGTTGGCGAAGCAACCGTCTGTTTAAGGTTATTGTAGTTGCGTTTCCCCACCTGGGGAAACGGAGAATAATGTATGTGGCGAGCAGCCTGAAATGGTTAATTTCCAACAAGGATAGTACCTTGTTCTCTAAAACACTCTGTTTTATGGCACAGAGGAGCATTTCAGCTCTCTCTTCTCAGAAAACTGCCATGCCCATGGCTTGAGAATTGCTTGTAGAACATTAATGCCGCTAGCTTCACCAAAGTTTCCACCAAGAGCCCACCACCACCCAGGACTCCTGCGGCCCAAAGATAATTGCAACGTGAGCGATTCCGGTTCATACTATAGATAATTAATCCCTATACTTGATGTATTTTTCATATCATGCCCTCCAGGTTGCAAACAGCCGAGCAGGCACCAATTGGTATGCTCTCCAGCTCCCTGAAACCCTAGCAATGGCTGAATTCGGAGGCATGGGCTGTGAGTATTTCAGACTAGAAATCTTTGAGCAATATTGGTAGACATGAGCGAGGCTTGGGGTAACTCTAACGCATCTGAAGATAGTTCACTCATCTTAGTTGGTTAAGAGGTTAGTATAGCGGTCATCCGGGTCTTCCCCGTCAGGCGTTCTTTTGTGGGGATTTGGCAATTGTGATTGTAGAGCTTCCGGTGAAGGTAGCCTGCAGAGGATAGTTAAAGAAAGTAAAGACTGATAACTGGAGAAGAAACACGATTACTTGATGGTCGTAATTGATCGGTTTGATCAAGTACGAAAGTAGTGATGAATGAAGACTGGTGGGATGATTCCTCTCAGACGAAGAAAAATGCCCACGATGCTGGTTGTTTCTCGGAGGCGCCGTCCCCTCTCTTAAATAACATAATATGTGCTAGCTAAAACGTCTCCTTCTCTATTCCATAAAAACGTACGCAATCATCACCGAAACCCATAGAAAGTCATAAGCCACTCTCATGCGCCACAGCGGCACCCTCAAATTCGGTTCCTGGGCTACGCAGGTTGGCACCAGTTATACTAGTAAGAATCTGACCAAAAAACACGACCATTCACAGCAGATCATCACTTATTCCGTACTGGCTGGGATGGTCGATACCTGCCCTGGGTGCCCCAGAAACCGAATTTGAGGTGGAAAAGAATTCGGGGGTGCCGCGATACTACTTCGGTCATTGTTGCTAAGGCTTCGGACTTCCGACTTGTAACTTTGATTACGCCCCCGGGCGCTGTCACTCTCCCCACACAACCCATGTCACTCCCTGTTTCCTCTTTGCCACACCTCACCGGCAACCACCCCACCACATATTACATCCTCCGATGATTCTTGGAAATGCTGCGTTTTTTCAAGTCTCCGGTTCGCTTTACTGCCTCACCTACCACCCCCCTATTCGGTCATGCCACTCACCATGTCAGTATCATCTTTGATTATTACCTCAAGCTAGAAACTAACCATGTGCAGCAAAGCAGTGAACCCTCGAGCGCCATGACTCAGTACACTGTAGCTGTCAAAGAGCTTGAAGCCGAATGGTCCCAACGCAATCAAGAGCAGGATACCGCATGGCTCCAACAATTGGAACTGGAGAAGGCTTTATTCACCAAACACTTTAAGAAGCTATCCAAACTCGCCAGCAAGCCGCAGATCCTGTTGATCAAACAACTTAAGGAACGATCCAACGCCTTTCAAGAGGAGGAGAAAGGGCTTCAGAAGGAAATTGATGAAAAAATTGTGCACAATCGACACCTCCTGGTAACACCATCACCCCTCTCCCTCTCCACTGGTTTTCTAATCCTTCACCAGTGTATAGCTTTGGAGGAAAAAACAGAGTGGATGAAGTTGGCAGGATATCATAATCTCTGTGGGGCCATAGGTATGTAAGAATATTTGTCTATCGAATTGTTACTAATGTTCCACTGCAGCACGCATGGTCCGCCTGGCTGAATGGGAAAAAAAAATCCCACCAGACCCGGACGGTGGGACACAAGAGGGACTAGATAAGCTAGCACAACTAAGCGAGTTCACCATAATTCTTAACGAGGAAGTTCAAGCGCGCCAGCTTGTTGCCGAGGACGTTATAGCCTCCGTTCACCACCTCTACGAACTACTATTACAACGCCGGCGCTGCAATGCCGATATTATTGTTCGAGCTTCAGAATATCAAGACAACGAACGTGCTGCCCTTGTTACCTTCCTTAGGGTCCAAAGTAATTGGCTACATCCACTGGCCTGGAGCGAGGATACATCTGAAGAGGGCAAAAAGAGGATATAGTTGATTGTATTTATGTTCTGCATTACTTTTCGGGGGGGCATGGGCTTCTCCTGCAGGTATAAAAGATGGTTGATATCGCAATTCGCGAGTGGCAATACGTGATTCGCGGGCCCACTCAGTCCTTGCTGGGACTCAGCTCTCTGTCATCTGCAATTCTGGATTTTAGCGCGATGCTTAATTCCATGCCCCGCACCTGTCCGTCGCCGGCAAGGATTGATTTTTACGAAGTACCACATATTTTTTAGGGTCGGATTTCTCTTATATGGGCGTGCTTTCACTAGTATCATAATTCGCCCGGCCGACGACGCCCCACGTCCAGGAACCATACAATAAGGTTGGCCCAACTCCAAACTCAAACTATCAATCACGCCCTTTATAGAGCGCTATAGGGTTATACCCCCCTTGTCCTCGTTGAGATCCTGGGCCAATCTGTCTCTTGTCAGCAGAGGGAAATTATTCTTTAGTTATGATACAACGGTTAGACATACATAGCTCCGATCTCTGGGAATTTCTTTTCGACACCACCACTTTCTCCCCCACACTGAAGTAGACGCCTGAGGCGGGAATATCTATCTATCGTCTTAGCGAATCATATCTCCGCGAACCCTCTAAAATAAAATCGTGTTTACCTGGGAATATCCCGTATTGTCAAAACACCGGACTGTACTTCATTCCCGGATCGACTCTTCTATCTTTCATCAACTTTTTAATGGGTTGCTTGTCCGCAGGGTCTACCCCGCCAGTAGCATAATCGACCTATTTAATTCCCCATGAGCGGAACGCTCGTGAGATATAAGGTGGAGTGACAACGGACGTTAATACTAGTACATCTCGCACAATTTTCCGTCAAGATAATCCTCTTGTCATGACCCACAAGCAGCTCTCCCCAAAAATCCTCCTCCCACTGAGCTACCTCCTCCCCATTCTCACTGGCGACCACCATATTTGGACGGAATTTAGTAAAATCCATTATTCCTCCCCAACCATATCATCTACACGTTATCATTATCGGCGCGATATCAGCGAACGATATTTCAACCTTCTTCCTTCCCAACAGGGAGCAGCTGTTTGCATCTGGCTTCTCCATAGGCGCGATGCTTCCTATGACAGACCGGCGCGACGAACTCGGATAAATCAACCTCGCCGGAAACCCAAGACAAGCCGAAAAAAACTCCGAAAACCCATCTCCCATATCGTAGCCCATGCACGCTTAACTATGCATTACGATCTCTCGAGTTACCAACCCAGATGTATGAGGCCGGAGAAGAATACACAATTCCTTGCCTTCTCCCTGAGGCGGGGAGTACCTGACTTTCAGTATGTTCTCGCCCTCGCCCCCGAAGGAAGGGTGGAATAAGGACAACTGTGGGAAGCGTCCAATCGTCACTAACCTGTAGGCCTCCCCGTCCTTCCTCTGTAGCAGAAATACCTGATCGTGCTCCGGCCCGATAGCCGTTATCTTGGGGGATTGCATACCTTAGCAAATACCGGTACCGGGATCTAACAATAATCTTCGCAATGGAAATTAGCAGACATCCCCCCGCTTGCGCCAAAGTTTTGACCTCTGAACCCCCGTACTTCCATCAAAACTTGTTGATATTCCCATTTTCTCTCCATTAATGTACCCCGGAATATTCACTTTATACGTAACTCTCAGAGGAGTGGTGGTTGAAATCCCTTGGTGGTTGAAGATCAACGATATTTTCTTCAGCTACAGACGCCCCCGCCGTAACGAGGAAGAATTGATCCGAAGGCTGACCTCATGGTCAAACGATCGACAGACTTGGTGCCTGGGATAACCAATGAAAGGGTGTGTAGTAGGAAATGAATTTATTTCGGTAAACAAACCTCGACTACACCTCGCTCGATGATGTTTATGTATCCACCAGAAAATCTCCCCATCCCTTCTCTACAACCCCTAAATAAAGAGCACGCACAAGATCTTCAAGCGTCCCAATCGTCTACGATATTGTCCGCAATTGCATACCCAATCGTATTTCACCTTAGCAAAAGTAACCGAACATTTGGCGTTGCAAAGTTCCACCACGTAGCATGGCAAACCCGCCCCCTCACTCCCTAATCCACCATTCCTTTACCAGAACAAAAAAATCTCAATAAAGCAGATTGATGACACACGAGGTATTAATTAGGATTATATATTTATTTTATTTTTAAATATTTATTTGATTGTGGTTTTGGTAGCCATTTGTTGAGTTGGGTGATGGCAAAGATGAGCGAGTCGTTGCATGGTGATGTTCTATTTGTGCTAACGTGGAATATTATGACCACGAGTAAGTCCCCAACAGACAGGCAGTTTCTCCCGGGATTTACAGTTTTGATGGGTTCACTAGAATATAATATTCAAAGAGTTCAGCAGAACATATTTCCTGAGCAGGCACGTGGATTGAGAGCCCCAGAGTGACTCCCTAAACTGATTTAGAGGTCGAGATCTCTTGGGACAAACATACCACACACAGATCCTCATCTTCATCTTACCATGCAGGCAATCGCGATTTTACAACTGTAGGTGGTACAGTACAGGTGAGACAAAAGTTCACAAAACCTCGGTGGCTGATGTTGAGCCAAAGTGTAATTTCAGGCCCTGATGCTCCCGCGCAAAATGAGCCATGGTGCTGATAAACGAAGCTAATCGGCGCTTTAGGTCAAATTTTCTACCGAGGTAACTACCGCTATATCATACCGAACATGTTTTCTGTAGAAAGGCCCTAAAATCGTTGTACTTGTGGAAGCACTCCCGAACAAGCCTAAGATCCCTGAACATACGGTGGTAATGTTGCGTCTGTGAGAAGTACTGAGGTACAGCGTGTATGTTTTTGTAGGTCCCACAAACGAGGACTGCCACCCCCACCCTCTGTGTAACCTACTTTACGAAACTTACTCGTGCCCGCTGTACCTCCGTACGGTAGTACCGTATTAACTTGAATAAGAGAACGGTGTGCTATGTCGTTAGAGTTGCCCCCTCTGGTAAGGTCTGGTATTTTTTTGTTTTTTCACCCCCTTTTTTTGCTGTGTCTTCCGCCCCTTCTCCAAGGTAGGGAATTCTTGACTACATAGCACACCGTTCTCTTATTCAAGTTAATACGGTATCACTTTCAGCCTTATTTAGGTTGCCACCATCCCCCTCTGATCGGATAGGCCAGCCCTTTTAGCTAAACTCTATCTAGGACACGGTGCCAGTGCGATGCCATTGTTGAGACTTACCGGCAATAGATAAGAAGTACATAAAACGGGGGTCGTGGATTGGATGGGCGGTTAGATACGATGGGATTTTTTTAGCACATTTTTTGCGAACCCCTACCTTCAGAAATTTGTTTCCTACTACAAGTATGATAGAGATGCCCGAATACTAGTACTGAAGGTACCTGTATGGCGCAGCAAGGCTTACCGAGCCCAAGGACCCACCATCCCACTCCCGTTCCCGGGGAACCAATTATCTTGGGGCAGAATGATATAACAAGAACCCGTCCTGAGATCATGCAGTTGGATACCCTACAAATTCCACCGTTGCAGAGATCACCTAGACAGCATACGGTACGAGTAGAAGCTGGATCAAATTCTATTTGGACGGAGTTTCTTCTGCTGGCAAGATTTTGAATCTTTTCCTGCCTTCCGCCTCCTGAAGGGATTAAAAAGCCCTTTCCTTTGCTATTTTTCGTTCTGAACGGATCAACGGCGACAACAGAACACCAATAGTTCAAGCAACAGAAATACGGTCGCTAGCGCACGAGTTTAGAGTGAATTGTTCAATAATTATTTTAAACTATAAAGTCAGGAAGCGACTATCCATGGAGTGAGTGGGAATGTTCACTCATTCTCTTTCTTCGCTATCTCCCGTGCGCTCAACTAACTAGTTGTAAAGACAGGAGTATATATAAATCACAACGAAGTCGTCCCCCTATCCTTCTCTGGATCGCGACTCATATCCATTCTCTTCCGTATGACTCCTTTCCTTTTTTGTGTACTCCCCTAACTAGCGAAGGGAGGCGAAGACCCCCATTTTTTGTGGCCTCCGGGCATCCAACTCCCCCTTCGGACTCTTCCGCTTTCCTTTCCCGTGAGGATGTCTTAATCTAGGCCAAAGCACATTCCGGAAAACTATCCGAACAACTAAACAATAGCGTGAGCATGCCAAGCAGCATCTCACGACTTCCAAAATTTCGAGCCTCTCACAAAGGAGGGAGTTCACGACTGCATAACACTTGGTTGGTCCATTCTGGCTTCCACAGTATGTTAAACCCCTAGAACCAATTACTCTTCAACCATACTTAAAAGTGCCCCCGTCGCTTATGATACAGAATCCCCTTATCAACGGTTTGGGTGACAAACACACTCACCGCTAGCACGAGACCTAATCCCTGTGTATGCTAGAAAATCGACAAAGGTCCATTGCTTGGGCGCCGGCACTGTGATCAAATGAGGTTCTCATATCTTCAACCCAGCTTCTTCGCCCGGGCCAGTTCAGGACCTTCAGCTTTGAGATAAAGTATGATACACCTCCCTTAAAACCACCCATTATGGGTGCGGTACCCTGAAAACTTAGGCGCCCTCTGCTTACCGGTAATTACGCTTAACCAATCGTGCAGTGCACCCACAAGCCTATTTCGTATCAAATTGATCACAGAATGTCACTCGGCAGACTTGAGATCGGACAAGGCAAAAAACCCACCGCGTGGGAGGGAAACAACAGGGTCTCCCCAAAAACCCACGGGAGGAAATAGGTTCGTGACTTATTCTATTATGAGAGGTATTCCACTAATAAGAGCCACTTTGACGAGCATCCAGATACACACTTTAGTCCTGCCAGATCACAAAACGATCACTTGATCTCCCTCAATATGATAGATCATCCAGAGCAGCCAGGACCATTGGCTTTGCTGAGATGATTCACTCCTCACTACCTACAGTGCTCGCTCTAAACCTGGCTGCGAGGTAGAATCGAGGTTTTCCTTAAATAATCGGGAAAAAATAAAGCTCCTTTTGTCAAGAATCGACATCAGCGGGCTCACTTGGGGCATTGGCGAGCCTCCTATCGATATCTACCTAAGTGCATGAGTATGGCCTTGAGTTTTCTTAAGTTTTCTCTAGAACCGGCTTGATTGTCGCTACTGCGAATAGCCGATGTGATTGACGCCAGGCATTGTTCAAAGATAGGCTTCCTATCTGAGATTGTTAGAGTTAATGGAGGGAGTGAGTGAGTTGGGATAGATTGTGGAGGTTACAGGAATATTGAGAGCAGTTTTTCTTTCAGTCTGGAGTGGGAATGATTCACAGAGAAGACCCTATAGACACATATTTAATTTGATGTCGTAGTAGTAGGCGGGGAGTGGGGACATACACTGGGGAAAATGGATGTCTGTAGTGATCGCTGGAAGAATCGGGATGATTTCCTTATGTTCTACATTATTCCTGTCTTTACCATTAGTTTATGGGGACACTGAGCGAGAAAACGTAACTTTTAACTATAGCCCCCCAAGAAGGTAACTCCGCATTGGTCGTTTCCTATTCGGCCCACTCTACCACCGCGCCATTTATCAACCATTCTCCATGATGCTCCTAATTTGATCGGTAGATTCAATCCTAATCCCAAACTCAAAGCCCCCTTTACAAGGTATCATACTTCCGTCTATGTCCAGTCCAATTCAGGCACTAATAACAATTTCTCAAGGTCCTACATTTAATCCCCGGCAATTTCCCCGACGTTTCTAGAATTTCAGTTCAGATACCTCTTGGTCCTATACTCCAGACCCCAATTCCCATCACTCCATACCATTAGTTTATATGCTCTCATAATTAAAAGGAAGGGGGAGATGGGATAAAAAGTATGGCTTCTGTGTGAATTGAACATAGGATCTTGAAAAATTATGATTCTCGGTATAATCCTAATTCCTAGGTTAAATGTTGTCATGCCAGGTGCGCATTTTGAACACAATTCACGATATATGATGGAGCCATTGTGGTAGAAAGGGTCTGCAAGCAGAGTTGCCTGGCTATTGCCTGCCTTTGGAAGAATAGCTAAGGTTGGCCCTTCGCGTGATTCCACTACAGTAAGAACTAGAATAATTGAACATCGCGCTACGACGTTGGAGTTCCCTCTGCTGGCAAAGTCTGGCTCTTTTTTCTTTTTTTTCCGTCTTGAGCTCGGGCAGAAGGGGTCGGTTTTCGCTGTGTGCTCGTCCCCCTATCTAAGAGAGGGAATTTTAGACGTCCTAGCGCGAGGTTTAATTATTGGCGTTCTTACAGTAACTAAATTTTAGCTAGTACTTGTACTTGCATAATAAGAATTGAGATCGCCTCACGTGAGCTTAGCCCTCATAATCGTTGGTGGACAAGGTCTGGTGGCACAGATGCAGGGAGTATGATATTGTCACTGGACAAATTAACCGCGCGCTAAGCCACAGGAAACGATTCTTCAGTGACAACAGCACTCGCCCACCAGGCCAACAATCATGGAAAATAGTCAAGAAATAACATTCCATGTGCTTTTTGGCGTGGAGTTGAGCAATGGTAGTAGGAGGTAATGGTAAATTTAATGATAAAATAGACACCGTAGCCCAAAAATCTATTACAAAAATTCATCTCACAAATTAGTCCATCCGCTTGCCCAAGCAACTACCACACAAAACTACTGCCCCAAAGCCCCAACTTCATCAATAGCGGTGCCAAAAAAAAAACTCGCATTCTCCGCCTCACCGACACTCCCCTTCCGGCTCCCCCCATCACCTATGGATTCTGAATTGGCAATACCACACTCCCTAGTAATCCTCTTCTCATGCTCCATTAACTCTCCAAATATCCGCGTCTGCTCCGCCTCACTCCTCTCGAATGCCTTCAGCCCCTTGCGCAAACAGAGGCATATCACCAGCAACATTAGTCCCTGCGCCGACAATCCCACGGTGACGATGACTGGCCACCTTTTCTGCACCATGTCCGCAAGCTCTTGTGGCTGGACCACTTCAAGGAAGGCC
>Ga0307510_10005320_pt1 | contig 15314 bp, 25 predicted proteins | sample 12_EM_MG_FD_207224 | JGI IMG/M metagenome (GOLD analysis project Ga0307510, IMG submission 207224) | Populus trichocarpa ectomycorrhiza microbial communities from riparian zone in the Pacific Northwest, United States - 12_EM | ecosystem: Host-associated > Plants > Roots > Unclassified | place...
CAGAGAGTAATAAGTGCCGTGGCCGACAGCGAGGGCTGTCAAGATGAGCGCTACGATACGTAAGTCAATGGTGGTGGGCATGTTGGTGGTGGATCGAAGGAAAGAGTTGGGGGTTGACCGGGCTGAGTGAGTGTCACGTGGGGGTGACACACCGATATCCACCCAAAGAGCCGGTAGTACTACTATTAGCTATGCGATTCAAGTGCTTGCACCCATCATGGACTACGACAGCTGGCTCAAATCCTCACATTCTTATGTCTACGTCGACACACCGAACCCTAACCTGCTCTGTTGTATATGTCGGTCAGTTCCCTACCACCCACTCTTTCCATCAGCACCATTCACTTCCTTCTCCTCAGAATGCCTTTCGTAGAACCAACTACGAGTCGAACCTGTGCACATAGCTTCTGCAGAGACTGCATTGTCCCTGCCCTTCAGGCCTCTCCTCATTGTCCCATCGATCGCTCTCCTCTATCACCCCGAGACATGACACCAAGCAATCCCATCGTTCGGCATGTTCGCGCTCGTTTTTAATATATCCCTTGATTACAGCTTAATGTCTTTCAGATGGTAGACGAGCTTACTGTTGAATGTCTTAACCGAGGAGCTGGCTGCGAGTTTACGTGCCAGAGGCAGCTCCTTGCAGCTCACATGAAGGCTGATTGTTTATTCACCGAAGAATCATGCCCCGACTCCGAGTGCTCTCGAAAAGCACTTAGAAAGGACATCCTTGGCGAGAACCCCCTCTGTCCCCATCGCATCGTTGTCTGTGATTGCTGCGCGGCAGAGATGCGGGCTTTTGAGCTTGAGGTAAGTATCCAGGCTCTCATACCCGCAATGCCCTTTTTTTATCCCCATGCAGGCACATAGCCGGGTGTGTTCTATGGAGACTACACGATGCCCTTCTTGCAATCTCGAACATCCACGTTCAGAAACTGCGGTTCATGCCGTGGAATGCCTTGCCGCAGTCGTGGCTTGCGAGCAAGCCTCTCATGGCTGCGGCTGGACAGGAGAACGCCTCGCATTAAGAGAGACTCATGCCCAAGATTGCCCATATATCGCCTTGCAGGGATTCTTCCGTATCTCTGATGCCCGCGCAGCGGCGCTTGAAACAGAGAATGCTCGTCTTCGCGCACGGCTCGATTCCGCAGAGGGCATCCTCGCCATCATGCGGCACGAATTGCAGGCTATCAAGGGCGCGCTCGGGCCCTGGTACCGTCCGGACGTTGGGCCAGAAACGGTTCCTCTATCACCCCAATCACAACCTTTCTCGCAACCGCCATCCTACTCCTTCCCGACGCTTTCATCCGCTTCCGTACCACCGTATTCTTGGCGCGGTGGCCCTCAAGAACCTCCTGCAGACGTGATGATGCACACGCAGATTACGCCCGCCGAAGAACCAAGCATCTCCGCGATCCTCGATTCCGTCTCCCACATGCCCCACACACCCCACGCCAACATCACGCCGTCAGATCTCGCAGCTTTCTTCCCACCGCCCTCCATCGGTGACGCCTCCGGGTCCTTATCTTCCAGCAACATGGCCAGCGGACACTCCCTTTCCGCAGCCCTCACCGCTCTGCGTGCCGCCCTGCAGACCCACGATGCACGATCCCGCATGGCCGCGAGTGCGCATGCCGCGGAGCTCGCGGCGATGCGTCAGATTGTCGCTGGGTTGCGTATGCAGCTGCATGCCGTACTAATGGAACGCAGCGGTGCAAACGCGGACGGTTCGGGTGCCGGTGCTGGCGGGTGGGGCCCTTCAGCACGCTTCTTCTTGAATCCACCACCGCTCGTAGTTGGCCACGGCCCTACAGCTGCATCGATAACAAAATTGTAGCGTGTGATTTGCATAAGGTAAAGAACGTGATCAGAGTCCTTGGCTCTTAGTTATGCGGTCCGTTTTCTCGGGTTAGACTCGTGACGGGTCTCACCGTGGTATTTATGTTGTTTCATTATCACACTCGCCAAATGTTGTACAACACCCAACTGCATGTACTGGGTATACGGTAGGATACACTAGGAACCGAGTCCCAAGCTCATAAATCTGTTGTCTAACGTTGCTGACGGGAACGGGCCCTCGACGAAATCACCCCGTTTTGACAATTGGTCGCCATCTTAAATGACCTGAAGAGCAAGACTTCGACACTGATGGGACGGTGTTCTGACCTCGTCGATGGCGGCGTCACCTTGAATAGCTCAAAGCCGCACGCCAACGAAGACATTAGGGAGTGAGACTCCGGTTTGGAGATGAGGATATATGCGACACCAGGTCTAGGCGTCAATATCTACGACATTGCGACAGGTGAAATCAGTTGCACAGTAGTCTAAAGAACCCATACATGAAAGACTCTCTATGTTCATATATATTCCAGTTGTGAATTGTCCTGTAGCACGCCTAAATCGGTTTGCATCACGATCACCTCATCCTCGGATACGTGGCCCCCGTCATATCCTTGCCTATCGTGATCATGTTCCTCACTCCTGCCCTCCTCTTCCTGGAACAATGACCATACGCTCTCGCTCTCAGGTCCTGCCACAACTAGATCCATAACGTCTCGTGCGGGATCGGCGAGTTGCTCCAGCAGCACACGATCCGAGACGGACACCTCGTCCGGCGGCTCGGCGAAGCTCAGCCGTCCGAGCGCCACGACAAACTGGTGGCCAATACCGTTGAAGTGGCGGGGCGGTGCTGCCTGCAGGCGTGTGCGCAGGCTGGCGGGACCTTTTGGCGTGCGAAAGATGATATAGTGCAAGAGCAGCATGCCTCGTGCTATCCCGTCTACCGTCCTGTGTTCATTTGTCAAAATATATCTTGTAGAATGAAGAAGACGATATGAACTTTGAGAGAAGCGCAGTCGATGCCGTGAGCTCCAGGTCTTCTTCCCATAACGCGGTGGAAAGATCCGCAAGTAGCTTGACTAATGAAGGAATGAAGAAAGGAGACTCGGAAAGGATCATCACTGCGTCCTCATGCGCCATTGCCAGCGAGATGAGTGTGGTAAGCAGGGATGCGCGAACGGAATAACACTATATTGACGAATTTGACGACAGATAAACGAGAAAATGTCTTCCCGGGACGCACCGTGGCACCCGTTCTACTGGTATCCATCAACAAAGCGCACATTCTATCCACTTGTGGTAGTTTGGCAAAATCTCTGACACTCTCCGGTATATTCTCAGAGAACGATAGTAGGGAACGGAAAAGGCCAGGTCCTACGGAGACGTGAGCGTACGTTATGAATCACGGACCAACCAAGTTAACACACGGGTTGAGAGGTATGAGAGGGTACGCGTGGAGTTTTCCAAGAAAGACGGTGGGTGGTCCTTACTGAGCATTGTGGTAAGCACATCTGCGGATTGTGGGATAACAGCGAGTCTAAACGTTGGTGAGAGAAAGTAGCATACAAACAAAAGGTACGGCTCAACTGCGCCTGATACTCCATCGGGAGGGAATAAGTAACTGCGTCAATGAGGCGAAAGACCTCCCTTCCAAGATCCAAAAAGTCTTCTTCTTTGCTGTTAGTGTTTGATGGTTGTAATACGTTGACAATTATAGAGCAGACGGTTTGAAGAAATGGAGGTCCATCAGCAGGTTTTAATAGATTTATTGCAAATGACGGCAGGCGGATCGCGAGGTGAGCCAATAGATTAAGAGTGGAAATTAAAGGCTTCAGCTGGGATCATGTTCAGTATTGGGAGTAGGAAAAAAAATCCAACCGACCCGGACGCCGAGCAGTAGCATACTCGCTATTTTTGTTAATGAATTAGCGATAACGCGTAAGACAGGTTCATACTCGGCCGAGCCTACTGCAGAGCCTATCAGGGACGCGCAGGCGGAGTGAAAGATTCCTTGATGCTGTACACCAAACGGTGGCTGAGTGAGCAGGAGTTGAACTGTACTCGGAACATGCGGTGATATTGTGTGGGCGAGAACGAGTTGTCTCATCTGTTACTAGAACGTGAAGCTAGAGCACGTATAATAGGGCAAGTGGGGACATACCCAACCCACCCAATCGAAAGGTTGGACACCCTTCGAGAAACTAGCATTTGGTTCCAATGACTTTACATCACCAGCGAGATCCATGGGGAAATCTACTTCTGAATAAGTAGCGTTTGCAGCCTGCCCATCAACCCCATCATTATCGATCTCCGTTGCTCCGTCGGGTTGTGTATGTGTAGGTACCCTCACTGAATCAAGTGGTGGTTGGTCCAGATCCAGCTCGAACACAGAAGCGGGAACCTTTCCCTTGCCATTTTTCGATGGCGCCATGACAAACGTATTAACAAACCCTGGTGGTGGTGGACGCAGCTTTGAAACACGTGGAGGCGGCACTCCTGGCTGCTGAGAAGAAAGGCTGTGAGCAGCAACGTTGTGATTATGGGGATCTGGGAGTGATGTCGGGGGTGAAGCAACAGGCTGGGAAGGTGCCGGGAGTTTCTGCACGGTTCTACGAGAGGTTTCTATTTCGTGATGCTTAAATACTAGTTGCGTGCGTAGGCGTTCAAGCTCGGCTTCTTGCTTTTTCTGCGCTGCGACTTGAGCGGCCTCCAGGCTCTTCTTTGCGTCACGTAGTTTATCAGCGTCTTCCTTATGCGTAACGTTCGCCTACCAATGTCATTAGCTTTGTAGGTTCATTATAACAAGCAACAGCTTGTACCTTCTGCAAAGTTGCGCGTAATACCTCAACTTCGCCCATCTTAGAGCGCTTTTCGAAGATGGCTTGGTCAAGGGATCGTTGCTGTTCCGCGTTCTGTTTTTTAAGCTATGTGACACGAATTAGAGAGAGGAAAAATGTGTGTCTAGGGCACGCGCCTCTTCCACTTGAGATCTCAGGACCTCTAGCTCGTTCCGAGCAGCATGCAGGGGCTGTGGTGATGGAGAACCTAATGCGGCGGTCAAGGACAAAGGCTGGGGGGCTGGACTGTCAACATCTGATAGTGCACTGCGTACGGCAGCGCGCATTACGTCGTTGAATGACGACGATCGGGCAAGGGGTGTCGTGCGAGGAACATGGGTGGAACTCAAGGCAGGACTGGGATGACGAATGGGGGGTTTTCTGGAACTGTGAACAATATTTGTGGGTATAGCTCTCTCTCTGTTGGGTTGAGAGGCGATAGTGGGTTGTGCGGGAGGGTTTTTTTTCGAAGGATGATTAAAAGACGCAACTCCAGTCCGATCGGGAGGATGGACCTGCTGCAGTGCAGTGGGCAGCAAGACGGCGTCTGAATATGAATCAACAGCGGATTCACGACTGTTCTGCAGTGTCTTTGGACTCGCAGAGGGCTCTGACTGCTGGCTTCCGAGAAGGAACCGTCCTGGACCGCTGTAGAATCCATTGCTAATGGTAATTTCAGGGAGATCTGTGTCTTCCAAGGAAAACCTCGACTTGATTAAACCCTTGGAAGCTGACGCGTTCCCGCGCGGCTGCTGCCCATATCGTGGGATCCAACCCTCAACTGTCTTGAGCCGCTTTGAAGGGTGCTGTTCTCGAGGAGAGGTTGGGTGAGAGGTTGACGGAATCGCGGCAGAGAGAGTTTGTTCGGTCGCGTCGAGGACAGCGAGAGTCCGGTCATCAAGCACAAGGTCATCGAAACCATATTCATCATCTGATGTTGTCATCAGCACCGATAGGTTCACCTTTTACATAAGTTAAGGAGTTGTGAGGGACCTAACGATAGAGGAGTGATATAGCATAGCAAGAAGAAAGACGCGTTTGACTTTCTTCCCTTCCCACAAAAGCCACCAACACGTGACAAAAAATGCACGAGATTTTATACACACGTGATACAGTTCTTAGCATTATATATATACGGTAAAAAGGGTAGCGCATATGAATACATGTTCACTGCAAAGCAGCCGTGACAAGTTCAAGAATTTCTTTGATCGACTTCCCCCGGTTACTGTCATCCTTAGCGATTGGCTGCCACGTCACACCGTGATGTGGTTCCGCGCCCGCACAACGCCTTACCACGTCCTCCTGTTGGACTGTTGTCCCATGCTGCCGCTCGAATTTGAGCCACCAACCCCATGTATCACCAAAGTCCGGACCGGCACTCACGGCACGGTCGAACCACTGCCGTGCCTTCTCGATCTTACGCTCTGCCCAGAACAACCGTGCAACGGTACAGATCACGAGGGGGTCATCCGCACACTTCTTGAGCGCGTCCACACTACGCGCCTTGCGCTGTGGCCGCGCCTCTGACCAGATGGCCATCGACCACAATAGGCCAGACGTTGGACATTCTTGCAGCGCGCGCGCAAGTAATGCCTTCCCTTGTGCGGCCGCGCCAGAACGTTCTTCGACTTGGACCGCCTCTGCCCAGAGGGCATCACTCTTCGGATTCACCAGACGTGCTTTCTCGAGCAACGCGCGCGCGCGGATACTCTTCCCATCTGCCTCTTCTAGTCGGCTAGCGAGGACCCACAGGTTGATATCCTTCGGAATAGCCTTGAGCCCGGCGGAATAGGCAGAACGTGCAGCAGAGTAGTTGTGGGCGACTTGGTGAATCTGCCCCTGGATCATGTATAGTTTGGCAAACTTCGGGTATTTTGATAATGCGGTAGAGACCGTTTTCAGGGCGAGTTCTGTTTGGCCTTGCTGTCGTTCGAATACAGCTGATTTCATCCAGATCTGGGAACAGGGAGATAACAAATGTTCCCGTAAGTTCGTCAAGTGAAGTGAAGGAGGATATTTACCCGTTCCGTATCTGCGACCGTCCGTGCACGCACCAATAGTTCGCGAGCCACGCCCAGTTCTCCATTTTCGGCCTCGAGCTTGACAGCTGCCAGCCAGATCTGCTCACTCTCCGAGTTCCTCACAAACGCACGTGCGAGTATCCCGCGCGCCGCAGGCACTTCTCCACCCAGCCACTTCTCCTTGGCCCACATAAGCCAAAGTACTTCCGCTTGGGGACAGCACTCGACTGCACGCGCAAGCAGCTTGTCGAGGCTCTCGCGAGTACCATGTGCCTTTTCTAGGTCGGCAGTGCGGCGCCAAAGGTCGCGGCGGTCGGGGAATACGCGCAGTGCGTATGCGAGCACAGAGCGCGCGGTGCCAACGCGTCCGCGCGCCTCTGCTGCCTCTGCATCGCCAAGCCACGTCGCCAAACGGTCTTCTTCTTCCACATCCATCGCCACGGTTGCAGATACAATCGCTTCGCAGGTACGTGGTGCGCCCTCTCCCTCACATCGCTCAGCTTCCTTCAGCCATTGCTCGCGTGTGAGGAGCACGCCGTGCGCACGCAACGCGCGTACAGCCGTAGCAAGTGTCTTATCGACGCGTTCAAGCTCCTCTGTACGCTTCTCTTCCGAGAGGTCGGTGGCATACGCCTCTTGTTCGATCAGGCGACCCGCAGCTATCCAGATTTCATGAGACGTGGGTACCGCTTTTCGGGCCTTGTTCAGTACTGCTTTGGCGTTTTCGGGCGTCTCAAGGCGAGCAAGGGCGAGCCAAAGCTCGACAGAGAGTGGGATTACTTCAACAGCCCGGGAGAGGAGGATGCGTGCATCCGCCGGGGATGTTTCTAAATTGACGGTTTCTTTCCAGAGGCGTACCGAGTTTGGAATGTGTTCGAGAGCTAGGTCATGATAAGAGGACATAAGAGGACGTAGTGATGGAATGCTTTACCTCGTCGCAATACGCGCTTTTTGGCCTTTATATCATGCTCAAGGTCAGCAGCAGCTAGCCAAACCTTTACACTTTGTCCGACATGCTGTGCAGCATTGGCAAGAATGACTTTTGCGTCGTCGTTTTGCTATGACAGCGAAATGAGTTAGCTTCGGGTACACAGGGTATTAAACCCACGGACGTGTAATCTTGCGGCTTCTAGCCAGACATCTTCACTTTTCGGGCACTGATCGCAGCCCTGTTTGATAAGCTTGCGAGCAGCAACCATACGTCCCGCGTGTTCTTCCAGGGCAGCTGCTGCAATCCACCCAGGGGCGTGCTTCGGATTCGACTTGATGAGCGAATCAAATAGCATGCGTGCGCGTTTGATATCACCAATCTCTGCTTCAGTCTTGATGACTTGGCTATCCAACGATGTGAGGTACCCTTTCGGATCGATGGATGTTGCTGAACCAGATGCCGTAGCAGTTCCTGAAACCTGAAGTAGAGTGAGCTCAAGACAAGAGGAATGACTAAACCAAATATCCTACCTGATCGAGCTTGAGAGAGAGAATCTTGTCGCGCGCTTGCCCAATCTCGACGAAGTTCGTTAAAGTGCCAGAATCGGCCGGAGTCTCGAATCCACCATGGTCCTGTGAATGATGAATCCAGTGAGATTCACGACTCATGAGCCGGGATACAACACACCTGCTGTCGTGAATCCAACGAATTCTCGAATTCCCCTTTCGCCCGGTCTCCTACAATGATGCTGTCGGGTACAGCAAATGAGCGCTCTTCCCTTCGTCGCTTTCTTCGTGTAAGGTTACCGACGTCGGGTATATTATCCCACTCTGCATCTGTTACGACGGCAAGCCCACGCTTCAAATCGGCAAATTGTTGCTGCAATTTTGGTCGATCTGCACGGTGCTTCGCCAGTTCAGCCTCTTCCCGCGCCTCACGGCGGGTGCGACGCCGCGAGTCCATTGTTCGGTCAACTTGCTCATAAATCTTATCCGCTTCCTCGTCATCAGCCTCGTAAGTGGTGCCTGCAAATAGGCCGTACTCGTTATCGGGATCTTGGAACTGGTCAGGATCGACGTCTGGTTCTTCCCCACGCCTGGCTTGAGCTTCGCTGCGTCCATGAGTTAGACATAGAAGCGGTTATAAATGAGATGTTACGTACGCAACGACCTCTGCGGATGGACCTTCCCGTGCAGGGCCGATATCCGACCGGGTGGTGAAACCGGAGGCACTGGCGAAGTACTGTAGTGAGGAGACATCAACGTAGGAGACATTGTCACGGCACTTACCCGCGGCCAAGACCAGCAACGTACGATGCTGGTGCTGGCATCGAAAGGAATGCCAACTTGTTCTTTTTTGACGACATGGCTCAGTCGTGCGTAGGTGACGGTGTGATGGTGGTGGTGGTACAGTAGGATGGGAATGGCTCGGAAGTGGAAAGTTACACGAGTCGAGTCACGTGCATCGCCCCCAACCTACGCAACACATTTACATTTATATCATTTTCTTTACAGACAACAGGTCGAATAACTACATAGGCGCAGCGACTCGCACTCGCAGCATAATGTCCAGCCGTAAGTCGCAGACCAAGGCCCCAACTTTTCTGGAGCCGTGGTCATAGTCAGCATCAAAAGCAAGTTGTGCATATGCAAGGATTCCGCAGAACTATTCAGGTCCTTGGTCTGTGAGTTCTGTGCTCCATCTGCCGCTGTAATAGGGCGCCTGCATGTGCCGGCGTTCCGCAGTGCGACAATCGAGCGAGAACGAGGCGTATACCAGGGAATGGGGGCAATTAGCGCTACGATATGGCTTCTTTGAGACAAGTGTAAGGGCTATCCGGCGAGGCGAATCTTGATAGGTCGGGACTTCGCTTCGAGGGCTGACCGAAGGTTCCAGTTTGGCATATTGAAAAAGTGAAGGCCAACCCACCTTTAATCTCCTCGGCCTCTTCTCGTTGTTCATAATCAAGCACCAAGCGCTTCAAATGTTGTTGTTCGACCTTATCTTGTTCTTGGGCAGAGCGCGTCTGAACGGCCAACGCGGATTCTGAAGGAATCGCAAGCTGCCGCACCTGCTGCTTGTTCCCCCGTTTGGTCAGCATCGTAAAGTTCATCACGCCTGGATTCCCGCTCTCTAGGGAGCCGTCGCCCTCTTCGTGTCGCTTACGCATTCCGGGTGGCAGTACAGCAGACTCCCACAATGTTTGCGCCGTGCGCCGGTCAACCTTGCGCGATTCCGCTGAAGTGTCTGTCACGAGTTTGGCGAGCTCTTTCGCAAACTCCGCGTCCTCCTCGTCGTCAGGGCCCAGGACTTCTTGGGATGATGTGACGACAAACGCTGGTTCTGGAGACGGCCCACGCTCGTCGAACTGCGGAGAGAAATGAGAAGGGCGTTTCGGTTGAGTGAGACGGACCTACCAGTGAATTGACAGTGCCGTTGTCGTCCTCATCCTCCTCGTCCTCCTCGTCATCATCATTAGTAGGGCGTTCGCCCTCGTCACCGCTGTCATCACCACTGCCCTCTCCAGCGCCAGCTTGGAGAGAATCAGAGTCACGTGGGTACGTTGGAAATGAGGATACTCACGGCCTCCCAGGACGGTGGAAGCAAACATGTCGTCCACTGCGGTCGCTGCATCTTCGATGTTCTTCAACAACATCAACCTTGGCCTAATAGCCTCGAGCGAGTCCGTGACCATGAATTCCACCTCCATTGGCATCGGTTCTTTGCACAGAAGGTAATACTAGGTGATTTGGTCATTGATGCACCTCTCAAGAAATGGAGAAGAAACATACCTGAAAGAAGATGAGGAAGCTGTCAAGTTTCCTCTTTTGCGATCCGCGATCAAAGCACATGCCACACGTGTCTAACAACACGCACACGAGCCTGATGCGGAAAAAGTCGTCTGGCATGTCGATGGAGCACGGGAACTGTGGCATGGGATGACCCTTGGCTATGGTATAAGGATGTACGTCAGCTCCATGGCGAGCCCAATAAACTTACTACTCACGATGACCGAATGTAACGAGTGCCCAGAGTGTGTCGAAAATTAGGCCTGAGCTGATGAGGCGGTAGATGTACAGCTCGCCTATGTACTTCACCGCGGCGACCCTTCGTTGATTCGCACTGTAAACATTCTGTTCAAGGCCGCGGCGGATGTCCTCCATTACCTGGTCTACTACGGCAATCGAGAATTCGGGGTGGTACCGTTGCAGATCATACGTAAGCATTGCGAGCAGGGCGATATTCCCATAGCGCAGCTTGTAAGGTCTAGTGAAGACCTTGTGTAGGACTCGACGAGTATGTGGGTCATCCCAGTTAAGCTTCCGCAGGAGCTTGAGAACCTTGTCGATAGTGCGTTTGCTGAGGACGTCGTACATAAGATGCCGAATGAAGAGTTCGATGTGAGTACGCTCTTTCTCTTGACGGGGTGCACGTTCAGGAGGATTCGCCTGAGCGATCATATAATTAAGTGATAAGTACGGAAAGTGTTGATTTCGCGTTCTCTGCGCACCTGATAATAGGCATTCTCTAGCAGCATGGTCTGACGTTGATCAAGGTGTAGAAGGCTTTGCTTGCGCTTCATCAACTCCAGCTAGACGATAGGTTTAGTAACGCAACAGTTTGATTTACGTCTCAGCCTACCATCGTGCCAAATCGCTGTTTTGTCTCGTCATGTCTTAACAGGAACCGTCCGCAACCCTCCAACAGCAAGGCGAGGTTGTCGACATTCGAACCAGAGAAATCGTCTATGCAGACTTTGAATATATGAAGGATGAGATGTGGCGGAACGACTTTGAATTTGGTGAGGTTGGATATGAAAGTGATGTTCTATTCTTCATTAGCATGGCAGTTTCATGACAGTGAATTGGATCACGATGCCTTCAGTCGCACTTCTGCCAGCTCCACCACAACATTCTTCTTTCTCTGTAGGTACCTAAACTCTTCATCCAACTGTATAATTATGAGCGTAGCACACATACGTGCGATGGAAACCTACGGCAGTAACAAGCTCGGTCCCTACATCGGGCATGTACTTGTTCAGGGTAGCCACGAGCCTAGAATAGTGCGGTAGTAGGTCCGTCCTCGTTTTCGGAACCTGCGTGAGGAACTGTCGAATTCGGCATCAAAAATTATCCATTATTTGACTCTCGAGAGTCGCACTCACCTTCACTAACCGCTTGCGTGCAGCCTTTGAATTGAGGAAAGCAAAGTCGACAGCAGCTTGGTCAATGAGAGTGCGGTTCGTGCAGTCCGGAAGCCGCGCAAGTAGAGCAGTGAGTAGTTGTGAGGGACCTTGTGGAGCAATTGTTGGTGTGTTTGGCCGTGAACCCTCCTTCGGAGTAGAGGGTATAGGTGTCGCAGCGCTGCCATCGCATATCAGCTGGCATTGTAAGGTAACGACTCCAAGAGAGAATGAATTACCCATCATCATCTGCTTCTTTAGGTTCCTCCTGCAAATCTGCCTTACCATTAACACGGAGCGTGTCACGAGCTTCGAGGCCCGCGAGTTCCTCTCGCAGTTTCTTCACTTCCTCATCCTCCGCGTTCCTCCTTGCTTCAGCGTCGCTTTCATCAATCTCTTTAGTAATGTCCTTACTGTCCTCGATACCAAGGATGCTCTTCGGTACAATTTCTCTCAAGTCTTGGATGTCCTCGAAAAACCTGCGTTCTTCTTCATCTTCCCATTTACCTCCTAGGGCAGCAAGTGCGGCCTCCTCGACATCATCGGAGAGCAAAGCACCCGTGTTGGTGCCAATCTGGATAGAATTCCCTGTCGATGAAGAAGTCGGAAGCATGGGCATCGGAAGATACAACAGCTCGGATAACCTAGTAGTCAGTCAACTAAGGACAGACTCGGAATTTGTAAACAACACAGAACGTACGTCTGGCAATTCGTGAGCAACTTCTCATAGCTTTTCGTCATCTTCTCGTATGCTTGCTGGCGGTCCTCAAAGATCTCCCCTGAACGGATGTAAGCTTCGTGGTTTCGGCGATCTTGCTCTTGCAACCTCTGCAGGGTCACTAGGTGGGTAACATGCGCACGGAGAGTTCGGTGGCAGATACCTTGTGTTCCAAGACGAGCTTCTTCGCGACGTTCTCGAAATATCCCTCACACATCTTCTTGAATCTGTCGCGGATATCCTTTTCGACAAGTTCATCTCCTTCTGTTCCCGCTCCAAGCGGCGGGAATGTTGCTTCAACCGTCTCGCTCATATCCGACGAGAGCATGCCAGGCTCCGTTGTGGCTGATATCTGCTTCGAAGCGGCAGGCGGAGCAAGGCCAAGGAAAGGGTGTACGTATGATTTGAGAAACGTGGTGAGGAGAGGCAGAGATGCCAAGGAAGGATCGTTGGACAGCTATCAACCATTAGTGACAACGCGTATGTATCGGGAAAGGAGCGCACTAAGTCCCGCAGGATTTTCATAATCCACTCTCCTCCACTGCGCAGAGGAGCATCACGTATCACACCAACAAGCGCGAGCTCTGCACAGACGCGTATAACTGGCCGCTGTCGGGTGACACGAGCTGCCTCTTCCTTCTCTCGCTGTTCGGGTGCCATTGCAGCGAGCGCTGCCTTGTTCGACGGTACAAGCACACTAGCGAGTGCAGTAATGAGGGCAGGTGTGAAACTCGACGGAAAGCGCCGATGGAGGGCCGAGATGACCTGGGGTGTGCATATATGCGTATCAAGGATGGGTGGCGGTTTGTGGATCATCGAGGCGACGGACCTCTGCAGCGCTCCACACATCCTTTTCGAGTTTGCATCGAACTATCCCTTCTGGTACTGCCCCCGCGATTTCTTCGATATACCTTTCTAGTGCGAGGGTATCGACATCTTTCAGTATCTGGTCGCGGTTGTCGTGGCCAATTGACTGGCGTATGCGTTTGATAAGGGCAGTGTGACGTTTGAGAGAAGAGTCCAAAGTCTTGCTTGGTTCTTCTGGAAACGGGAGAGCATAACCAGATAGTCTGTTATCCCCCCCGAAGAACGACTCAGGCGTGGCGTACCTGCACTATGCAAATTCAAGGCCTTTAACTGAGCGCGTCGGTCGTGGCGCGCTTTCTCTTCATCGCTCTTCAAAGTCCCTGAGTCCATGAGAAGCTAAATAAGAATTGGGATGAAGATGCGGGGTTCAAATGATCATGGATTGGAAAGGATGAGGGGGGATTTGTGCCTCGCGCGCTGTGCTAGCAGACGGAAAAAAGTGACCCAAAATCCCGATGATACCGAAAAGGAAATTTCGATTACCCGAGGTTGAAATCGTGCTGCACCTTCTCTCCCAAATCACGCTTCATGCGTCCCACCAACGTGTTTATCTGGCCCACCATCATATCCGACCCATCGTGCGGGCTATCTCACATCGGGCACCCCACTGTCGTGGTCAAGTGATCACCGAAGAACTGCAACGTGTCTGTCCTGTATGTATGTAACTCCCATTTCCCACAAGTCAGCAAAAGAGCATATTTATCTTTGCCCTGCACAACGTTAGAGTGGGGCAGTAAACAGTAACCCAAAAGAGGGATACGACCCTTTGAATAAATGGTGGCAGAACTGGTGGTCCATTGTGGCGAAACGGGTGCGCCTCACTCAGGTGCATATGCATCGTGATTTCCCGATTCGCTTGCTGCAGAGTGGAATGGAAGGACCTGCCCATAATAAACGTAAAACGCTTGGAAAGGACAACCTGATAACGCGAGTAATATTGTAGGATGACTCACACAGTTCGTAAATTCACTCCGTCGTTGCAACGTTGTGTTTTTTTTTTCTTTTCGCATGACAGGCCAGTCAAATTTCCTAAAACCCATTTGACCTCAGGCTTTCCCCGTCATTAAAGACCTAGGGTGGCTAGCAGAATTGAAGCACGAAGCCAAAATCGGAGGAGCTATCGGAAGAACGATATGGGCTGCTGTCCTCTCACAGATTTTGGTCATGAACTTGTACTATGCGGTGTGCTTGCGATGATCCAGCCCCACCTTGGCTTCGGTTACCCGATGCTGTTAGAAGGATATGGTTCACCCAGCTGATCCTGGTGATTGACTGACTGCTAGTAAGGAACCGCCATTGAACCTTCGACGTGCATCGACTGCTGTTATCTTCCCTTGACAAAGTAGTTGGATAGGCCAACGTAATCCAACGTAACGAATTTTCACAAGCGGGCTACGGTACAGCCTACTAGGGTGGGAGCTGAGATGATCACTAACTCCCCTGGCGCCTCCCGCCGTCTTCCTACGACATCTCCACATGCTTCATGCCCACAATCAATCAGTTCGGTCTGACGAGCACGGCGGCGATCGTCATCAGCCTTCACTTTTACGACACCCACACATTATTCCATCACCGTCGGTCTCTTCTGATTTTGATTTGCCAATACAGTGGCTTTATCCCTCGTGCCGTGGGTCACAGCTCGACAGCGTTAAGCTGGTGGCAAAGGGTGCTGGTGCTTGATCCGGGAACCAGCACTCAACGTCCTCAACGGTGGTGTGTGGAGACCAATGTCACGTGTACATACAACGTCACTGAATTTGAATTTACACCATATCAGGTGCATCTCACATTTCATCCGTCAGGAACCACTTATCGATAGCTGTGACTGTATTCCAAATCATCTGGTTTCAACTGTTTCAGAATGGCGAATATTATTTGCAGCGTGGAATCAGGGAGCGACTGGAATCCCTGGACTTAT
>Ga0307510_10005321_pt1 | contig 15314 bp, 21 predicted proteins | sample 12_EM_MG_FD_207224 | JGI IMG/M metagenome (GOLD analysis project Ga0307510, IMG submission 207224) | Populus trichocarpa ectomycorrhiza microbial communities from riparian zone in the Pacific Northwest, United States - 12_EM | ecosystem: Host-associated > Plants > Roots > Unclassified | place...
GTGCAAGTGCAAGTGCAAGTGGTGGGGTGGCAAGTGGGGTGAGTGGTCCCTGTCCAGGCTCCTCCAGACTGTGACATTGTCGTTGTTGAGATGCCGATCTGTCAACAGGGAAATGGTCAGCAAAAAATGCGGGTAAAATAAACGTTTTACAGGAAGGGAAAGGAAATGGGGGGAATTTGGCAAAACGGTGGCAGATGCAGACAATGGTGGGGGCGGCGAGCACGCTGATTGGCTCATGTGTGTGTGGCGCCATGGTGGCCCATTTTGTTGGCCTAATTGGCTGGCGGGCAGAGAGTCCCGGGGCACTGTGTGGCATTGTTGTGGCGTCCCTCACCACACAAGACGACAGAGCACGCAAGAGGGAGGCTGGGAGAGGCTGGGAGCACGTGCAGGAACCGTGTGAAAACGGTGGTTTCCCCAGACCGACGCGCTTTCCCACTTTTTTTTCCATTTTCCCACACGGCCAGAGGCGTGACTGACGTAAACGCACGTGACGGACGGGAAAGCGCGTTTCCCGAGAGAAGGACTATTCTTCGTCAATCGACATCGCGTTTCCAACGTAGGTGGTTCCGTAACCGAGTTCGCTTTATAAAGGACCTGGTACATGGAGTGAAGCACGTCGCCAATGCGAACTGGGTAGAAGGATTGTGGCACGTACCAGGGCCAGTTCTCTTCCTCGACCGTCTCCGAAGCAGGGATAATCGTAAATCCAGTGGTTGGAAACTCATGAGGAGCTACGTCCCGAAGTTGAGACGCAGAATGAGTTGAGGATCTCAAATTTCTCAACCCCATGAACAAGTTCATGGTGAGGCGGAGAAGCATCCTCGCGGAGTTCTTGATGAAAATGATACTGAGAGCCCAGGACTTAATCGTGGCATATAAGTAACCAAGGATCTCAGCCAGGAGCATTGTGGTGCTCTGATTGAGATGTATGATCGAGTTAAGTCACAAGCTTAAACTTGATCTGGGCGGGCGGGCCGCGCTGCCGTCCAGTTCGCTGGAATCGCGGCTGGATGTGTGGCCACGCTCACTGGCACCAGCCGCCGCGATCGCGCAGATGGACTCTATGCTCTTGGACGACCGATGTTAGTTTTACAGTTTTCTCTTTGTATCGTCGGTTTGTATACCGGAGGCGGACACTGATTTCAACGGACCGCTACAACTTGAAGCACGTACGGTACGTCACCCAACCACGCGGCCAGAAAGTGTCCATTCGATTCGATCGTGTGTACGTACAGTACGTGAATGATGGGAATCATTGATGAGTCAGTAGCCTCCCGAACAAAGAAAAGAAGACAACGAATCGAACCGAAGTCAAAAAACATTGGGAGCATATCCGATCAGTAGCCACTACTGTACACCCAGATATGACGCCCACTGCAGGTCCGGACTTGCCAAACATCTTCCTCAGATCTCCGACAAGCAAGTCTGGTTTTTTGTATGCCGCAAAGTGGCCCCCGGCGTCGTGTTCTGGCTCGAATACGATCTTGCCTTTAGTTCGCAATATGCTACAGGCATCGCATCCATCATCAATATGTCACATGGTTATGGAAAACACTTGGCATGAAATGGACACTGACGCTCTTGGGAACTTCACGGGCTCCTTGGGGAAGAATGATATTCCAATCGGGATAGTTGTCTTTGGAAAAGTAATTGTCTGACCGGCCTTTGAGAGCTCGTAATATATCCTGACAGATGCCGCAGGTCCGGAGAGGGAGAACCAATATACCGACACCCACATCAGCACTGCAAAAGAGTTGGAGGTTAGCCAGCCCTCGATCGAGGGAATAAGTGCCGATGAGAAACCAAGTGACCATACCTTCGTCGTCCTCCCATGGGTATGAATCAGTCAAAGAAACTAGCTTCTCGTATATCCATGCCATCATTCCGACGGGCGAATCGGCAAGGCTGTAGCCAAGTGTTTGTGGCTTTGTCGACTGCTCGGCATAGTAACCCATGCCGGTCTCTAAGAAACCCTTCGTGTCCGCAAGTGCTTGCTTCTCGCGGGAGTTGAATAAGGAATCGAAGACGCATTTGAGGAATGCCAGGGGGGTTTGGTAAAACTTGAGGGGGTCGGACCTGTTTTTTTGTTTGTTTTTACAGAACGATGAGGTCTGAGATGGCTCGCATGAGAGGTCTGCTTACACAGGCATGTTCGTATGAGATGCCTTGACGTGCGTAGGACCGTATTTGGACGCTGTCATCAAAGTCAGCTAGGGTAGGATATTGATCAGTACCACGCCTCCGAGCAGATTCTGCCCATCTGGGTATCTCACCACATGACCCCAGTCTCCGCCCTGGGTCACATTCCATGTAACCCAGAGAGATCATAAGTTTGTTGAAGAGCTGAGCGACGCAGGTGTGAGGAAATTGTCAGTGATATACACCAAACTTATCACACATACCTCGGCATAGTGCTCTGCCCGGAATCCTCTCTTCCGCACTCCCTCTGACCAAGCGTATCCGGGGAGGCTTGGAGCAACGACGTGGAAAGACGGGTGGTCGGGTGAGGCTGCTATCAACAATGGCAAGACCTTTGTCACCTCGAGAAAGCTTCCTGGCCCTGGGGAGCATACATTATAAAACGATCAGGGGGGTATATAGAAACGAGACTTACAACCATGGACAAACAACAAAGGGATGACGCCTTTCACGGAGCTCCTTTGGTGAACGTAATGTACGTTCAGCTCACCAAATCCTTGCACGTCTATGGACCGGGTGAACATGGGGAGTGCGTTGAGCTCCCGCTCGTGAACGCGCCAATCATAACCATCCCTCCATCTTTCGGTGAGCCGCCTGATTTCTGCGAGAGGAGCACCGTAGGCCCACTCGGCGTCATTGATTTCGTCTGGGAATCGGGAGCTTTCGCTTGAGAAGGGAAAGTGCCTCCTCTGAAACGGTGATCTAAAAGGGTTGCTCGTCGTTGGACATGATATGTAGGGCCGAGGATGTACTTGACCACTATGAGTACGTCAGTGGGTAAATTCGACGACTCGAAGCTGGAGAACAGGCGCCGGCAAAATGTTGTTCCATGACTCGATGAGTGGCAATATATAGGATAGGATCGAAGGCAAAGGCGAAGCCAAGCCGTTCTATGGCCGAGGCGAACATCGCTAGCGGCGGACTCAGAACAGCGCACAAGGTCCGACATCCGTTGCTCCGTTAGTCTTCCATACCTCTCAACATTCCCCACATCAACACCTGAGTTATTTTCCTCGCCACCTTTATCTTTGTCTACTAGCAGTCTTTACATCGCTGTCATGTTCACAGCACCCGGAACTCTTACTCTTATTGCAACACCGTGTCCGCCTCCCCGCTGCTTCTCAAACCGCTTTCCCTCTCACGTGACGCCCCGCGGGACCGTGACTCGCATCATCTTTCTCTTACTCAAACTGTCTGAGTCAAACAATTCCCCGCCAAACTTGCAACAGACGCTGAAGTTGTTCTCACTCTGCTGATCAAATCTGTCAGTGCCAGTGGTGAGGCGGAGCGCCGGAGGCTGGTGAGACTCGGCCAGGGTGGATGAGGGTGCTTGCGATGGAGATCATGCCAGTGCGAGGGTGCGTCTTCTTCTTCTTATCATCACTGCTCAGACCGCATTTCTAGACACATACCACACGCATCAAGGCTGCGCAGGCACACCAAGTTCATGCATACCAGGGTTCGCGGCTTACCACAGCAACAGCGGTAGGTGGAGTCCCGGCAACAGTTTTCCGGCCCACATTTCAATTCCGAACAAGAGGGCCACCAAGCGGCGCCGTCTGTCCGTCTACCTAGCATGAACCAGCTCACGCGCGGCAACAGGAGTCGACTGAATCCTGACCGTGTTCGCGGCCCTCCCACAGAATTCGACATCATACGGGCAAGACTCACTGGAAAGATGTAGAACTCCCCTCCTCCCTCGATCACACTACAGCCTTCGCTTCGAGCCTTCGATGGTGAGACGAAAACGAACGCAAAAAAGGGGTCCCAGGTAGTCTCCAATAGAATTCGTGTCCTCTATCATGTGGACCGACGGGAACGGAGAGGCTCAGCTCAGCTCCTCTGACGGGCGCGCAATCTGTCAGGGACTCGTACATCGTGACGGTGGCGGTAGTGCGGGAGTGGGAAGTGGGGGGGTGGTTTCTCAGCGAGAAAGGGATCCCCGGATTCTCGGTATGTTCGATGAGGGCGCAATGTGCCATGTATGTCCGGCAGCGAATGCGATGCGTGCCACAACCGCAAACCTAGTAATGGAGTACTATGTGCGCTTGCTGGCTGGGGCTGAGTGATCTGGCAGAGACAAGGCGCTGTCGCTCTGTTCGCTCCGGGCCAGAATGAAACCCGATTGCCGCTCAGCAACCTGACTTGACCTGTTTGGGTTTGGGAAGGGGGACGCAGCGGAGGACACCCCACGGGCGAACAAATAAACAGAGCTGAAACTGTCCTACAAAACCGTCACATGGTGCGGCAATAGACGATTGAAGAAGTGTTTATTGTTTCGTAAAATACATGCCATCATTTGCGAGGGTAAGAAAGCAAAGGAAAAGAGCAAAAGCAAGGGTGAACAGGTGGGGTAGGGTATCGATGCCTGCCATCAGTAAATTCCGACTTCATAGATCAATTTACTTCGTGCGCTTGTAAATCTTCTCCAAGAAGGTGCAGAAGACCGCGCGACGAAGCACGGCCTCCCCACATGGGCTCGTCACCTCCGGGACAGCATCAATGAGCGTATTGGTGCGATTGTACGCCTGCGCCTCATACTCCTCGTAATGCTTGTCGAGACGAAGTTGGTGGAAGACCTCCTTGACCCGCGCCTCTGCGTCGGCATCCTTGCGACCATAGTTGGCATCTAGGATCGCACGCTGCGTCGGGTTCGCAAATTTCAGGGCAGTGTTGATACACCATGAACACTTGTTGTCCATGATGTCCGTCCCGATCTTCCCGAGTAGCTCAGGCTCCGCAGAAAAGTCGAGGTAGTCGTCCTGGATCTGGAAGTATTCTCCGAGGGGAAGGAGGATGTTGAACGCGAGCTTGTAGTAATCTGGATCCGACTCGCTGTTCTTCTCGACGGGGAAGCCACAGAGGAGCAGTGCGAGGGCGACAGGGAGGTAGAAAGAGTAAATGGCGGTCTTGTAGAGCACAATTGTCTTGTGCCTGTCGAGATTGAATTTGGACAGGTCGACACTATCTTCTGGGGCGGTGATTAGGTCAACGAGTTGGCCCATTTCGGTCCGATATGAAACCTGTGGGCAAAGGGTTATGGGGATTTCATCTCAAGAGGTGTGATTGTACATACTTCATGGAAAAGATCAATGAGGTCAACATAAAACGGTTCTTTCCTGAAGTTCTTGCGAATCATTTGGAAAACTGCGCCTTCCAAAATCAGTGCATCGTTGACGGCCATCATGCGAATGCCTTCCACGCGATACCAGCACGGCTGGCCACGACGGGTGATGCTCGCATCCATTATGTCGTCGGCAACGAGGAAAAATGCTTGGAGCTTTTTGCGCCGGGTGGAGTACATGTCAGGATGCACTGTGGCCGGGAAGGGGAAAGAGGAAGAGACGGACCCATTCGATGGCCCAGCCGAGGACTGCTGCCTTGAAGTATTCCGAGTCTGTAAGCTTGCGACCCTTGAGGATAGTGACCGAATCAACGACGCTCAGACCGCGGTTAAGCTTTCCACCTGGGACATTGTAATCCATACTCTGCGTTGGATGATGGTAAGGTCAGGACGACAGGGCAAGTGAGGCATATGTGCGTGGGTTACGCACACGTCGGTAATACTCAATGGACTCCTCTGGCATGTTGTGTTTGCGGAAGTCAGTGAGGAGGTCATCGCGGACAATGGAGTAGACTGCCTCGAAACGTTTGCGGGCAGCTACCTTGTCCTTGGCAGCAGTGGTTGGGGGGACTGATGGGATAGGGTCAACGACAGGGGCGAGAGAAGCAGCAACGGGGGCCATGAGGAAGTGAAAGTTGGGAGGAGAGGGTGAAAACAATAGAGTAGGAAGGGGAAGGGGGGAAAGTCACAGTGGCGGGTGAGTTGAACGTCAAGGTATACTCCATCTCATACCCATGCATGCCTTTTAAACCCAAAGTTGCCATATCTCGCATATGTGATTTGGACCTCTTCATGGATCAACCGCCTATTTGCATATAGGGTATGGGGTTCATGGGTTCATGCTTAGTTGGCAAGGGTGTAGGGTGCTTGACACTTCTATATGTTATCAAGGCGAGTTGTGCTGTCACGCTCTCTTGATATCTTTCCGTCCCCACAGGCTTAATGACTATCTGGGTAGGATGTTGTCAGGGGGTACGATCGGACGGAAAGGCTCTTGAGCTGGTGAGTTTCGGAGAGGGCAGCGGCGAGGTCTTCTGCTAAAAGCGATCCAGCACCGGCGACGAGGTGAAGAGAAACGAGATCACAGTTAGGCCGAAGGAGGCAATGCGGTAGGGAGACATTGCATAGCACAATTTCGCGTAACCTACGGGGCGGCCCATCAGACTCGCCTATCAAGAACGCGTTGGGAAGGACAATCGGTTCATGCGGTGATCTGAGTTGAATGAATTCCAACGCCGGGAAAGGATTCTCGACCCAGGCCGTTGATTTTGCTAACATCGAGGTTGAGATGTCGAGATTGATCGAGTGTATACGATCCGAGTGTTTGAGCGCGGTGACGACATCGTTGTCATCCCCAAGAGACAGGTCGTTGGCTGACCTAGACCATATGGAAATAGGAAAAGGCGGCCAGCATTCGAAGGTCGTACGCCGCTTCCTGATTATGACGAGTCGTAGTTTCAAGTGGTACAGCGATGCGAATATGGCATATCGCCATCTCCTGCAGACGTGCGCAAGCCCGTGCCATTTCCAGTATACTAAGAGCGGGGGCTAGGTCGGTACGGAAAGTCGTCGATGGAAGGAGAAGATGAGAAGAAGGGCATCGTCCAGGAGAACATCGATTGTGACGAGTCTGTCGACCATCTTGTTGGTTATGGAAAGAATGGTTGTGGAAGAAAAGAAAAGATGATACCCTGACCCCTGATCATGGCCATGAATAAGCTCGATGGGCAAGGTGACGCGCCAAAGCTCCGCATCTAATCTACGAAAAAATGGGACTAAAGCTGCGTCGCGGAGTGCAGAATCCCCGAGATCTAGTCAAAAATGAGATAAAGTCAACCGTGCTCATGTTTGAAAATTGAAGTGGAAAGCAAGGACAGTGTCAGGACCGGCCCGGGAAGGTTTGCCGCACTCCGGTCATCCCCGGCCGCTATTTGCCGTCGGACCTCGATTTGTATCTACCACTGACCATCGTGGTGCCAGGTTTCGGGTTGTCAATGACGTAGTTCAAGCCTCGCATCGACACACATTGGTACGACTCCTCACATCCCTCTCTTTCCGTCGTTGACGCTGGCCCGTTCTTTCAAACCAGCTCGTCTTCAGACTCTTCACTGGCCACCCCGAATCTTTGACCCGCTGGCCGCTGCAGGGATACTGCTATGCTTCCCGAGGAGCATAGGCAAGGCACTCCTCACGAAGGTGGCCATGACGTGCTCTCTGACCTTCATTTCCGTGGCCGCCTGCGTCCGAAAGTCTGAAGAGAACTTCCAGCGGGCGTTCCCGCGGGCACGTGACGTCGGCCGCAGCGTCTTGGCCTTCGATGAGCGGAAATTTGTCGCGCCGAAGCGTGGCGGGCACAGGTACGAGTGAGGCGTCATGCATCATGGACCGAATCGTCTTGGCTCCTCACTGAACTCAACGGCATCTTCTCTTCCTCTTTTTTCTCTGGTGAAGAAGTTGTAGGAATGGCAGCGAAGGCGTCTTCATGATTGGCGGGACGAACGGGCTGGACATACTTAACCGCGCTCTGCTGCGCGCCGGGAGGTTCGACAGGCTGTTCTACCTCTTCGAGAGCGATTTGGACTAAAGACAACCGTGCAACCCTCCAGGCGTTCATGTGCAAGTTCCACCTTAATCCTGCGCCCGATCCCTCACGCGTCGCGCAGGAGTGCTCTACCTGCGCGACCAGAACGATATTGTATTCGGGAGTCTCGGCATCAAATTCCATTAAACCGTCGATAAATTCCTTTGAGCCGCCAAGAACAGGTGTATTCGGTCCGTTCTCTATACCGCGATGCTACGGTGTCCGGCCTGAGTCATTCCGCATCCCAACATCCGCTCCTTGCCTGAGGAGCACCTCGACAGTTTCAAAATATCCAAACATTGAAGCAAGGTGAAATTTTGTCCAGTGGTCTTGGTTCTTCGCATTCACATCAGAGCCATGATCGAGTAATAGCGGGACAATGTCCAAGTATCCCTCTCGTGATGCCAGATGCAATGGCGCCCAGCCAGTCCCTTCCTGGGAGTTCACGTCCGCACCATGCTTGACTAGCAACTCTGCAACTTCGGCCGTTCCACTCTGAGACGCTGAGACACGGGAGTCCGGTGAATTGCGTCCAGTTTGTTGGCATCCGCCCCACCGTCAAGTAATGCCCGCATGGTCAACACCCCAAACACGTGATGCAGCATGCCCCTCGTCAGGACGATCTGTACCTCCCCCGTGGCCAATTGACGGCAGTAAGGCTTGGGGAAGGGGCTCCTGTGGTGCCGTGTGCGAATGGGTCACATCGGTGAGGACCTAGTAATCCATGTGTCCCATGCGGTCCGCTAACAGCCTTGAGATATCAGACCTCCCATGGTTGGACGCCAGGTCTAATGGGATCGCTTCGTTGGTGTTGCGAGCGTTGATTTCCGCGCCGGAACCGCTCGAGTAACAGTGTGCCGACGTCGAGATGTCCACTTTAAGCTGCATTGTGCAGCGGAGTGGAACGCTATCTCAAGAACCGGCACCTGATCCGGATGCGAGTAGCAAACACTTAGTCTTGAGTTGTCAGTAAATTGATGCTAGGTGTGAGGGGGTTTGCTTGGTCGTAGTTCTGCAAATTAACATCTGTGCCATCCGGGGCGAGTACCCGGCAATGGTGAAATACACGTCCCTATCTGTGTACAGTAGCCGATAACACGGCCGTAGAAGTGGTGCAACGCGCCACGACAGCTGCGCAACCGGAGCATCCTCGGATCGGGTGCAGGCGGGCAGAGCTAACTCAGCTGACCGAGGACCGAGAACGAAAATGTCTATAAATAAACAAAGCAAAAGCAATATCATAGTCCCCAACCACGGATGGACGCACGTTCAGTTTTCGGTGTGATGAATTGGTTTCTTTTTATAGATACAGATGGGCCACTTTCATAGTATTTCGTTTCCAAACACAGTAGTTCCTCATTGATCAATATCAGGCGGAACATACTGTCACATACAAATGGCTCTGATCATTTTTGTGTAATTGCGTTTCTGATTCGTTTGACTTTGCATCACACTGTCACTGTATGTGTATTGGGAATACTGGTGCTCACCTCAGAACGGATTGGTAAACGCAGGAACTGAGGGTACAAAAGTCAACTACGGCTATATAAACGAGCAATAGAATTCTGTCAAGTCACGGTGTCAAGTGTAATTTGGTACATCTAATCGATCCGCTCTCGCGCGCTATTTGCAACACCTTTCCTGTTCGCATTCGTTCCCTCTCGCGCCCCCCTTTCCCTCTTTCTCCTTTATACCAACTTTCCCTGGGGTCGACATGAATCCTTGTTGCAGCTGCCATACATATAATAGTACCTCATTTCCAAATTCACCAGTTCCTTACCGAATATCGACCAATATTAGATCGAAAATACATATCGCACTCATCATTTTGTATAATTGCATTTCTGGTTCGTTTGGCTTTATCTCACACAATCACAGAGCAGTTCTATATAGAATGCGATGGAAAATTCCTCACAAGTGGATATGCTGTGCTTGGAGAGATACGAAGGATTTACTCTCATCCAACTTCCGATTCACATTTGAGACCCTCCACTAGTGTAGTGTAGCACCACTGGTGCAGTGGACATGGCACTTGCCTTGAAAGCAAGTGGCACGGGTTCGATCCCACTTGCCTCGAAAGCAAGGAAGCGGGCTTGCCTTGAAAGCAAGCCGCATGGGGTCGATTCCCATGTGTGGTAATGTTTTTTTGCTGTCAATCGATGCACCCTGTGGAGGCGGGGCACCTGGATATCAACGAAAGGGAGGGGTGCGACTCGTGCGAGAGGATACTAGTAATGGCCTTTTTCGGGCGACGGGAAGGACTCATCATCTCGATGTGAAACAACTGAAGGATCTGATGGCCCGGGATGGAACACGTTAAGGCGCAGGGAGACACCACAGCTGGAAAATGCCGATCAACTCCCGAGCGAACCGAGTCGCCCTCACTCAGTGAGGTGAGTCCGCCAGTAGTCCGCCTCAAATCGTTGACACTGTTCGACTTCGACCACGTGACGTTCCCTCCATCCGCCCGCCTAGCGAGACGAGCCATCTCACCCTCTCCGTCCTTCACGCGTCACGCCTCGACTCCAAAGCTCGTCTCATTCCACCCTCGTTGTCACACGGTCGACTCCCTCCCCTTCACGGCCAAGTTTCCCATCTCGTCGTACCCCGCGGACCGCCCAAGCCCATCGTACCATGCAGCACACGTCGTGATGTCGCGCGCGGCCCCTCGCAAGTCAGGCATCGGCCCAGACCACATCTATGTTTGGGAAGGAATTTTACTGTACATAGAATGGACCAATCCCTTGTTTCGTACGTTTCCTCTATCTCCTTTTGCTCTAGACCTCCCGCTCCCTATTCTAGAAACTCCTCTTTTACTTCGGCCATTTTATCATTTCGGACATCGCACCTCCTACACCCTCATCGTCTAAGCGCCCATCGTCGCGCACTTTGCTACAATTCAATAAATCTCGCCTCACTTCTGACACCACACCTCCTTCGCTCACGTCGTCTACTCACCCATCGTCATGCATTTGACTACGATGTTAGTGAATTTTTCCTTATTTTGGGCGCCGCATCGTCTTTCCATTGTCGTCGCGTAAGTCTGTCGCCAGAAAGCCCACCTTTGCGTTATGTTCTCCAGCTTTCTTACCCCCGCTCGTAGATTTTACTTGTTTTTGTCTACCTTGGATTCCGTCTGGCCTGGCCTTGTCAAAGGCATCTGTGGCCCCGTTTTCTCACCTTCTTTTCGCTTGTGTGCTCTTTCGCCCGACCGTCAGATGACAAACTGTGCCGCCGTCCCTCGCTCGTCCCTCTGGTCAAAGACTGTTGCAGTCCACTTTTACTCTCTTTGCGTTCGCTTCTTCGACACTCGCCCGACAGACAGATGACGAGCCGAGCCGTAGTTCGTCTATCTGATCTCGCTAGCGTGTGTGTTTCCTATCTCTTTCTCCGTTTTACCCTTGCAGGTCGCATCGATTCGCTCCCACGAGGAGACCATTCGTTATCATCACGCAAGTCACCTGCATCCTCGCGCCTGAAGCCCGTCCTTGATGTCGTTCAAACCCATATCACGAGTTCTTGATCTTTCGGGATCCCGAATTCGTATCCTTTCGATTCTCTATCCTTTACGAACTCACTTCTACGCCACTCCGGTCTAGTCCTCCTCTACAATACCGGTCTCCCTTACTGGTGTCTTTTGAGACTCTTGAGAGAAGCGACTGGAGGTATTTTACAACGTAACAACGACGTTTTCAGTGCATAGGCAGTGCGTCTCAGACAGTGCTCGAGTGTGGTTCACAATATCCCATGAGCAACGCAGGTTAATTTGATCATTGCAATAAAGAGCGCTCGGCATGGGACAGGAACCATAATGGTGAAAGCTCAGACTTAACAAAACACAATGTTTCAACTGGGGAGACAACGACTGTTGGGAAATGCGCTCGGGCGAAGACCTTTGGGCATCGCGCTTAATATTCTGCAGATACTTCGAGACTCCGTAATCGTGTAAGCTGTTGCGCCATCGGCCAACCCCATGTGGACAGAGCATTGCCGGCGATTTGCCGCAGATTCCCCTTTCAATTCATGCATGTACGCCAGAGCTCTTCATCTGCGTCCTCCTTATCTATGTACAGTAGCCGTTAACATGGCCCTAGTAGTGGTGCAATGCGACACGACAGCTGCGCACCTGGAGCAACCTCGGGCAGGCAGGGCTGCCGCCGGCAGAGCTGCGGCAGCCCGGCCCGCGCACTGGCAGGGAGACACCACAGCCAGGGCCAGGAAAATGCCGATCAAAGCCCGAACAAACCAAGTCGCCCTCTCACTGTTGGCCACCTGAGAGGGACTTCAGTCTTTGTTAGATAGCTCAGTTACTGCCCTGTGCTAGTCATCGCGAGACTACGGCAACTCTTGTCCAGACTTGAAGCTGCTGTCAAAGTTTTACTCGGGCCGTAACTACGCTCCCAATGCACCTAGCCAAAACTACATTACACATTTACACTACCGCTACGATAAAAGCACGGAGTGGTACAAGCGCATGCACAAAGATGACCTATCGCCGCGTCATCACGACGTAACGCAACACAGAAAAGCGCGAAAGGTGACTTTTGCCGGTAAGAGCAGCCATTCGAGAGAGGAGTGTCCAAGTTCGTTCATTTCTACAGTACCAGTTCTGCAACATACCATGATAAAATTTACGCATCGAGCCCAGTCCAAGTCAAGCCCCATGGAAACCCCCGGGGCCATAGATCTTCACCGGATATCGCGGACCTCTCGCCGGCGCCTCGGACATCATCCGCTTCTCAGTCGTGGGCGCCCTAGAAGGCACGAGGGTAATTTCGGAGGACGATTGGAACGTTCGGCTGTGTGGTGGTGGTGGTGGTGGCAGTGGCGGCTGCAACGACGCGTTGCTGCGCTGCATGTCCTTGAACTGCCATACCTTCCAGCGGTATTCGTCCCGCTTCTTGCGCTCGCGTCGTTTGCGGAGGAAGAAATATAACAGGATGCTGCCCATGATGACGACGAAGACTGATTCAATTGTTGTTGTTTTTGCGCACAGGCGGGGGGATAAGGAGAGAATGGATTAGTAAATGGTCCAATACAAAGAGTAGCATGTGGGAGGGAGGGGGCATGGTGCAGGAGGGACATACGAGCTGCACAGGTGATGCTAAGGATTAAAACCGTCGGAAGGCCGGACTTGGTCGTTGACGACGACGAAGGGGGACACTGCTCGAGTGCGGTGTTGTTACTGGTTACACGCCGTCAGCGTAAACGAGGTGAGGCGGGAGTTCGAGAATTGGATTACAAAAAAATATTAGGGTCAAGGGAGGTAGGGGGGCACACTCACGGATCCGTTGTGCATTCCGCATTCGCGGTTGGGAGCGAGAGCAGGAGAAAAAGAGAGGATAGAAGGAGCGTGGGGAGCGTCGATCTTGTATGGCCGACGCACGGAAAGACTGAGCGGAAGCAAAAAAAAAAACACCGAAACGGGTGAGTGGACCACACAGCGAACAGAAATGAAAAAGAAACACGGAGGGAACGCACAAAACATGATGGCACTTTTTTTTTTTTTTTGAGTTTTACTTGTAGGCTGATGGAAAAGAAGGAATGGCAAGGGGGAGGACAAGCAGCCTGCTGCTCAGAGCTTTTCGTTTTGTCTTGCGTTCGGACGCTTGTAGTACAGAGAAGAGAAGAGAAAAGTTTTCGAAACGCTCTCCCGCGCCTGGGAGTCAAATGAAGCTATATAAGCGGGAGGGGGGGAAGAGCTTTGTGGAGGATGAGCACGGGTGTCGTGTGGCTTGCTTCTCCACAGGACGCGTAGAGAAAACAAAAAAGGCAAGGCGTCACAGAAGTGCACAGTGCACAGTACATACCAGAGAGAGTTTGACGGGGAGACAAACTCAAAGCTCAAAGTCTCCGGCGTAAATTTACGGTTTTTTTGTGGAGAAGCCTCGATCGATCGATGGACACTGTTCCGGACAGGTTGCATGGTTACAATACCTCACTATGCCACACCACACCGCGGAGACGAACAAAGGGAATAGAGAACAAGAAAAAGGCAAATATGAAAGGAAATACAATCAACTGTGGACACACCTGAGACGGATCCTGCCTTCTGCGGCGAGTGAAGCCCCAAAGGTCAGAGACCTTTCAGAAGGTACATCTCTCCCAATGGGCTCAACCTGCACCACTATCAGCACACCCTAAACCGAGGTTGTCCCTCCTCCCCATAAGCGTGTCTCCTTGCCCTCAGATTCAGGCCGAGGAGTAGGACAGCGAATCGAGCCGGTCGAGATCTTCGCTCACATAAAAGACATTCTGTCTCAGCGGCTCAAGTCCTCCCGTACCACAAATCTGTCGGTCGCTTTCCGGTGGCCGGCGGGGCGACACCCGAGATCGAGATCAGAGATCATAAACGAGTTTATCACGTGACGTGTTGAATTCTGCCTGCCACCGCCACAATTAATGTCACGTTTACGGACCGACACACGGACACGAAAAGGTTTTGCCAAGTGGATGCCGCGTAAGCATTGAAAGGAAAGAGGCAGGGACGCCAAGTTCCGAGTCCACCCATGAGGAACAGTGGAGCTGCACTGGAGCTGCAGCGAGGCACAACTATGTATCCAGGACTAACCCTAGACCAAGGTACTAGGGACTCGAAAAAGAGGAGGGCACAGGAAGGAACGGAGGAGGGTTTCAACGATTGTCCGGAGGGCTTCTTTGGAAAACGACGCCCTGCCAGTTGAGAGCAGGAATTGGCAAGTAACATCATTATATCAATTGGCCCAGAGTGACATGGACCGTCCTAGAAATACATATTTCTGATCGTGGGGAAGCGAGAATGGGACGAAAGGCATGAGTGATGGTGGAAGGGACCCATTCAACGGACGCTGTGCATGCTCGCAGTATGCTCGCCAATTCAACGGGCGTCTACGTGTCAACCGGCGACAACCGCCAATCGAGTATGTCTTCCCACGGTGGATGGGCATTTCCCGCACTTTTCCCGCCCGCGAGGTCACTACAGTACATACAACTACATACAGTACTGATCGCATACAGCTTACAACTACGGACCACTGTCCATCAATGATGCTATACACTTGGCTACTCCCTCCACAGTGGCGATGATAGCTTTATTGCGACAGGTGGAGGAATCATATTATGTTGGTATATGCAAACAGAAATTCGATAAGAACGAGGGCAGGTGGGTTCAATCAGAAGACCTTCTTGGAACGCCATCAGGATACTAAAACTGGACCGCAGTCATTCCCATCATGAGCTTGAAAGGCGATCATCATGATTATTACCCTTACCAATGAAACCATGAAACCATGAAACCGTGATGCTGTGGTATCACGTGATCCATTCGCAAAAGGGTGCCCAGACAGCAGACAGCACTGCCAGCGCCACACATAGAACCACAGACAGACAGGACTGATATGAAAGACATGGGGGTATGAGCGTCACTTG
>Ga0307510_10005322_pt1 | contig 15314 bp, 2 predicted proteins | sample 12_EM_MG_FD_207224 | JGI IMG/M metagenome (GOLD analysis project Ga0307510, IMG submission 207224) | Populus trichocarpa ectomycorrhiza microbial communities from riparian zone in the Pacific Northwest, United States - 12_EM | ecosystem: Host-associated > Plants > Roots > Unclassified | place...
ATAATTATTTTTAAAAAAATATATAATTTCAACCACATTCTCAAATACATTATTCTACGATAAAACATTTCATCTCAACATCTTCTTTACTCAAGTTTTAATAACCTCTCATCTTGACGATTTAACTGGTAAATAATTCTTATTTATACTAGTGTAAATCGTGTCTCAACGAAATCACTCTAGACACCCATATAGATATAAGACAATACAATGAACTGGATCCTACCTTATAAGGTAGAGATTTCTGATTCAATAATATTCCAATAAAAATATGGTCATTGTCCGTTGGTTTATTAGACATGCAAAGCAGATAATAAAATTAATTTTAGGAACATCTAAAATTAATTAATTTGTTATTATTTATAAATATATCCAACTTGTAATATTCTATTTATGCATGTATTTTGCATCTATAAAACCCTCGATTTTTAAAAAAATTTTTGGATAGAATTAGTACAGATGTTGAAATTACTGAAAAATAATATACCAACGAATATATTTCGTCGATGAATTAATCAGTAAAATTTTCACTAATAAAGTGGTAACTTTACACCGATAAGATAAAAAAATTTAATCGGTAAATCTCTTAAAAGTTGCAGTGAGAGTAATCTAGTCTATCAGCAATTTTGCATTTGAAATAGAGTAGCTTTTGTAAATGACATTAGACATAACAATTGTTTTGGTATATTTGTTCATATCAGCAGATCTTTGTTATCACCAAAAAAAACTTTGCCCCTTTGGAAATTTAGGGTAAAAATCTAAAAAGCAATTATTTCCTCTCGAAGGCAAGGTGGTCGCCATAAACACTAAAAAGTTTTGAAGTTAACAGTGCTTTGAAATGATCTTTTCATAAAATAATACAAAAAACAGTCAACATTAATTATCAGAGGTGTGAGCACAAGAAAAGATGATATAACAACAATTTAAAACGACAAACGTACAACCACATCTTTTTTTAAAAACAATTATCAGAGGTGTCAACATTATTTCACAAAAGAACCAATAAAAAAATTAAAAACAACCAGAAAAATAAATAATTCACGACACTAAGCACTTCTAGATTCTTTTTGTCAATTGAACAAAAACTAACAAAGGGACTACATTAAAACAAAAAATAGTTTAGGGACTAATAATTTTAAACTTTTTATTCAAGAACTAACAACAATTTGACCAAAAAACCTTTTTAGCCAAAACTTACTCGATTACATAATTTGGTCCAATGAGCTACAAATCGTTTTCATGGGAATTATAAGTGGGCCTGGTGTGCTGTCACATTGGGTGGCTGGATATGATTGAAGGATATCCATCATTAATATGTATTTTTCCAAAGATAAAAAAGCTAAATAGCACCTAGACTTGTGGCCCAGTGGTAAAAGTAAGGTTTCTTTATCTTTGTCGGTTCGAGCCTTAGCGTGCACACATGTCATCCCCGCAGTGTCTTACCTGCTTACTAGGCTTGCAGGGTGTTTAGTGGATCCAGGGATTAGTTATGATGCGCGTAAGCTGGACTGGACACCCCGGTAAAAAAAAAAAAAAAAAAGGCTAAATGTAAGAGTCACATGGTGAGTTTGCGATCAGTCAAGAAGTATACGTGGATTCCACTAAACCTGTGCTGAATTTCAATTGTCTTATCATCTACAATAGGTCCTATCATGGAGATCATAGGGAAGTGACAAAAGAAAAGGGCATTTTTGACATGTATTTGTCTCAATTGTCCGAGTTATAAAGCAGCTAAAAATGTATTTGCCCCTAAATAGATATTTTTTTATGGCTGATATTTTAATTAAGAAATTTTGAGCTTACTAAGATCATTTTGTTTACGGAGGATTGATTTAGTAGTGCTCAAGTGATTAAGGAAATGTAACCTCTCGTTATAGATTTAAATTCAAGTTGCTCCATTATTATCAATAGGATGATGATGAGAAACTAAATTTAATTTATTAATCTTGCTTAATAAATTCTTATAGTAGTTACTAGATATACAAGTCAGACTAAATTTATTTTTGAACATAAAAAAAAATATTCAGGTTGTTGATAGTTTTTTGACAATGTCAATAAATCCAGCCATAAATCAATCTTAAAATCTTTATATTTGACTTCTTATTTAGATCGAGATTCAAATTATATCATAAAATCAAAACAAATTATAATCAATTCTCAATCATCTCAATGTTGGAGGATGAAATTAAAATAAATTAATTTTAAAAAATATCTCTAATTAACCCCTCAAACCCACGACTTAGGTCATTGACTCCATCGAGTTTAATAACTTTGGTTAAATTGTTAAACACATGAATTATATCATGGATTCCATTGGGTTAAATTACTTTTTGTTCTTTAAAACTATATTTTATTTAAAAATATGATAAAAAAATAGACACTGTAAAATTGAGGATAAACTCAATGCTAGGACATTTTGTAAATTACAAGTATTGTTTTCTAAACAAAAATCCATTATGATCTTAAAAGAAATTTTAAAATAAAATATTAGTTTTAGTATTTTGTAAATGATTGAAGACAAAAAATGATAAATGTGATAAAATTATATAAAAAAATATATATTAAAATCTATTTAAAAAACATAATTTTATGTTAATTTAATATTCATGAGTTTTGTTTTTCATATTAGACATGTAATAATTAGGAAAGTAAATATTACCATTCTCATGAAAACCTATAATATCATTTGAGAAAAACAACAAAATTGAGTAATAATTGAGATATAATGTTTAATTTTTTATAGTGCATTTAAATTTTAATTCATAAATAAAAATTTAAAAAATAAAAAAAGACAAGAGTTTATTGTTAACCTAACAAACAGAGAGCCAAATACACGTTGGCCTGCGAGGCCAGACCCATTACGAAGGTGCCTAGAAAATTAGGGTTGGGGTTTTTAGGTCTAAAAAATATATTTTTAACTTATTTTAACTCTAAAACACCAAATAAACATCCTTAACATCTCAATAAATCAATATGTCAATTCAAAACATCCTTCAATTGGTCCAAAAATATAAAATGAAATCAAACAAATTCTCTTTGAACTCATATTTATTTTTTTAGGCAACTTGAAAGTCTAAAAACACCTTTATAGAACTTTTTTTTTTTAATGAAACATGTTAACACCAAGATCAGCTATTTCAATAGCTGAAATAAGGCCAACAAAGGAGTTTCTCCCTCCCTCACTGTTATCCAATGAGTTTTTCTCTTCTTTCTCAAACACAAAGCCTACAAAATAAACTTTTGGATAAAAAAAAATTCCAAAAACTATATGAACTATAAAAGAAAAAAAAAGGAAAAGATGATGAAACAAAAAAGTAATTTCTCGCGTGAATTTGAAACTATCCTTAGGGTTTCTTCATGTTTTACACTATGTTCAATATTTGTTTAATTGTCTTTCTTGATCAAATTTTAACAAAATGGTCATCAAATTATTCATAAAAAGTTAAAATTTAAAAAAGAGTTTGAGAAAAAAGGTTGAAAAAAAACTTTTTAATGAAAACCTAAAACTTATGGGAAAAAAATTATAGAAATGTCTAAATTTACCGGGAATTGAAACAATGAAATTACTATTTTAGGTAATTTCACATTGCCTATTAGTTATTATAAAATTGATTAGGGGCAGCTCAATCTTTTGATATTTTTTTGCATAATATAATTACTTAATTGCCCTTAAATGAAAAAAAATTATTTAACTTTGATCTAGGAGCTTTTTTGTAATTTCAATTTTCACAACATGGTTAAATGACTTTATTGTCCTTGTAATCAAAATATCTTAATCTTGCCTCTAGGGACTTATTCGTACTTTCATCTTGGTTTTTTGTTTTGTGATAATTATATGGTCTAAAAGGCAATATGGTATTTTAATATATATATATATATATATATATATAGAACATGCTTATACGAGCCAACAAGTAAGTCATCTAACAATGTTTAAGCGATGCATGCGGTGACTTACTGGTGCAATCCTAGCTTAAACACCAAGAGATCCATTAGAAGTTTCATTGGATCGAGTCACAAGATTTAAAGCAAAAAGGCTCAAAGAGACAATTAAGAGACTTCTTCAAGATATATGGGATAATGTAGACTTTGAGAGGATATCAAATAATAAAAAACAAGTCTTGATTAATTTAATTCATGTTTAAGAAGCATTTGTAGAGGAGCATCTAGACATTACAAAAAGATTGGAATAAGAAGATTTAAATCTGTCAATTTTGACTTTTCTCTACTATTTTATCATAATTGGAGTTATATAATGAATTTTGATGCGATTTTAGTTGCATCGGAAAGTAGACATCCACAGCTTTCCAGGGATATAAGGAGAACCATTCATTTGAAGTTGGATTTTGATTTTGCTAGCAGATTATAAAATTCAATTTTGGTTTTATTTTAATTAGTTGGCCTATTAGTTATTTATCTATTAGTTTATTTTAGGGCCTGCAGCATTTAAGGGTTTATTTAGGTTAAGTTTTATTTTATTATTTTAGTTATTTTGGGTTTTCAATGTGTTTTGGTCCATTAAGTCAAATTAAGGTTAGTTTTCTACTATATAAATCAATTGTTAACATTTTTTTTAGTTTATGAGATTTTCTCTAAATTTTCCGCATATTACTTTTTCTCTTTTTTAAGCTCATTTTTTTTTCAGTTTTTGTCCTCTTTTAAAACTCTCTTATTTTTTTTATTTGCTTTCTAAAGAATTTTTCGCCAATTTTGAAAATAACCTACGTTGTCTTGGATCTTTTTATTTGTTGTTTATATGTTAAATTTAGCATTTTTAAAATGAATCTTAGTTTTCAATTAATTTAAAACAATTTCTTAAATATAAGCGTGATATACTCACTTTCATGATATTTTTGTTTGCTTAAATATAGCTTTTTTTTTTCCTTTCTTTCTTTTTCTTTTTTCATTTTTAGCCTTTAATATTTGGTTGATTAGAATTAGACTTTTTATTTTATTTTGATTTGGGTTTCATGGAGTTATCATGGTCTCATGCCTGAAATCGTGGATTTGATGGTTAATCATATTTGGCCTAGATCGAGCTAATATGTCGTTGTCTCAATTTTTTATTTTTAAATGTCGTTCAATATGTCACTATCTAAATACTTTAAAAAGTTTTTTTTTTCCGGTAAGCATCAAATTTCTTACTGCTATATATATTAGTTACACCTTTCTTTTAAAATATGATATAAAGTTATGTTAAATTTATATAATAGTTTAAACCAAATAATTATTTTTTCAATTTAGTCATTCTACATTGCATATGTTGATTTGGAATTGACTTAAACCAAATAATTATTTTTTCAATTTAGTCATTCTACATTGCATATGTTGATTTGGAATTGACTTTAATGGTTTGTTTCAATTTACTATCTATGGACTTCCCACCATGAAAACAATTCCTCGACATTAGATTAATGTTTGATTTTGAGAAATAGAATTTGATTTTATCATGTAAACCAATTAAGACTCAGGGGTGTAGATTTCACGGTTAGTAATAATGCAAGGTTTTTTTTTTCCACTGTTCTTTCCTTTTAAAGGATTTTAGCCCTTGGAATTTTTTTTCATTTTCATTTTAGATCTCTTTGGTTTGAAAATTTCACGTTTCGCTTTAAAACTTTATTTTTATCACATTTCAATCCCTAAGTTTGACAAATGAGAGAGAAATTTTTCAAAAACAAGGGAGTGAGAGAAAGTTGTTGGTTCACCATATTTTGACAACTAAAACAATTAATCTTGGTGTCAACAAGTTCTATTTGATGAGAATAGTTTCATTTAGGTGTTTTTTACCCTTCATCTTGCTAAAAAAATATAGATAAGGGCTCGAGAATTTTTTTGGGATGATTTTATATATTTTAATTGATTAAAATTTAATTTGAGGTTAGATATGGGTTTTTTTAGGTTTATGAAGAATTTATTGGATTTTTTTTTATGAAAATAGGTTGAGAAATTAGTTTTTGGATTAAAAAAACTATACTCCAACTTTTCAATAACCTTTCTAATCGCTAGAATCTACACTAACAGATGACACATTGTCTGCATTTTTTTAAAAGATAAAAAAATGGGTGACATGTTGTCCACCATTTAACATAAAAAAAAAAAATCAAAGAGACCTGGTGTGTGAGTTTGAACTTCATCTTTGTTGGACAGACGCGCTAACCCACCTATTTTGTTCATTATTTTTTTATATTTTGTTTATAATTTTAATTTAAATCCATTAAAATATATTGATTAAACATTTATTTGATATTTTTTTTATTAAATATCATTAATTCTTTACTTTTTTGTTTTTACGAAGATCATAGCCAAATTTTATTATATTACAAGTGCTCTTTTTGTGCAACCTTTATTATGTTTTTCTTTTTCTTTGTAATTTTATTCGATTTCTTTCTTGCACATGCCTGTTTTTATTGTCATATAATTAAACAAGAAATAATTTCAAAAAGAAAAAGTTGATAGACCGAACCGAGTCCATAAATTGTGTCATGTGTTTAGCCGGTTAACCCTATTTTAGTAGAGTCAATCCAAAATACCTTCGTTTTAATATTTTAAAAAAAAAAGTTAAAATTTTGTTAACCTTGAATTTTTTATGTCAAATTGGGTTTTTTTCTAGTTTGACTTGGTCGTGCTTAGACTTGCTTCGTCGACTAGGTCATATAAAGTTTACTCTAATTGGTTTAACTAAAAACCTAGGCCACGCATGGGTCCAACCTAACTAATCTTCAATTTTAATTGAAATTCATTAAAATAATTTAAATAAAAATATATTTTACATATTTTTTTATTAAATACTAAAAACTATTTGGGATATATTTTATTAAATACCATTCAGTTTTTACTTTATTTTCGAACGAGGTTATAACATTTTTGTACAACCGTTCATGATGTTTTTTTTTTTTTGTTTTTTTCCCTCAAATTATATTCAATCATTTTCTTGTGCGCATCTATTTTTATTTCGCTTAATTATGTAAAAATAGATTTCAAAAACTAAAACAATTAGATAATTGAATCCATGACTCTGGTCACGAGATTGACAGGTTAACCTGACTAAACCTGGATTAGTCCAAAACATCATCGATTCAATATTAGAAAAAAAAAAGGTCTAAAACAATGTCGTCTTCAATTTTTCTAAGTTCAAACCAAGTATTGAATAGGTTGACTAATTCATTTATAATACCAAGTTTAATTTAAATTACAAACCAGGAAAGAGGTCAGGATAAGTGGTCTATAGGTTAACCCTACGCGCAAGGTCAAGTTTAATACTATTGCCAATATATTTTTCATGACAGCGCATGAGTGTTGTGTTATTGTTATATTTTTTTTAATACATTCAAATCATAATTATTAGAATATTATTTTTTATTTAATTTAAACTTGCTTTTATGATTATGATGAGATTTTGTCTAAAAATTATTATGATTAAAAAAATCCGGATAGAAAGGGAACACATTAATAAGATAAAAGGAATTTAAATTAAAGGGATAGCTTTTTTATTCTTATTTTAAATTGTACAAAATTTCTTAACTTTATAAGAAAATGAGGGATTAGGCCAACATATTATTTTGGTTCAGTAGAATATAAACTATTATTTTTGTTGAAAAAATATTGACATGTAATTAAATGAGAAAAACTGAATATCTTCCCCTAACACAAGATTATATATTTTAATTTGTATTTATTTCTCTGTTTCTCAATTTATTTTATTATTATTATTAACAAATCATTTTTTATTTATTTATTGACGGATATAATTATCATTTTATTTTATTAAATATAAATTTATAGTTTTTATTTTACAATTATAATATTTCTCGATGTAATAAAAATTGACAGCATTTTTTTATTACAAATTAATTTTTGATCCAACCCGCAACAAATAACAACTAAATTAACAAGTTACCACTAAGCTTTGTTGATGGATAATCCGACTCATTCAATTAAACATCTTGATTTCTTACCAATATTAATAACCATCCATCATTTATTCAAAGAACATCAAATCCAATATATGTCCATGATTTCTGGTTTAAGCAAAATCACGATGATTGAGAAGATCAAACTAACACACTGAATACAAGAAGAAAGCAAACAATTTACTCCATTAAAGTAAAGAAACATAGAATATGAAGATCCATCGAAGTGTTCAGAGAGACACATAATTCGATGGTAGTGCATGTCACTGTAAGATGCTGACAACCATACGAAGATAAAGTAGCAAGAATTTAATAACAAAAAACACAAACTTTTTTGTCCATCAGGAAACAAGAGAATCGCTGAGGATCTGAGACGCAAGAAAATCATGCACTAAGAGACAACACTCGAGAAATTGGAAAACTTTGAACCTCCGAGCCCGAGCCCTTTTCTGACGAGACTATTGACCATCGAGGAAGCAGCGAAAAAGCAATGTTATGATTGATGGATAACGAGTCATATTTTGTTATCTCTTCATATCTAATAACTAATAATAGATTGTAAGTAGAACTGACATTATTATAAATTATTTCAGGGATTTTAATCTGAAATATATATTTTTTTTCACAGATTTAACCACTTATTCAACAAAATTAATCATTTATCGAATTAGTTTTCAATACATGCTCGATTTAAATTATAAAATACTTTAAGATTTTGAAAATAATATATTGCATTAATTTATAAATTCAAATACCAAAGAGGAATTTATCCACAAACATCATATATCTGCCCATCAAAATGTATATACTCAACATAATTAGATATTTATAGAAGAACTTATTGAATTCAAAGAATCATATCCTACAATAAAATAAAAATTAATTCTTGAGGAATATTCAATTTAATTTTTAAATTACTCCTAATTTTTGGAATTAATAATATAAATTGTATCACTTGATTTCATTATTATTTGTTTTTTTACAAAAAAAAAAAAGGTTCAATTGAAAACATAACATAATTTAAATCCTATATCATCTTTTAAATAACTTAAAGGACTTGATACCTATTAATCAATTGATGTTGGTTGAAATAAATTAAGGTGTAAATGACACAAAACTCAACTATTATATTATCATAATTTTTAAAATAATTTAACTGATTTAATTATAAATTTAGCTTTATAATTTATTTTAATTTGGTTTTTATTAGGTCATCCTAATCTCATGACCTAGATCATGGGTTTGACAGGTTAACCCGGGTTGACTTAAGTTTTTTTTTTTGTTCTTTTTTTAACTATTTTTTTCAGTTTTATCCTTCAACATTGGGTTCATTTGAAATTGAGTTTCATAATTTATTTTGATTTGTTTTCTATGGGGTTATCATGATCTCCTGACTTGGTATGTGTATTGTCAATTAATCCAAGTCGACCCGAATTGATTCAATATGTTGTCATCTCGGTGTTTATTAAAAAAACTCATCTTAAATATTTATTTTGACTTAAATTATATTTTTACTAGTCATTCAAATTGTTTTTGGATTTGCCAAAATGACCGAGTCACATTAGATCAATTTCTACACAGTTAAAAAAATCTTTTGAAAATAACATTAGCAACCCCTAAATTTTTTTAACTCTAGTTTCTTTATATGACATGCATCGTAGTGCGGGCCAATAATCTAGTTTAAGGTATGCCTATCTTTACCACTCAATCCTAGGTTTCCTTTCTATAAATAAACTATCTTCATGTCTTTCAAAAAACAGAAGAGCCCTTGAAACCTAACCAACTCCAAAGAAAGATTGCTTTGCTTTACTTTATATAATTCTTTGCCTCATTCTCATGATTTTACCATCTTTATCATCATCATCTTTATTTCAAAAAACAAACTTTCTTAATCAAATACCTATAGCTTATTGATGATATCCTATAAAATCCAAATAGCTTGGTGTCAGTTAATCATTTGGTCCTAACAATTTATTTCACTCTTTTAAGCTAAAATAGCCAAAATAGATATAGCTTGGTGTCGGAGGCTATGTACCTATAAAAGGTTATTTATAATAGGTTACGAAACTCTCAGACGCTTAAGTAATTATCTTTATAATAAGAGAGAGTGCAATGATGTTTTAGAGAAAGATACTCTAAAAAATATGTATGCAGTGGAGAATAGAGAGATTCAGAATCTCTTATCTTGGTGGATGAAGGGGTATTTATACCCTTAAACCTTGTTTTTTTGCTTAGGTGGAAGAATTGGAGAGTAATTTTTATTTTAATGAGTCATGAGTTGTGTTCCACTCATCCAACCCAAGTAATTGTGATTGCACACTTGGATTCCACTAAATTCATCCAACTCACTTATCATTATAAGAGATGGAGACATAGTTGGGCAGTGAAGATTTTTGTACACGTAGGTAGGAATTGATTTTAGGCATCGTGTTCAAATATATGGATGTTATGCTCGGGTATTATTTTAGATATGTGTGGTCCATGAGACTGATCTTGCCCTAAACCAAAGATGCAAGGGTCGGGAAAATACCATGGGCGTTAGCTCCCCGCCTGAAAATTAGGTTGGGGTCCAGTGTCATAGAATCATTTCAACCCAATAGCTTAAGTTGTTAGGTAAGGTCACATGATATGATTTATATTATTCTCTAACACACCCTTTCAAGTAGCCTTTTGGACTTGAAACTTGTACAGACTCATACTAACTTATGCTTAATTTTTATCAAATAAATAGGAACGGTGAAATTCAAACTCGTGACCACTTGGTCATCAAGACTCTAATATCATGTTAAAGAATCATTTTAATCCAATAGCTTAAGTTATTATGTAAAATTTCAGGATATAATTTCTATTATTCTCTAACATTCAGCAAATTAGAAAATTTATACATGCATGCTTTCTTCAATTTCAGCATTTTTTACACGAAAAAGTTCTGGTAAAGATCTTGTTTCATCACCTATGAAATCTTGGTTGACTAGAACCTCCCTAAAAGACTACTTCCAAAGGAGTAGTTGGCTGTTCTCTTGACACAACTTCAGGTAAATTCTCTGCATTTTGGAATGGAACTTGTTAGATTCAAACAAATGATGTCGCTTATAAAGCAAGAGCATATCATATTTTATTTAAAGCAGCTTTTATAGAATTAATTAGCTGGTTGCCAATGCAACACTCAGTTGACTTGCAAAAGAGTGTGCAAGTCAACTGGATAGGAGTTGATCTAATATGATTAAGCTAATCTAGTAGACACACCTTGAATCAATTCCTCTAATCAAAATCTGATTTGAATATTAAAAAAAAAATTAAAAACAATATTGATTAAATATTTTTTAAATATTAAATAAATAATTTTTTTAAATTGATTTAAGTCAAACTAAATTAATCCATCCAACCTTTAGCTTAGATCAAGCTTTCACCTGTTTAATAACTTAGTTGTCTAAAGTTCATTTTTATCTAGTTAAATTATAATAAAAATAAATATTTATAACAAAGACAATAAATAAAATTATCAAAGATCAATGTATTTTTTATCGAGATTATCTTTTTTGACTCATATATTTTTTTTCATTTAGACAACAAAAAATGTTTTTTTATTAGAGTATAGATAATTGAATAAAAAAACAAAAAAGGTTAAAAAAAATCTATAACAATTTTAAATACAAAGTAAAAACCATATATATATATAAACAAAAATATTTATTCACATATTTTTTTTACTTTTGATGAAAAATTTTTATGAGAAGTATTATTTTTTAATAAAAACAATCATTATAATTATGAAAGCAAGCTCTAATTAAAGAATTAAAAAATAATGAATTCATCATCTTCTTGCAACCATATGAAAAAATAAAAATAATAAATTTGAATAGATTATATAAGAAACTTACAATTATGAAATTAAGAAAACAAATATTTTATTCTCAATCAATATTAATTAGACCACGATGTTTTGAATCGATATGAGTTAATCCGTCGAACCCGCAACTTAAGTCATAAATCCGGTTAGGTTTAGTAACTTTGTTTTTTAAGCTATTTTTATTTAATTGTATGAGAATGAAAAAAAAAGACACATAGAACAGCCATCAAATTAAAGTTTTTTTAAAAAATATATCATGAAAGACTATACAAAATTAAAAGGTGCTTGCTAATATTATATAAAAAAAACACATGTTATAATCTTATTTGAAAATAAATTAAAAATAGAATGACATTTAATAAAATAATATCCCAAAAACATTTTTAATCAAATTCTTTTAATGCAAAATTGATGGAAAATATTAAAAAAAATTAAAGGCCAAAAAATGACTAGGAGCCCATGCTTGGGTGGACCAGTGCACCTGGCCTTCTTGTTTTTTCTTCTTAAGAATGTCATCCCTCCATATTTAAAAATAATAATAATAAATGACGCGTCATATATTGGTTTTAAAATCACTAGAAAACCAGGTCCCAAGTCATTGGACCCAAATAAACCCTTTTTCAAGCTTTTGATTTTGCCTAGAAACACATGAAAAAACATCTCATAAGCCTTAATAAACCCCTATTTAACCTCCAAAACAACCTTAAGTCAATTACAAAAACAAAAGTTAGCTCTATTCAAAAAAACAATCCCGAACCTTTATCAATTTCTTTTGTAAATTAAGGAGGAAAAACACCTGAATAAAAATATTCTTATCAAATGAATCTCATTGACATAAAAAAACAATTCTTTTGTCGCCGGAATGTGGCCACCTAGCCATTTTTTCTCTCATCCTTTTTTTTTAATTACTTTCTCTTTTCTTTCCCAAACTTAATGACTGAAACGTGAACAAAATAAAGTTTTAGATTAAAATATAAAAACCTTAACAAACAAGGATAAAAAATGAAAATTAAAAAAACTCTGGGGATCAAAATTAAAAAAAATGCACCTCATGAACAATAAAAAAAAGAGAGAGAAAAAAAATTTGTTTTTTTCATGTCAAATTTGATCTTTAAGTCTTTGTTTTTATTAGCAATGGAATTGAATTCTATCCATCAAAATCAAGCAATATTAATATCAGAATATTTTTCCAACAACATGAGAGCCTGTATATAGCAAGGTAATCGAAACAAATTATAAGCTTAATATCCTAACCAACGTAATATATAAGAAAGAAATTGAAAGAAAAAAAGTTTGGTGGCTGAAATAAAAAACCCTAACAAAAGAATTGTTCCAGTATACACAGTGCTTTGTAAAGTGTTTTTACTAGGGTATTTAGTTTTTTCTTTTTTTCTGTAATTGTAATGCCAAGTTTAACCTTGTAATTTTCAATTTAACTATTTTCACTTTATATTTTAATTCCGCTCTAATTACCATCTTTAAGTACTGATGACAAAATACAAAATCTAGCCATTTAAGGAATTTCCGCAGGATTTATATATAATTTGTTAAATTAGTGCAAATAAGCAACCATTTCCTGAATCAATTTAATTAAAACTTCCTTCTCACCGTAAGTGATTTGCAACCCCAAATTAACTGTAACTGGTTCTCACTGTTCAACAGTGTCATTACTGTTTTTTCCAAAAAAAACATTAATTGTATTGTTTGTTCGTTTTAAAAATTCTTTTAAAAAATTTCACATTTAAGAAATTTCCGCAAGATTACTGTTTTTTTTTTTCCATAAAACCAAAAACAAAATCTCACATTCTAATCTCTTTGAAAATCCTAATTTTTTGCATGAAAATCATAGTCCTTCACAAGCGAGGAGTCTTTATTTGTTTTTGCGTTTTAAAAGCGTTTTTAAAAAAATTTAAATTTATTTTTTTTTCTTTGCTTTAAATTAATATTTTTTGGTGTTTTTAGATTATTTTGATATGCTGATTTCAAAAATAATTTTAAAAAAAATAAAAAATATTATTTTGATATATTTTGAAATAAAAAGTACTTTGAAAAGCAACTGCGACCACACTTCCGAGAACAAGTGTACAGTGTCATGCAATAAAAGATAAAGGAAGTGGTTGGGAACCAAATTAATTACGATGGTCACATCTTTTGCCTCAAATTGTCCCTGGTGCTGCTGTACATGCCCATATGGCACCACCCTCCACAGCTATCAACAGCTTTGCCATGGCTGGATTGGAATGGGTCTTGGATTACAAAGAGGCAACATATTAGTTGCTGGAGAAAATGACATGTAAGCTGCGGGTATGCCATACACATTTATACTCCAATCTTGAGAGTTAATGCATGATTCTGAAAACCAATAGTGATGTTTTAATGAATATTCTTAATTTTAATTAAATTATAGAATTGACTAAGAAAAATAAGATGTTGCCAAGTGAGAGATATTGAAGATGGTAGGATTGAGGTATTTTTGAGAAACAACCTCTCTCAAGTTTTATCATATATCTTCCAATTGAATTTCTATTTCTATTTTTGTTAATTTTCTATCCTTTTATTTTTTGTTCACTTTTTTTTTCATGATATTGAGATACTTCATAAACTTTGGGAATGAAATTGAAATTTATGTACGTTTCCGTTACTATCCTAACAAAAATAGCAAAAATGAAAGATTGAAGCAAAAATTCCATTTGAATCTCTTAATTTTCATTTAAGTGATATTGCTGAGTGAGAATTGAAGTTGGTAGGATTAGGGTTTTTTTATAAAAAAAAACTAACACTTTCAAGTTTTATCATATCTTTTCCAATTAATTTTTTGTTTTTTTTTAATTTCTATGCGTTTATTGTTGTCCTTATTTTATTGATGATGTTGAGATATTTCATAGACTTTGGAAATGAAATTGAAATGTACACATTTTTTTTTATCACTATTCCTAATGGAAATGGATAGAAAGGAAAATTGAAGCAAAAATAAAAGTTACAGGGATGATTGAAAGAGTGATAAAAAAAATAAAGGCTAAGTGAAATATATCAAAGATTTTAGATGAAATTAAAACAATATGTAATATTTAAGCGATCAAATTGAAATTTACCCAAATGAAAGTGGGGTTTTAGATAAGTAATGAACTCAAATCACCTACTTGTATTGTTCAAATGAACAGTGAAGCAGGTCCCCTTTTTTTATTAGTTTTTTTTTAATTTTATCCTTTAATATTTGATTGATTTTGAAATAGATGGTCGCAAAATCAAGTACTAACCAAATATTAGAATATTTATTTGAGACTATGATAACCTTGTAGAAAGCAAATCGAACAAAGTCATCAAACCTAATAGAGTCCATGAAAAGGGTTATGGGTTTAGCGGGTTAAGCTATGAAGCTTGGGTCAATCTAATATGTCGTTATCTCAATATTAAAAAAAATAAAAGATATTATCTTGAATTTTTTTAAGTCAAACCTATTGACCTTTAGAGTTACACATTCATGTTTTTAAATATTTTTATGATAATAATAAAATGTATAATGGACTAATAATATGTTTGGTTGAGAATAAGTT
>Ga0307510_10005323_pt1 | contig 15314 bp, 14 predicted proteins | sample 12_EM_MG_FD_207224 | JGI IMG/M metagenome (GOLD analysis project Ga0307510, IMG submission 207224) | Populus trichocarpa ectomycorrhiza microbial communities from riparian zone in the Pacific Northwest, United States - 12_EM | ecosystem: Host-associated > Plants > Roots > Unclassified | place...
CTCTATTATTTTGATTATTATTTATTTTATTTGAGATAATTTATGAAATTATATATTTTTTTCAATTTCATTCTCATTCAACCTTTTAATTTGTAAGATTTGTTCCTCATTATTTTAATAAACTTGAAAAAAATAAAATATTAATAAGTTATTTTCCAGCTCATTTTCCATGACATAACCAAACACTGGAAAGTGTTTTCCAACTTATTTTCCATCACACTACCAAATATCGAAAAATAATTCACTTTTCCGGAATTTATTTTCCCGGAATTCACTTTAGAAAAAAAACTACTTTCCAACAAACAAACGGGACCTAAATAGAGGGGCTTTTACTCCATCCCAATATGTGGTTTTGTCATACAATAAGATCCAATTTGTTTGGATTCATTAGGGTTTGCCCATTACCTTGAGTGAGGCCTAACGTGTACACCTCTTGAAATGAAGATGTGATCTTATCCACCGAACAGACACTTCGTGTCAATAATGTAGTCGGTAAAAAAATTACTGATGAAGTCTGAATCTCACACCAACGGATTCGGTCCGTCGATAAAACTATTAAATCTCGTGAATTAAGGAAGGAGTTAAACTCCCTTGCAAACATAAGGTAGGATAAGGTGATTCATGTATAACAAAATACAGACCCATAAAAGATCCATAGATGATGTATTGCTAGCTTACACACAACAGGTTTAGCTAGTTTCGATTCAACTTTAAACAGGCGCAGGATGAATGAACAATTGTTCGATGAAACCTTTTGCATGTTCAGGATAGGTATATGCATCCACGTCCTTGTAAAGCGTTTCCGCAACACGTAAATTATTTACAATTCTGATGATGAGCTCCAATGAAACATCTGATGGTTTCATGCATTCCTGATTAATCTCCTTCCAGGCATCTTCTATCATTTGCCGCAATGCCTTCGTTGCTTCCTTTTCTGGAACTCCATATTCCGTCACGTAAATTTGTACGGCAGAAGGGATATGTGGTCTCTTTTGCTCAAACTTCAAAAATACGATTTTTTGCAGGTCAGGCAATGAAATTTTTATTTTTTTCTTTCCAAATTAATAATTGCATGTAGCAGCAATACTTCAGACGAGTAACGATACTTACCTCATAACTCAACAGATCATCTGTGACACGAGCAATTATACTTGCAGGTCTATAAATTCTTGGTTTACTTTGCAACCATTCAAATGCGTCAAGACCTGCGACTTTTCCCATTGACATGTAGCATACTGTTCCCATTAAATTGATTGCCCCTGTGATAAATGCTTCGGTGAAATACTCGTCTAATGTTGATGGCAATGTATGTTTGTGTAACCACTCAGCCTCTCCATGGTTGCCTGCAATAAATCCCTTTACCTATACATAGCACCACCAACAAATTAACCAATTAAGCTCCAAGGAAATTAAAAAAGCAGTAGTAGTTTCTATTTACACACATAAATTAATAAATATTCCCAGAGCGAGGGACCAGCTATTTGAAAGCACGTACCAGGGCAAATACTAATCACTGTATTATTACCTCCCTTTTCCCGTAGTGGAGGCTGTACGATCTTCCTTCGGCAGTGATTTCATCCTCATATTCGGCAAACACATCTAAAATTGCTTTATAAATCGTCTTCAGATAATCAGCTGGTAGATGATCTATTTCTGCATAGTCCCACCTGGAAAAAGGAAAGATTTATTCTCATCATCATGACTATTAGTCCTAAGGACGTCAAAAGATAAAGCAAATGCAAAATTAATTACTTTTTACGTTCTAAAATGAGTGTACGGTTTTTTTTTTTTTTTTTCAACTGTCTCAAAATGGATCTCCTCTAACCTAAAATTAACTAAATAATCATGCATAATTCCTTTCATATCCTTCTATTTCAACCAAAAAGTGCACAGTGTAATGAATACATTCATATTGAATAAGAGTAGTTTTGGAAGTCAGTTTGAATAGAGGTAATGAGGCACTGTATTTATTGTTAATCATTAATCATTGTGGAATAGCATGCACGACACTTAAGGCAAGGAGTAATAAGTTAGTATTAAAAGGCCTCTCTAAACTATACCAAATACCAAAAGATTTTCTTTGAAGTCTCCCTTCCAAGCAGAGACGTCTTTTTCCTGAATTTTTTTCCAACGCAAAGTATTCGAATTACATTTGTGCATTTATGGAGCGCGCGGCTATCTAAGGTCACAACATTTGTTCGTTCTCTGATAGATAAAAAAAATTCCTTTTCATTTAAAACTAACAAAACATAGCTTTATGTAAAATTAATTAACTAATGTGTTTTACTTTTTCAGATGAACAAATATTACTATTGTTTTTTCATGCGTTCGGACTTGTTTTCAATATTCACTCAAATTAAAATCCTTCTTTAATCGGATTTTCACCAGGTCATTCACACCTAGATTGGCATATTAAGAAAAAAAAACTACCATTTAGTACTATACCTCTAAGGATGAAATGAGTGAATATGATGAAACAGAATTATATGTATCAAACATATAAGATATAGTGGCAATATATACAAATTAAAACAGTATAAATGTATGAATTTACCTTCTTTTTTTTTTAGAATCTAATGAATTAGCTTAGTTGCCAGTATCAAAAATATATATACCTCTCAATTGCCTTTCTAAACAACCGGTGCTCCTCCTTTGTTCCATATGCATCATAGACGTCGTCCACGATAGAAAACAATTTCAGAAGTTTGCCGTGCATCATTCGAGCTCGCGAATAGTGTGGCTCAAAATGCAAAATAACCGTCCATAAGAAGACCTCCGCTACTCTTTTTCTCGCAAAAGTACACATTTCTCCGAGTCTCGCCTCATCATACCACCTGACACACACCCATGCACGTACATTATTTTCATTCTTATATATACAGCTCCAATCCATTAATGGCAGGCGCACCATTATATATATATAGGGTGTGTGTGTGTGTGTGTGTGTGTGTGTGTGAGAGAGAGAGAGAGAGAGAGAGAGATTAAAACAAATAAATTCCCAATCTATTGGGTATTCCACAAATAGGTCCCCCATCTTTACCCTTTTTCTGGACTAGGCTCAACCTTTCAAAGTTATATCCCGTTAATCTCCACATTTTGACTCTATTAGAAAATCCCGTAAATTTGCATTTTAACACTTCCATGTCTATAGCAAGCTAAAAATTTGGTACGAAATTTTCCAATTCTGTTTTCACCAAATTGGTTCTTTCTCTTTCCACCATTTCTATCCAAATGGGTACTTAAACAAGTTTTTTTTTTCTTTTTTAGCATTAAAACAAGTCCTGAGCATATTTAAAAATGTAACTAAAAGAATAATGTGGAAAAAGCACTCCAACTATTTGAACAATGTGAAAAACAATGCTCCATATATCATTGAAGAAATTTGAACCGAGATATTAATTAATAGCTCCCATAAAATAAGCTTTGGGGACCTATGGAATGCAACTTTGGAAGGTGGAGCCTAATCTAGAAAAAGGATAAAAGTATGAGACCTATTTGTAGAATATCCAATAGGTTGGAGTTTTATTTGTAATTATCCCAAAAAACTTTCAATAGACAGAGTAAGAAGAATATGCCAATAAATACGGAGAATGTACCAGCAGCCAAACAACACCCAATGAATTAATTAATATGCATGCTCATTAAAAATGTAAGCAAAATGACAAACACTACTTACTTGTAGAGATCTTTCAGCTCTCGTAGATGCATGTACTGTACCCTATTAAAATCGAACTTTGCAAGCTTTGATAAGGTTTCATTTGGAGATTCTTCGTCTTCGTAGAAGTCGATGAATTTTCTTGCCTCGAGTCTGGGAATTCCTCTGTGCAAGGGCTGTTTTAGGGCACTGCTTATTTGTCTGGTAAGATTATTGGGCAATGATTGAGTTTTCAGAAACGACTCCAAGTGAGTCTTCGTGATGCCAAAGGCTTCATCTAAGATATGCTCTCCTGGAGTACTCAGATGGGTAGCTTCATAAAGGCTTAGCATGCCTTTGGGATCATTGAGCACACTTTCTTTGAACTTACCTTCAGTGTCATGGAATTTCTCGAAAACATCTGATCCACAATCCATCATGAAATATTATTAGCTAGCTAGGGTAAAGCTAATGGGCCATTTTAAAGAGAAAATAATAATAACGAATCTTTATTTTTACATTTTAAACACCTTTAATTAAAATCTAAATTCCCTGATATAAACTTTTGTTTTGAAACATAATTAAAAAAAATAGCTAATTCTTTTCTAATATCAAAGAATTATCTCAATTCAATAGCTTAAGCTATTAGATGAGATTTCAAAATATAATTTATATTATTCTCTAAAACATCTTCTTAAGTGAAAGCTTTTTTAGGCTTGAAACTTGTACAAGTTCACACTATTTTGTGCTTAATTTTTATCAAATAAATGAGGATGGTGAGATTTAAACTCGTGACTACTTAGTCATTAAGGCTCTGATACTATGTCAAAGAATCATCTCAACCCAATAGTTTAAGCTATTAGGTGATGTCTCAAGCAGTCATGTTAGAAAAGACCTCGCTTAATAGTTTAAGCTATTGGGTTGATATGGTTTTTTGACATCTAATACCGCATTACATGCCTTTTTAATTTCACCCCACTAGCTATTTCACTGATATAAATACTAATTTCTAAACTAATTACTATTTCACACTTTTTTAACAAATAAACTGTCATTATTTCTATCTATTAACCACTTTTAAATTTCTTTTAATAAAATAATATAGCATTGATATTATGTCTCTATCATGATTTTTTTTTCTTTTATCGTATGTTAAAATTGACATGGAAATATAGGAAATAACACATCACTAAAGATTTTTCATAGAAAATAGGAAGAGATATTTTGGCACAAAATATTTTGAAGTATTTACAATTTTTTTGTGATAAATTATGAATTATATAAAATAAATGCAAGTTCTAATGGAATTAATTTGAAGTACTCTTACAGGAAGAATTAACGCCGCATTGGAAAATTACATTGACACAAACTACTGCCATGTTTGGATACTTCATATATAGTAGGAAATAATGTTTCCGGCCACTTTAAAAAGACTGACTATACATAAGTTTTTCCTCAAAAAAAAATGAAAAAAGAAACCTATAGGTAAGCATGGTATTATTTGTTTTGAGGGTATTTTAAAAAATCATGTAATTAACTGATGAAACATTTAATTTTATATGGAAGTATGCTGATAAAGGAGTATAATTAATTGCTCGTTAACAAGTGTTCATGGACATCTATTAGAAAGATCCTGTTAGTTATTATAATCAACATCAACAAATAATGATTTTGGTATTGTTTAATATTTTTGAATTCAAGAACACTTTTAAAGAAATGCAAACTACTCATTTTATCAATGGCTAAAGCTGTTTTTCACCCTCACGCCATGAGTGCGGAAGTCATTGAAGCTTTAGCGCTCCTTGAAGCACTCAAGATGGCGACCTCACTCTCTTTTATGTCAGTCTTTGTAGAAGGAGATGCCAAGTCCTTAATCTCGACTATGCAGTTCAGGTCCTTCAATGCTAGTCATTCCAATTTAATACTCAAGGATGCGGCTAGACTAGCTAAATCTCTTCAGTCTTATAATTTTACTTTTGTTTGGAGAGCTTGTAATTGGGTGGCGCATGATACTGCGCGCAAAGACTGTCACTCGTATAACAAAAACTCTGTACTCCTATGTTGGCTCTGAGGTTATTTGGAGAGGCTAACATTTCTTCTTAATCAATGGAAGTATTATCTTTGAAAAAAAATAAAAATAAAAAATCAATGTCGCAGCTAGATATATAGGTACTGACCGACAGACATCTTGTAACCAAATTGTCGGAAAATTCGGAACACAAGTGCGACAGTGTGGAGATCATAGTCTTTTCCATCGAGGAGATGAGGTTGGGCATTGAAAATGTGATTTAGCTGCTCGTCAATGCAACTGTCGAAGTGATACGACAAACCAAGGCGGTATATATTGTTGATCAGCTCAACTTTCTCCACTGGATCATCACTTGGGCTGCTCTTCAACATTTTCTCTACTTCTCCTTTCAGCATTTCAACTTGTTCACTATTTGATTTGTATTTCTGCAACCAGTGAAGAAGAAGAAGAAGAAGAGCGTGCAGACGTGGTCATGAGCAATTAATTTCAGACTACTATAAAAAGGAAAAAAACAAAGACAAAGACAAAATATAAGTAGTGAATAGATACATAAAGAGTAAGAGAGGTATATGTTTACCGACTCATCAAGCTTCAATGAAATGAAGCAATCTGCCCATACGTCAGAAGGAAAGTCTGCCGTTGGACGAGAAGGCTCCATCAACACGGCGTTCGTTGATAGATTTGCCCGCAACAGCAACGCTGCTCTATTATAATTAATTGGCGCCGGGATATTGTTTCTATTATGAGATAAACGACTAAAAGAAGCAGAGCGATGATCATCACTAGGATTGCTAAGGGAGATGTTCGCCAATGGGCGGCAGAACATTTGTTGGGTGCCCGAAGTCATAAAATGCAGTGGTGCTGCCATTTTTTATTTCGAAGTGTTGTCAAATAGCTGATCAAATTTTTTGTCTATTCAGTTATCCATTTATAGACCACACTATCTTGTGTGATGAGTGTGAAAACAATTCCCCCCCCCCCCCCCTCCCGCCCCCCGCAAGGATATCTTCGGACCTCTTCTGGATTAAGAGACTAATCCCTTTCGTGGTATCTTCAGGCACATTAAAGTGGACTCGGCTATCAACCCTTTACTGAAAACAAGTTGTTTTGAGGTCAAGTTTAAAATTGGTATGTCATTCACAAAATGCAGTGTGCCAATACCAAATTACATGTCTTGAACGAAATAAAATGCATCCCAGAACAAAAATTAAGTACAAGGATAAAATGTCAAAGCAATAAATTTTGTATTTTGTTCTTTTTAGAATTTTTGATTTTAAAAAATCATAGAAAAACTAAAAATAAAAAGATAAAATGACCTAAAAAATGAGTGAATATAAAATCAATGGATGCATATGTTACTAGGAAATGGCAGTGGTGATGTATTCTGGTTCACAAAAAAATTATGTGGGAGTCTCAAGCGTGTCTTTTACGTGAATGACAAAAAAAATAAAATTGAGGGAGCCGAAAATTTTTTGGTGCTGTTTATAAATGTGTGAATATTTCTATGGACGTTTTTGTCCTTGGTTCCTAACACTTGTCGAGGATCTTCAATTTAGTACAGAAAATCCAATAATTTGGAATGCCCATTTCTAAAGAAGAGTGGGCCGGACACTTTCTTGTAGAGTTATGTTTACGTGTTAAAATTTAAAACACAAATAGAGGTAAGCAACGTGGAACTAATGCTGAAAAACCCATCCAAACCGAGCATGTTTAAATTGTAAAACCGATTCCAAAATTAAATTTTAGTTTTTTGGATACCGAACCGAACTAAAATTTGGTTATTTCATTTTTAATTTGAAGAAAAAACACACACACACATATATATATATAAACTCTGGTTTGGTTTTTGATTCGAAAGTAATCTAATTCAGATCAATCATAAACAAAAATTCAAATCCCTAACCCTAATCTAATCACGTGATCAGTTGACCACTCACTACACTGCGACTCCAAAGCACCCGCCACCACCCAAAATCACTGGTGCCACCGCTAAGGACTTCTTAGGTGGCCTCCCTCATATCTTCTTCTCCATTTTAGTCTGTGTGGATTCCCCAAATAATTATAACCTTGTTTAATGTTTTTTTTTTCTAGCCAGGAATTAGTAGAGCATGATCAAGCTAATTTAAATATGGGAGATGGTTGTATTTGTTGTGGTTTTAAATCAAAAGATTGGCTTGTGTTTTTGATGATGTATGTTTCGGCCATGGTTGAGAACAAAATAAAGGCCAAGTTTAATGAGATAATCTATTCGGCCAAGTGAAAAGAAAAAAAGAAAAAAGAAGAGAAAGTAGAGGCCGAGAGTTACAAAAGAAGAAAAGTTTGTGTCCGAAGTGTTTTTCAATGTTTATATGTTTGTGGGAATGAAAAGGATCAAAGAAGTTGAGTTATGTTGTTTAAAGTGAAAGAATGATGTACTTGTTGGATGCATACTTGTGTATTGGTTCTTTGATGTTTTAGTTGCTCTATTTCCTTCGATTCTTAACCTTTTTCTGTATCCTTCTTTCTTTTTACCTTATCTATAGCCAAGCCCATTACAACCTTGTTAAAGATTTTTTGATTCATAAATTGCTTGTATATTTTTGGTAGTGTATTCAAGATTGAAAAGCAAATCTATGATTGAACATAGTTAGACACATGAATCATAAACACTTGAGTGTTGGAGTGTATACGTACTAACAAAAGGATCTATTACTTTGATATGATATAAATTTACTCTAACTTTCTCATGCTAATTAGTTTGATGTGCAGCTATTTCACTACTTTTATGTTTTGGTTATTGTTAACTTATTTCTTGTATATAATATTTATACTCTTTGATATTGTTATTGTTGGGAGGTTACGAGAAAAGTTATTAACTTAAGTGGTTTTTCTTTGCATAGTTTCTTTTAAAATTTTCATTGCACTTAGTTTAGCTTTTTTTCTTTTAATCTTTTTTTTTTTTTTTTGCTTTTCTTACTCGTGGACGAGCAAGAGTTAGCTAAGTATGGAAGAATTTGATGCATTAATAATTTAAGATATTTTTCATACCTAATCCTTAGTCTCTTGTATACATTTTATGTCTAACTATAGCTCATTTTTCATGTTTTCGAATTATTAGAGCTTTGGAGACAAAAAATATAAAAAGGAAGTAAAAGGACTTGTTTTAACATTGTTTTTGTGTTTTTGGCAAATTTGACCTTTAGTCCTTCAAGAATTTTTATCTCCAGATTGGTGAAACCAAAAATTCTGAAATTTTGTATAAACATTCTAGACTCATTGGAGTACTAGCATGAATATTTGCATAATTTTCAGATGTGCATTTTGGCTGGAAACAATTCCCAAAGTCTGATCGACCTAGACAAAATTCTAGGCGTCGAGAGAGATTTGAGAATCCGGTTCGATTTATCATTTCTCACTAGTGTTTCCAATTCTATGTCTACTTTACTTTTACGACAATGTCTTCTCTAAGAGACGGCACGGAAATAAGGATCAAAGAAGAAGATCTCTTTGAACAATGCCCTAAAGAAGGAAAATTTAGTAACAGTACGGACAGACTGCAGTGCAGAATTTCCAGATTGAACTTTCGACCTTGTTCGACATATTTTGGAAGATCCAACCGTTAGATCTTTGCGATTCAAAGCTACAATTATAGTTCACTAAAACATCTAGCTCGTGTTAAATTTTGAACTGTTCAAGCATCATGAACAGTGAGCTCACAATTTATGAAAATGTCCCTGGGAATTGCCAATTTTCCAATCCGAGAGAGTTGAAGTTCTATCAGATTTCTACCGAGCCCACGAAGGTTTAAGTCAAGTTTGAGTCCAGAAACGAGCCCAAAATCGAAGTCTAGCAGCCATGTCCTTTCCTAGCCCTAGTTGCCGCGCCTACAAAGGACAAAAAGAAGCTTCCTTGCCCACCTACCTTTCCTTTTCCGAATTTTAGGATATTTATAGCCTTTCGCTTAGAGGCCTTTTCTTTTGTTGCATAACTCTTTCAAAAACTTGGCATATTTTGGTATGTGGCGAATTGCATCAATTAATGGAATGTTGATATCGACTTTACAAAATAATTCTAAAAGTTCTTTCTCTTTTTTTTCTTGTTTTCTTTTTACGCTAAAAGCACTAACTGGAAAAGGGTGGAGTTAAATCATAAGTGGAAGTTTTGGGATTGAGAATTTGATGCTAGTTCTAGTGACCAAAGTGGCAGCATTCAAGTCCAAGGCAAGCAAAAGGCCAGAATATTTGATAAAGATCAAGCTAGTTTAAGTAAAGTGATACATTCTATAGAGACTACAATTCTAGTGATACACATTGGCAAGGAGGAAGTTGCAACCAATAAATAAAAATAATCTTATAATTTCAAGTGGCAAGAGAAGTTAATTGTAATTGTCATTGTTTTTATTTTAGTTGGTAGTTATCTAGTAAATAACTGTAATATATATTTCTTTTTAATGTAGAATGTATGTCTGGATTAAGTATATTGTAATGAAAAATTCTTTGATTTGGTGTGATTCCAAAATGAGAGTGATTCTCTAGAGTGGTGTGAGGCTACTTGTTTCATAATTTCTTGCAATCTTCATTTTTCTGCAATAAAATATCAGACTTCTTTCCCTTTGTCAATTCTTTCTTTCTGCTATCTTTTCTACTGAATCCCAGAATTGGTAACTTGGTTCTTCTTGATATCGCTTGGCATTAGAATTACCTTGGTTTACGATGTAGAAGTCTCGGCATTAGAAGAGGTTGGTGAATCTAAACTTGTCTTTTCGTTGAAGGGTGCAAGTTCCAATTCTTCTTCCTCTTCCATGTTAACTTCTTTCTGTTTTCATTCACCAAGAGTTTTTCCACCTCGAAATTCAATTGCATCTACATTTTATGTTATTTGTGAAGGAGATTGATTCATCATTTGAGCTTCTAATCTTTTTATGGACGAAGCCATTTGCCCTACTTGATTTTCAATGTTATTTGCCTTTCGCTGCAAAGAATTAACATGTTGCTGCAAAGACAAACTGCTAGTAGCAAAAAGCTTCATCATCTCCTTAATTTCCTTCCAATCATCATCATTAGACAAACCATTAGTACTTTGGTTTACAGGGTAATCCGGTTGTTTATAGTGGAAAGATTGTTGTGAATAGAATTCAAAAAGGTTAGGATGTCGGTTTTGAGGAAGGTAATTTGGGTTACCATAACGGAAATTCGGGTTATCTCTCCATCCAGGATTGTAAGTTTAATAAAAAGGATCATATTTCCGTTGAGGTTGAGAGTTAAAATTACTACCTCCTATAACATTAAGTTATGCTACTTGTTCATCATGCATCTGAGAACAAAATTCAACAGTGTGATCATTCATGCTGCAAATAGAACAAGTTTGAGAAATAGCACCACCATACATCAAGGATCTAACAAAGGAAGTAAGTTCTTTTTGGCTAGAAGAGAGAGCTTGAATTTGAGATTCTAAGTTAGAACTATTTACCTCGTTTACTCGTTTGGTGTAGGCGTCAGCTCTTGTACCAAAATTCTTTGAGTTTGTCGTCATGTTGGTGATCAAATAATGAGCATCTTTTAGGGTTTTATCAACCAATACACCAACACTTGCTGCATCAATTATACTCTTATCTTGCGGCATCAATCCTTCATAGAAGTATTGAATAAGCAATTGATTGGGTATCTGATGATGTGGACATTGATTGTACAGTTTTTCAAATCGATCCCAGTATTTCAAAAGAGTTTCGCCATGTAATTGTCAAATACCACATATTTCCTTCCTTATGTTTGCGGCTCGAGAAGCAGGAAAGTACTTTTCAAGTATAAACACCCAACAAAAAAAAAGTAAAGCCAAAAATGACTCCATCATCATTAAATCGGCAGCAGCACAGTTTTTGGCTGTCGATTTCTAAATTGGCAGCGATATAGTTTGGCTGCTGATTTTTAAATCGACAGTGACACTATAAAACCCAATAAAAATTAGTGTTGGACCGACCTATTCTAAGGGAAAATTAGAATGGAAACCAATCTAAGATAACCCAAAAGGGGAATAAGGATAACCATTGTCCAGCAACCAAACACCCTACCTTATTTAAGAGGGGGTATAAATAAAAGGAGAGAGAGAGAGAGGGCGACTTTTCCTCTTCCCAACCCAGCTACAACAGCTGTATGTGTCCAACTACATGCTCTTGCCCCTTTCCTCCTTCCCAAAGAGAGTTGAACCAAACCCAGGTGCACGTGCCTTCCTTAAGCATGAGAGAGAGGAGAGAGAGCTTGGGAGGAGGCTGAACAGCTGCAAACATGAATGGAGTATAAGCCTAGATTCGTTGAGAAGCTGACAGGAGGGGAGAAACCGAATGAGAGGAAGAAGAGGAAGAAAAATCGAGAGAAGAAGGGAAGAAATATTGTCAAGCCCTTCCCAAAACTACTTAGATCCGTGAGGTATGCACCATGACATTTCTCCATCTGTTCTTGAGTACTTGGAAACGAAAGGAAAAAGAAAACCATGAGGGAGTGCCCAAAATTTGTACATCAACTGTTAAAGAAAAAACTAAGCTAAAACGAGGGACAAAAAATAGGGCTGAATAAGTGATCTAAACCCAGAACATTCAACAAGAGAGATGGATAATTTTGAATACGCAAACCTAGTAAGAGGACTGGCCATATTGAGGGCTGGACAAATTCTAAACTTAAGTAACAAAATGCATAAATGATGATCTTGTCAGAACTCTAGAGACATACTTGAACCAAAAACAGAATCATACATGAGTTAATGATGAAATTTATGCATATTGAGTTGATGAAGTTATATGTAAATATGTTAAATTGATGTTAAGTGCAAATTGGTGTTGTTAATAAACCTTGTAAGGCATGTTGCAGCTGAAACATGAATTGCACTAATAATGTTTTGGTTTAGATGGTGTGATGAATGGACATGGGTAGTAGTGAATCAAAGAATAGATGTGTGTTTGTGAATTGTGATTGTGACTATGCTTGTGATATAATATGATGAATTGTATATACAAATTTGGGAGTGTTGGGCAATAATGTTCCGGCCAAGAGGGGAGAGATAAACCATGAAGAACTATGCATAATGAACACAGTTAGAGTGACAAGAGCTGAATTAGAAATAGGACCCTTATGTGTTGTAGAATTATTATGAGTTGTGTTGATGTATTACCAAGTTACAATTGAGAATGTAAAAGTGTATTGTTGTAGCAATGCTAGATGTCAATATTGGAAAAAATAATTTGGGAAAACCTTGCTAAATGAACATGTGTCGATGTTTGTGTTGGTTATGATGAATGATAAATGGAGTGTGATTCGGTGAGGTTCTATGTCCAGCTAGGTTAAGAAACATTGGTAGAGGGAAGCCTAGCATAAGCCTTACGCTTGGCCGAAAGGAAGAAGTGAAACCAGAAACGACTCCATTGTCGTTGTCGATTTCTGAATTGGAAGCGACAGGGTTGCGTTGATCATTTTTGAGTCGGCAACGACTAAATTTTCATCAACAATTTCAGTGTTAGCAGCAAATTAGTTCTCACTACTGAAATGTGGTGTCAGCAATGAATCGATTCTCATTACCGAAATGTGGTGTTAGCAGTGAATTGGTTCTCGCTGACGAATCTACGTTCCAGTGAATCAGTTTCCTAGTGAATCTGCGTCAGCATCGAACCAGTTTCGCTGACAATTCTGCGTTCCAAAGAATCAGTTCGCTAGCGAATCTACGTTACTAGTTAACCAGTTTTTGCTAACTAATTTCTGCAGCAGATTTATGTATCTGAATTGGTTCGATGATTAAAATGATTGCATTATGTGATTGTGTAATATGTGGAACACTTGAATGTGAACAAGTGGATTCTTGAAATATGTATGGTGATGAGTCATATGATTTCAGAATGCAAATGTGCCAATTTATGCCATTGATGTATTAGGTGATGCGATCGGAATTGGATCTTCGACTGCACAAGGACACCCCACAGGAGGGACAAGTACCTTTCTTTTATATAACGTTAATGTTTTGAAATAACTTGTTTGAGGATGATATATTATTTCATTATGAAGAATGTGAAACCGATCATGAAATGTTGATTGAATCGTTGATGAATGTTAAATCGACTATGAAATGTTGATTAAGTTGTTGATGAATATTTAATCGATTATGAAATGTTGATTGAGATATTGATTAGTTTCAGATAATGGCATCCGAGATGGACAATCGTGTTGTGATTGATGATTAGCTTCGGCTAATGGCATCCAAGATGGATGACCGAGTTGTGATTGATGTTTAGCTTCGGCTAATGGCTTCCGAGATGGATGACCGGGTTATGTTTGATGATTAGTTTCGGCTAATGGCACCTAAGATGGATGATCGGGTCATGATTGATGATTAGCTTCGGCTAATGGCACCCGAGATGGAGGACTGGGTCGTGTTTGATGATTAGCTTTGGCTAATAGCAACCGAGATGGATGGCCGAGTTGATATTGATGATTAGCTTCAGCTAATGGATGACCATGTTGTGTTTGATGATTAACTTCGACTAATGGCATCTGAGATGGATGACCGAGTTGATTATGATGATTGGCTTCAGCTAATGATATCTGTAGAAATGACAGGTTTGAATTTGTGATTAGTTTTGATTAATGGCATCCGAGACGGATGACCGAGTTTAAATGTTGCGATTAACTAAAGCTAAAAGTATCCAAGGTGGATGACCGGGTTAAGGTGAAGGAATTAACCCCGACTGATGTTACACTTCGGCCCAACAACTCCTATGGAGAGGTTGGGTGTGTGAGAGAAAAATACTCTTAATGAAATAATAATAGATGTACAATGCATATAAAAAGTAAAACAAGGAATCTATCCATTCTAAGTTAATAACGAAAAGTAACGATAACGTACTTCTAGTTGTTTATTATTATGTTAGATTATTTACAATTATTGTATCCATGTTGTTTTTGTAAAAGGAAAATCACACAATCAAGATGCGTAGGAAAGCCCCTTCCACGGGTTCACATATTTTGAAAGGTGCTATGTAATAGTATGTCTTAGGTGTTATGTTGAATATTTTCCATTCGGCACTTTTGTAAAGACTTGTAATGAAAACTGTAATGGAACACGGATGTGGATGTGCGAACATATAGATACGATGTTATGAATATATTTTTGTGGTATTCTCTTTTATAAGGATGTTGTGTTGTGAAATCACAGGAGGATCGTATGAAAGAAAGTACTAGTTGTGTAAAATTATCGTTCGGTACTTGTGTATAAACTCGTGTTGATAACGAGACTATAACAAGAATACTAACTCATGAGTATGTCAATATGATGTAATGTAAATGTATGAATATGAAAATATAATATTATAGGCATGTGTATTGAGTATCCGTCTTATGAGAATATTGATTTACGAAAACTGTACTCGTATGATGTCACGATAAGGAAGGAAACCTAATTACTAATTCACGGAATGTCATTATAAGAAGTATCGAGAACTTAAAAAAAAAATTCCACTGATTTTGGCTTTAAAACAACCGGGTCGTTACATCAAGGAACTTCCTTTTCAAGTCGTTCCATGTGCGAATAGATCCGGAGAGCATAGAAAAGAACCGCTCTTCAGCCGCCCCTTTCAAAGTGAAAGGAAAGGCTTTCAATTTGACTTGATCCTCCTCTACTCCTTGTGGTTTCATT
>Ga0307510_10005325_pt1 | contig 15311 bp, 17 predicted proteins | sample 12_EM_MG_FD_207224 | JGI IMG/M metagenome (GOLD analysis project Ga0307510, IMG submission 207224) | Populus trichocarpa ectomycorrhiza microbial communities from riparian zone in the Pacific Northwest, United States - 12_EM | ecosystem: Host-associated > Plants > Roots > Unclassified | place...
AGGGTTTCGACCTGTTTCCAGATCGCCGCGCGGGTCACGCCCGCGGTTCGCGCAAGGACAGCGCCGGATACGGGTTCGCCGGGCGCCAGGGCGCCGAGCACGGCTGGTGTGAGCATCGTGGGGGAAGCCTCGCGGGCCAGTTGGGGTACGTCGGGGAGGCGCCATCATCGCGCATTCGGCGGCCCATCGGCGGCATTCCTGGGGCACTGGCAGGCCCGGCAGGTTTCTGCGAGTATCGATGGCTCCCTGGGGAGACAGGGGTATTGCCATGCATACCAAATTCCTTCAGTACGGTTGTCTTGCGCTGGGCCTCATGGCCTGCGGAACCGTGGCTGCCTCCCCTGCCAACAGCACGCTCGCCGCTTCCGGCGGCTCCAGTAGCAGTAGCGACGCCAGTCCGCATGGCGCGGGCGGCCAGGGAGGTTCCGTTCACAACCCCGACGATACTTCTGCCCGCGGCAATAGCGCATCCGCGCATGCACCGGCACCTGTCGGCAGCGACCTCCCGGATGACGGTAACCGCAGCAACGCAACTCCATCATCGGCCAAGCCGGACGTAGGCTGGCCTGCCCTGCTCCCGGGTTCGATCTGGTAATTCCCTAGCCGGGCGGTAGTACCACGGTAAACCTTGCCCCGCCGAATTCCTCCGAGCGATCAACGTGCATGGTGCCCTGATAGGCCTTGACGATGTCCTGCACGATCGAAAGGCCGATGCCATGGCCTTTCACCCGCTCATCGCCACGCACGCCCCGCTGCAGCACGCGCTCGATCTGCGCGTCGGCGATGCCCGGACCATCGTCTTCCACCGCCATTGACAGGCCGGGGCGCCCCCGCACCACGCCTTGACGGGACTTCACCGTCAGCAAAACGCGGTGATTGGCCCACTTGAAGGCGTTCTCCAGCAGGTTGCCCATCAGTTCGAGAAGATCGCCCTGCTCGCCGTAGAAGGCGGCCTTGTCCTCGATCTCGAATTCGCACAGGACATTCTTCCCGGCGTAGACCTTCTCCAGGCTCTGCACGAGGTCTTCCGCGTGGGCCGACACCATCACTGGCGTGGCGAAGATCTTGCGCCCGGAGGTGGCCGCGCGGGACAACTGGTAGGCCACGATCTCGTCCATGCGGCGCACCTGGTCCAGTACATCGGCGCGGGCCACGTCCAGGCCTGCTTCCAGCTGCGAGCGGACCACCGCGAGCGGTGTTTTCAGGCTGTGCGCGAGGTCGGCCAGCGTGTTCTGGTAGCGGGTACGCTGGTCGCGCTCGGAGTCGATGAAGGCGTTCAGGCGTGCGGTAAGGCCCATCAACTCCACCGGGTAAGGCCCTTCCAGGTGCTCGCGGTCGCCGCGCTCGATCAGTGCCAGGTCGCTGGACACCCGCCGCAGCGGCAGCAGGCTCCAGCGCAACAGCAACAGCTGCAGCAGGATCAGCATCAGGCCAAGCGTTGCCAGCCACAGGAACTGCGTGCGGCGGTAGGTGCTTACCTGGCGCTCGAACTGGTCTTCGGTCTGGGCCGCGGTGAAGGTCAGGTGTACCGGCTTGCCGCCGTTCTGCGGGTCGATATCCACGCCGAAGCTGTAGACATACAAACGCCCCGCATGGGTATCTAGCGGCCCCTCGAATGTTTCGCTGCCCATCGGCAGGCGGCGGGCGAATTCCATGTCGCGGCCCAACGCGGAGGACGACTCCCATCGATAGCCGTCATCGCCGGTGATCACGCCATACAGTCCAGAACCCGGACGGGAGAAATCCGGATGCGGCGGCGAATCCGGTGGAGTGACCTTGCCCGCGCGGGTGACTTCGGTACCCGTGATGAAAGCGATCACGTAGTTGTGCAGGCGATCATGCATCGCCGACAGTTCGCTGGCGTAGTTCGCCTTGTTCTGCGCCAGCCAGGTAAGGCCGAGGAACGCGGCCAGCGCAAAACCTGTCGCCAGTGCCGCGCGGGCGGCAAGCGACAAGGGCTTGTGTTCCATCACCCGCTCGATGAACTTCAGCACGCGCGGCTCTCCCGCCGAGCCTTGGGTTTTATTCTTCGTCCGCCTCGTTGCGAGGAATGGCAAAGCGGTAGCCGCGGCCGCGTACCGTCTCGATCGGCTTCAGGGCACTGTCCGGGTCGAGCTTGCGGCGCAGGCGGCCGATGAACACTTCAAGCACGTTCGAATCGCGATCGAAGTCCTGCTGGTAGATGTGCTCGGTGAGGTCGGCCTTGGACACCAGTTCGCCGGCGTGCAGCATGAGGTATTCGAGCACCTTGTACTCGTAGCTGGTGAGGTCGACCTGGCGGCCGTCGGAGGTCACCGTCTGTGCCGTGGTATCGAGCTTGATCGGGCCACAGGCCAGGATCGGCTTGGACCAACCGCTGGCGCGGCGTACCAGGGCGTTGATGCGGGCCAGGAGCTCTTCGACGTGGAAGGGCTTGACCAGGTAGTCGTCGGCGCCGTGCTTGAGGCCCTCGACCTTGTCCTGCCAGCTGCCCCGGGCGGTAAGGATCAGGATGGGATAACGCTGGCCGTGCTCGCGCAGCGCCTTGACCAGGTCCATCCCCGAGAGCTTGGGCAGCCCCAGGTCGATGATGGCCAGGTCGAACGGCACTTCGCGGCCCAGATAGAGGCCTTCCTCGCCGTCCTGGGCCGCATCCACGGCAAATCCATCGCGCTTCAGGCGGGCGGCGAGGGTCTCGCGGAGCGGGGCTTCGTCCTCGACAAGCAGGATGCGCATCAATGTTTCTCCTTGGTATCCCCGGGGGTTGCCGTGGGGATCTTGGCCGTTTCGGTTCGCACCGGCACCACGCGGACATGTCCGTCGGGTGTCAGCACCTTCAGTCGATACTCGGTTGTCAGACCATGTTCCAGCGTGCGGGTCTGGGCCGACAACACCTTTCCGCCCGTGTCTTGCTGCACTTTCGCCACGGCTTCCTCGAGGGTCAGCCCCGTTTCGGACGCCCACGCGGGCGCGCAGAGCACAAACCCGAGGGAAATTAGCGAAAGGAACGTGATTTTCATGTAGGGCATCGCAGGTGACGATGCGATCATGCCCTGCGCCATTGAATTCGTCCTGAATCGATGTTCAGGAGTGTGGAACCTTTCACGCCGCCAGCCGCAATGGGGCGATCGCCGCCTCCAGCAACGGCCACCCCGCGCCCTCCTGGTGGGCTCCCTCGCTCAGGGTCCGGCGGAAGTGACGGGCGCCCGCCTCCCCCTGGAAAAGCCCCAGGATATGGCGGCTTATATGCTTGAACTGGGTGCCCCGGGCCATTTCGGCCTCGATGTAGATGCGCAGGTGCTCGAGCACCTGAACCTTTCCCGGCAGCGGCGTGCCATACAGGGCTTGCTCGCATTGGGCCAGCAGGTAGGGGTCGTGGTACGCGCTGCGCCCCAGCATCACCCCGTCCACCTGCCCCAGGTGGGCCTGCACCTGCTCCACCGTGGTGATACCGCCATTGATGACGATGGTGAGATCGGGGAATTCCTGCTTCAGGCGGTAGACACGGCGATAGTCCAGCGGCGGGATCTCGCGGTTTTCCTTGGGGCTGAGGCCTTGCAGCCAGGCCTTGCGGGCATGCACCACCAGTACGCGCACGCCGGCTGCGACCATGGTGCGGGTGAAGTGCTGGAGGTCGGCGTATTCGTCCTGGTCGTCCACGCCGATGCGGCATTTCACCGTGACCGGAATATCCACCGCCGCGGCCATGGCCTGGACGCACTCGCCCACCAGCGCCGGCTCGCGCATCAGGCAGGCGCCAAATCGCCCGGACTGCACGCGGTCGGACGGGCAGCCGACATTGAGGTTGATCTCGTCGTAACCGGCCGCCGCGCCCATCCGCGCCGCAGTGGCAAGCTCCGCCGGATCACTGCCACCCAGTTGCAGGGCCACGGGGTGTTCCTCGTGGCTATGCTCGAGCAGCCGCACCTGGTTGCCACGCACCAGCGCCGCACTGGTCACCATCTCGGTGTAGAGGCGTGCATGGGGCGACAGCAGGCGATGGAAGTACCGGCAGTGGCGGTCGGTCCAATCCATCATGGGGGCGACTGTGAGGCGGAAGGCGGCGGGATCGGGGACTTGCATGGGAAATATTATAGCTGTCCTCTCCCTGACCATCGCTTATGCTTCGCCGGAAATCCAAGGGGGATCACGTGATGCGGCGTTCAGGGCTTCTGGCTTTCCTTTGCACGGCTTTGGCTTTGATGACTGGAAGCCGCCTGGCCTTGGCAGAGCCCACCCAGGTCGCACACGTAACTCTTGGTCATTCGACCGCCCCCTTGAATGGGCCCTGGCGATTCCATGTTGGCGACGATCCTCTCTGGTCCTCACCAGACTTCGATGACAGTTCATGGGAAACCGTCGACCTCACTCCCGCTCCGGGTGCACATGACGGGGACGTCGGACTGCCGGGGTACGTTTCTGGATGGAACCCGCGTGGACACGCGCAGTACACCGGCTATGCGTGGTACCGCCTGAAAGTCAGCGTCGATGGCGGCACGGACGCCCCGCTCCACCTGGCCGGGCCGACCCTGGTCGATTCGACTTACCAACTTTATGTAGACGGGAAACTACTAGGCGGCTCGGGTGTTTTTACCGGTACGCAGCCAACGGTGTTCGGCGTACGGCCGAGTGTGTTTCCGTTGCCGTCGTCATCAGGAGGTACGAAAACCTACCTGATTGCCTTTCGCGTGTGGATGGATCCCATTGATGCAGGCGAAGACAATGGTGGAATCCATGTCGCACCGATCATCGGCGACGCCGCCAGCATTGATCTCCTGCATCAAGTGCAATGGCTGCAAACATTCAAGGGCTATGTGGTGGATGCGATCGAACCGATCGCATTCGTCCTGCTTGCGCTCATGGTTTTCGCACTGATGTCGTGCGGAACCGGCAATTCCTACCGGTGGCTGGCTGCCGCGCTGATCCTCCTTGCGCTGCTGCGTGCGAACAATGCGCTGTTTTACTGGACGGACATCCTGAGTTCGCGCTGCTCTGACGTCGGGACCAACGTGATACTCAGGCCTCTCGTCCTGGCAGCATGGACCCTGGCATGGCGAGACTGGTTTGGCGTAAGTAAATATTCATGGCTTCACCGCCTCATAAGCGTGCTTACGGTGGTTTACCTGGTCTTCGCTTTGATGGGCCGTCCGTGGGTTATGCCCGATGCGCCCCACGGCCTCAAAATGGCTGCCGACTTCATCGTCGAAGGCATTCGCGTAGCCTACGTTGCGCTCTATCTATGGATGATTGGGCTGGGCGTGCTCAGATCGGCAAAGCCATCCGCTTATCTGGCAGCGCTCGCCGCGATCCTGGTCGGCATCGGCCTCTTCGCGACGGAGCTCAATGCGCTGGGAGTTCCAGGCATCTGGTTTCCTTATGGCACTGGAGTGGCAAGGGGCCAGTATGCGTACGCCGTCTTCATCCCGCTTCTGTTTTGGCTGATCCTGACGCGACTGGTTGGCTATGCGCGAAGAAAATGATCTCGCGCAACCACGGCCCGAGCCAACCGAGGATTTTCAGGCACACGCCGAAAAGAACAGACGTGAACAGCGAATGGCCCAGGCGTATATGAGCGGCGACGGCACGCCGAGGTAGGTGGCGAGAAGCGCCATGCCAAGTATTGCCGTACGTGTCCAGAAGGCGCTGCGGCCGGCGGCCACGGCGGCGGGGCGATACGAAATCACGGGGTTCATGGTGGTTCCTTTCGTCGTCGGTTGGCTTGCCGCCAGGTCCAGGGCCGGTGGCAACACACTCGGGATGGGTGCTTTCAAGGGGACGTCGAACGACGAAAGGCGATTTCGACAACCCTGCCGGCGATTTATCTGCCGGCTGTCTTCCCGGCCGATGGCTTCTTGCTTGCGGGTTTGCCATCCGCAGCCTTACGGGCGGCAGGCTTGGCGCGGGACTGGTTGAATGCCACCGCTGCCTTCACCAGGGCCTTGAATGCCGTGGCGTCCACCTTCTCGCCATGGGCGATATCGATGGCACGGCGCATGTTGCCGTCGAGGCTCGAGTTGAAGATCCCGGCTGGGTCGGCCAGGGATGCGCCCTTGGCGAAAGTCAATTTCACCTTGTCCTTGTAGGACTCACCCGTGCAGATGATCCCGCCGAGGGACCAGACGGGCGTGCCCATCCACTTCCATTCCTCGATGACGTCGGGCGCCGCCTGGTGAATCAGCTTGCGCATCCTGGCCAGGGTTTCCCCACGCCAGTCGCCAAGCTCGGCGATCCTCTGGTCAATCAATTTCGATGCCGTCGCGGCATCGATCGAAGCTGGCTTTTTCATGATATGCCCTCCCAAATCACGTTATCCGACGGCGTTGCACTCATTCGCCTGGATGGTACGTTCGCTCGACATGCCCTTCGAGCTCCTCGGGCCAGAAATACACCTTGCGCAGGTTGCCCGTGGTGTATCGCTCGGCTTCGTCGTTGAAATGCCTTGAAGCTGGATCGCCGCTTTCACCCCCGGCAGTGATCGCCCGTGCACGCACCTTGTCACCGAACTCCACCACGGCGACGAAGCTGTTACCGCTGGTGCCGTAGTAGCGCTTCGTGCCCGGCCAGCGGTGCGCGCCAAACGAGGCCAGCGAACCCCAGCGTGACGAGGTAAAAGGTACCGGAATGCTTGCCTTCGTATCGTCGAAGTTCTGCTTGATCGCGCCATCGACGCGCTGGAAGCGATTGACCTCGCCCCAGGGGACGCCCCAGCTACCGAAGTCCTTCTCCAGCCGGTCCGCTGCTTCGGCCAGGGCGTTCAGGCGCGCTTGAGAACCTGCTTTTTCTGCCATCACATCGTAGACGGACAGGCCTTCGGCCGTATCCAGTTTGCTGGCCTTGTCCCAGAGGACGTCGCCCCAGAAGACCGCGAGCGAGGTCGGCATGGACGAGATGCCCCAGCGGTAATCCCAGGTGCGAAGCAGCGCCACCGGTCCAGCAAGCTGGCGCTTCAACGGATCGCTGGCAGGCAGCGCATCGTAGTCGGCGATCAGGACCGGCAATTGGCGCGCGAACGCCGGCAGGTAAGGATCGAAGGCCGTATCTATCAGCGAGGCCAGGGTGAAGTCGCGCCGGCCGGTCAGCACGCGCGTCGCATGCAAGCCGCGGGGATTCTCGCCCACGGCGTCCATGTAGCGCGGATAGTCCTCTTTCCTGGGACTATCGGGTCCCGCTGCCGAATAGGGCCAGTCGTTGGTATTGAAGATCCAACCGGTCGGCGGGTTGAACAGGTGGGGCGCCTTGTCCAGCGGCAGCAATCCTTTCCAGTCGGTCGCAGGATCGCTGCCGTCGACGGGCTTGGCGTAGTCGAACCGGTCGTCGCGCTTGGGAATGAACTGCGGATGCAGATAGGCGATGTTGCCCTTGTCGTCTGCGTAGATGGTGTTGTTCGACGAATTCGCCTTGAGCTGCGCCACCTTCATATAGGCCGCATAGTCGTTGGCCTTGGTGCGCAGCCAGCTTTGCTGCAAGGCTTCCAGCGGCTTGTTCATCAGCGCTACGGCAATCCATTTGTCGCCCTGCGCACGAACGATGGGGCCGTGATGCGTGGCGTACACGGTGAAATGGCGTTCGGAGAGCGAACCGTCCGCCGAGCGCACGGGCACGACGATATCGCGCAATGCCACTGGACGCATTTCGTTGCCGTAGCGATAGAACAACTTGCCATCTTTGCGCAGAATCGTCTCGGCGAACTCGTCCACCACGTCCACTCCGCTGGACGTGTGCATCCAGCCGATGTGTTTATTGAATCCCTGGTAGATGAAGAATTGGCCCCAGGTCACCGCACCGTAAGCGTCCAGCCCCTCATCACTGGACATCTGCAGCTCGGAGCGGAAGAAGAACGAGGTATGCGGATTGATCAGAAGCAAGGCGTGGCCATTCGCCGTGAGCTTTGGTGCGATGGCGATGCCGTTGGAGCCGGTTGGCTCGGACCAGCTGGGCGGTGGCGTGAACTGGGCTAGCGCTCCTTGAGGATCCTTGCCGTAGAACGCCTGCAAATCCTTCATCGACACGCGCTCGATATCACCGCCGATACTGCCTTCGCTGAAGCTCAAGGCCATCCACGGCTCGAAGTGCCTGATCACCCGTGGGTGCACGTCTGGATGCATGGCCAGGTAGTAGTTCAGGCCATCGGCCCAGGCATCCATCAGCGCCTTCAGCCATGAAGGGCTTCGCGCGTAGTCGGCTTTCAGCGTGATGGGATCGACGAAGAGTTTCTGCCGCAAATCCTGCCACAGCGCCGATTCGCCTTCGGCTTCAGCGGTACGGCCTAGCGATGTGAGGTAATTGCTCTCGATGCGGTTGAAGTCGTCTTCGGCCTGCGTATACGCCATGCCGAATACCGCATCTGCATCGCGCCTGCCATGGACGTGGGCGATACCCCAGTCGTCGCGAACGATGGTGATCGCCTTGGCATCGCGCTGCCAGCGAGCTGGGTCGTTGTCGGCCGCGTGTGCGCCTAAGGCGGCGAGCAATCCGCCGAGCGACAGCATGAACATGGTGTGGCGACGAGCTGGCATCGGTGCCTTCCCCAGGACGGATCGCCGATACTAGCCGCCTGCGTCAAGGGTGCGTCAAGTGCTGGAACTCACGCTCTACGACAGCTATTTCACCCGGTGCGGGTTCGCCTTTTTACCGCTCGCATATTGTACGGATGATCAGGCCGCGCGAGGTCTGATGGCACGCAACTGGGCCCCAATCGCACGCGTGGCGCATTCGAGCTCGTAGTGATTTTGCAGGTTGACCCAACTCTGGGCATCGGTACCAAAATAACGGGCAAGGCGAAGCGCGGTGTCCGCTGTAATGCCGCGCTTTTCGTTCACGATTTCATTGATCCGCGCGGCAGTAACGTGCAAAGCACCTGCCAGCGCATTGCTGGACAGTCCCAACGGACGCATGAACTCTTCGCGCAGTACTTCACCAGGATGTACGGGAGGAAGAAGCCTGGTCATTACAAACCTCCTTCAGTGGTAGTCAACAATCTCGACGTCAAAGGCGTCGCCGTCGACCCATCTAAAACAAAGCCGAAACTGGTCATTGACGCGGATGCTGTATTGCCCCGCGCGATCACCTCGCAGCGCCTCCAATCGGTTCCCCGGCGGTACACGCAGGAAATCGAGAGTTGTCGACGCATGTAGCTGCACTAGCTTTCGTCGGGCAACCTGCGACAGCCTCGACCAGCGCCGGACTGTCCGTCCAGCGAAGAGACGTTCCGTGTCCCTGTCGGCGAAGCTCCTTATCATTGCATATATATCGTATATCGATAGACGATCTATTTCAACAGCAGTCCTCCCGCATCAGGACCGCGCGACGAGCCGCACCTTCTTCGGCTCGACTGCTGTCCAGCCGCCCCACAATCGCCCACTTGCGCCTTGGGCCCCGGCGGGCTAAAACGATGCCAGACAAGACTTGGCAAGGTCATAAGTGAGCAATTACAACCACTACATTGCCAGCTACGTGCACGCCGGGCGCATTGGTGTCCTGGTGGAGTTCGATGTGTCCCCTTTCACTAGTGCAGAAGGCGCATTCCTTTCCCTCGTAAAAGATGTAGCCGTGCACATCGCCGCGTCAGCACCCGCTTCCATGGAGGACCTGCTCCAGCAGCCGTTCGTGAAGGAGCCATCCATTACCGTCGCCGAACTCCTTACGGAGTCGGCCATTGTCCTAGCCGAAGAAGTTTCGATAACGAGGTTTGTCAGGTGGACGGCAGAGGTGGAGAAACCCATGGAAACCGAGCCTCCAAAAGCCCCTGCGGTCATCCATCGATTGGCATCCTAGCCGGCAACCAGAAAATGACTTCGCATTCGGGCCCATCCAGCAGGGAAGAACTTCAAGCGCGTCGACGGGCGCTGGCGAATGCCGCCCGAATCGAGAAGAATCGACTCGCCCACGGGCCAGGAATCGTCGACGCTCTCAGCCATGCGACGTTTGATGAGCTTTCGCTCACCGATTTTCACGTCGACATCAAACCCCCGTTCTGCCTGCAATGGCCACCGAAGATCGAAAACGCACCTGGACTTCTTGCAGCGTATGTTGACAGGCAATGCGCGATTCAGATCGCAATGTGTATACAGGCCACCCTGCAACACACTGGCGGGCTATTGGGCGTCTATGGCAATGAATACTTAGGCTTATCGGATGTGAAATCCGTAAACACGCCCGGCCTGGTCGTTGCATGCGAGGCGGCCAATGATTCTGTGATTTTCTTCCCGCAAGACTTCCATGGCGCCATCGTCTTCGATTGCTATGAGAGTCCCCCTGGAAATACACCGTTCAGCGTTCTAATCCAGGGATTGCAACTTGAAGAACTGCTAGCTCACTGTCTATAGCAAACACTATTCAGTGGTAGGCAACAATCTCGACGTCAAAAGCGTCGCCGTCAACCCACGTGGCTAGCCGCCCCAGAGAATTGCCTGCGCCACGATGGTGTCGGTGCCGTTGAAGGTCATCGCTGGCGAGCCGTACAACTGGTAGCCCAATGCAAGGGCCTCGGAGACGCGGTGGCAGAAAGCTGCGTCGTCCTTGCCGGTAAGGATGCGGTAGACGGGAAGGTCGTTCGGTGGCTGGGTTTTCATCGGTGGTCCTGATGGTTGGCTGATTGTAGCGTGCAGCCACGCGGCGCCGTGCCATTGCGGGTTGAACACGCGCCGGTCGACCGGTAACGTCGTGGGATGGTTGCACGGGGCGCTCACATGCATGGTTCGGTTTCCACCGGTGTTTTCGCTGCGTGGCTGGCGCTTGGCGTCCTGGCGTTACCGGCAAATGCCTTCGACGCCCCCATCAACGCGCCGTTCGAGCCGGGCGTCATCTCTACCGCCGCGGCCGAGGTCCGCCTGGCGATCAGCCCGGATGGACGGCAGATGCTATGGGGCTCGATCGGGCGCGACGCGCCGGCCGAACAGCAGGACATCTGGGAAAGGCACCAGGTAGGCGATGGCTGGAGCACTCCGGTGCGCGTGTCATTCGACACCACCTCGGCGGAGTTCGACCCGGCGTTCTCGGCAGACGGTAAAAAGGTGTTCTTCCATTCCGACCGTGCGGGCGGCTTCGGCGGCACGGACATCTACGTGGTCACCCGCGATCCGGCCTCGTTTGTCTTCGGCGTGCCCGTCAATGCGGGACCTGCGATCAACAGCAAGGGGGATGAGTGGGCACCTACGCCCATGCGCGATGGCAGCCTGCTGTTCTCGTCCGACGGCTGGGGCGGCCTGGGCCATCATGATCTTTTCGTCACGCGGCCAGGGGCCTCCCGACCCACCAACCTCGGGCCTTCGATCAACACCGCCGAAGAAGATTTCGACGCCGCGCTCACGCCTGACGAAGCCACCGTGGTGTTCGTCTCGGGCGTGATGACCGGTGACAAGGCCGCGACGCGTCTGTATGTGTCGCGCAACGATCACGGCGCGTGGTCGCCGCGGCAGCCCCTTGGCCTGGGCTGCTCGGACTTCGTGATCGGACCATCGTTCTATTCCCGCGACGATTCGACCCTCACGTACTCGGCCAACTGCGCCGGTGGCCGGGGACGCATGGACATCCATCGCGTGCCCATGCCTGAACATGCGGCCAAGCCGCTTGCCATCGTTGATGATCCGACCGCACAGAAGCCATGACGGCACTGCAACAGTCCAGCGGTTAGCCTTGGAAGGTTTTCCCCCTCTTCCCAAGGAGTCGAACCATGTCCAACCAAAGCAACGCCAAGCATTCCGGCCAATTCCACATCGGCGGCGACATCGAGGTGAACCGCCTGGGCTTCGGCGCCATGCGCATCACCGGCAAGGGCATCTGGGGAGAGCCTGCCAATGCCGATACCGCCCGCGCCACTCTGAAGAAGCTGCCCGAGCTCGGGGTGAACTTCATCGACACCGCCGATAGCTACGGACCCTATGTCAGCGAAGACCTGATCCGCGAAGCCTTGCACCCGTACAAGGGCACGCTGGTCGCGACCAAAGGCGGCCTCACCCGTCACGGCCCGGACATCTGGGCCCCGGTGGGCCGTCCTGAATACCTGCGCCAGTGCGTGTTGATGAGCCTGCGCCGGCTGGGCGTGGAACGCATCGACCTGTGGCAGCTGCATCGTATCGATGCGAAGGTGCCTCGCGACGAGCAGTTCGACGTGATCAAGGCGATGCAGTCTGAAGGGCTGATCCGCCATGTCGGCTTGTCGGAAGTGAACGTCGAGGAGATCAAGGCCGCCGGGAAGTACTTCAAGGTCACCACCGTGCAGAACCTTTATAACCTCGGCAACCGCCAGAGCGAGGAAGTGCTCGACTACTGCGACGCGAACAACATCGGCTTCATCCCCTGGTTCCCGCTGGCCGCCGGCGAGCTGGCCGCGGAAGGGTCGGTGCTGTCGAAGATCTCCGCGAAGCTGAAAGCCAGCAACGGCCAGGTCGCATTGGCGTGGCTGCTGAAGCGGTCAAAGGTGATGTTGCCGATCCCGGGGACGGGAAGCGTCGATCATCTCATCGAGAACGTTGGCGGTGCCTCGATCGAGCTGAGCGAGGAAGACTTCAAGGCACTCGAGCACGCCGCGAAGTAAGCACTCGAGGGCCCGGTCGATCTGGCTGGGGTTGTTGGGGGTCAGAGTAATGACTCTGACCCCGTTGCCGCCCCGCTCAGGTAAAGCGCACCGTCGCAACCACGCCGGTGACGTCCTCGCGCGGGCGCAGCGAGACATCCCAGCTGTACAGGTGGCAAAGCCGCTTGACGATGGCAAGCCCCAGGCCCGCGCCGCTGCCGCCGGCGCCTTCGCCGCGGATACCGCGCTGGAAGAGTTTCTCCGCGTCGTCTGGATGGATGCCCGGGCCGGTATCGGAAACATCGATGCGATTGTCGCCCACCCGCACCGTCACCTTGCCCTGCATGGTGTACTTGATGGCATTGCCGATCAGGTTGGTCAGCGCCACCGACAGCACCGACGCGGGTGCGTTGACCGTGACAGGGTCGGCCACCAGCAGGTCGATCTCGATCGGTTTACCACCCATCTGCGGCCGCTGGCTCTCGATGACGTCGCTGGCCACCTTCGCCACATCGGTGGTTTCACCGCGCGTGGGGCCACGGCGTTCGGCGCGGGAGAGCAGCAGCAAGGCTTCGATCAGCTCGGTGGCCTGGCGCGAGGCGCGTTCGATGCGCTTTAAGCGTTCGCGCAGCTTGTCGGTGAGGTCGGGTGAACCCTGAAGAAGTTCCGTGGTGCTGGCGATCACCGCCAGCGGGGTGCGCAACTCGTGGCTGACATCGGAATTGAATTCCCGGTCGCGCTCGACGATCAGGGTGAGGCGGGCGGCGTAGTCGTCCAGCGCCACGGCCAGCTCGCCCACTTCGTCGTCGGCGAAATGCAGCGCCAGTGGCTCGGCCTTGCCGGCACGGCGGAACTCGCGGATGCGCCGGGCAAGATCGGTGACCGGCCGCAGCACGCGCGAAGACAACCACACGCCCAAACCAAGTGACAGCAGGCCAAAGATGAATACCGCGCCGATCACGCTGATCAACAGCTGCTGCTTGCCGAGCTCGTCGCGCGAGACATCGAACTGCAGGAAATTGTTGATGCCGTCCTTGCGCCGCACCGCCACCTTGTAGTGATGGGTCTTGCCGTCGGGGCCTGGCTCGAAGAGATCGTGCACGCCCGTATCGAGCTTCTGCCACGACAGCGGCACCTTGTACAGGAAGCGGTCGCTCGCCGTCTGCGCCTTGACGATCTCGAACGCCACCGGCGCGCCAGGGTTGGCCAGCACCTGGGCGTTCAAGTGATCCACTTCGTCCTGCAGCGAGGAATTGATCAGCTGCTCTTCGACCCTCGCGCGGATGTTGAGCGCCGCGAAGGCGAAGAGTGCACTGAGTCCGAAACCGAACAGCGCAAAAGTGACGATCAGCCGGAAGCGGAGCTTACGCCGCGACCGCATCCGGATCGACCATGCGGTACCCGATGCCGTGGCGGGTGTGGATGAGGGGTTTCTCGAACGGCTTGTCGATGGCGGCGCGCAGGCCATGGATGTGCACGCGCAGGGAGTCCGAATCCGGCAGTTCCTCGCCCCACACGCGCTGCTCCAGATCCTGGCGCGTGACCACGGAGGGGCTTGCCTCCATCAGCGCCTGCAACAGCTTCAGGCCGATCGGGTTCAACTGGATGGGCTTGCCCTCGCGCGACACGGTGAGCGTGTCGAGGTTGTAGGTGAGGTCGGCCACTTTCAGCACGCGGCTTTGCGGGCCCTTGCCGCGGCGTGCGAGTACTTCCAGGCGTGCTGCCAGTTCCTGCAGCGCGAAGGGTTTGGTCATGTAGTCGTCGGCGCCCGACTCGAAGCCGGTGAGCTTCTGCTCAAGCGCATCGCGCGCGGTAAGCATCAGCACGGGCGTCTGCTTGTGCGCCTCGTGGCGCAGCTTGCGGGCCACGTCCAGGCCGTCCATGCCAGGCAGGGTAAGGTCCAGCACGATCACGTCGAAATCGTGCACTACGGCCAGGTGCAGGCCTGTGACGCCATCGCCGGCGAAATCCACGACATGCCCGCGGTCTTCCAGGTAGTCGCCGATGTTGGTGGCGATGTCGTTGTTGTCTTCGATTACCAGAACACGCATGCGGGCACTCCGATGTCCGATGGCGGCGCGGTCGCCCCGTGGGGCTAGGCCGGAGGGGCAAGTACCCCGCTGCCACGAAGCTTAACGTTTGTCGCGTGGCCCGGACAGTCACATAGATGAACGGGACACGCAGTTAAAGAAAGGCCCGGGCGCCAAGGCGCCCGGGCCAAAGAAGAACTGCCCCGATGACCGAAAGCCCAGAAGACGGCAACCACTGGGGATTGCCTTTCGAACCCCGATGGAAACGTTATATACCCGCCCCGTTTAAATGGCCGTTAAGCGGCCTTTTTGCGGCGGCGTTTGGGCGGGGCCATCCGCTCGGCCCCGGCCCCGGCCTCGCAGTGCCGGATGATGGCGTCGGCGATATCCACCCCGGTACTGGCCTCGATACCCTCCAGGCCCGGGGAGGCGTTCACCTCCAGCAAAAGCGGCCCCCGCGCCGAACGCAGCAGGTCAACGCCGGCTACCCCAAGGCCCAGGGTGGCGGCGGCTTTCAGGGCCACCCGGCGCTCCTCGTCGGTCAGCTCCACGGCCACCGCGGTGCCCCCGCGGTGCAGGTTGGCGCGAAATTCCCCGGGGGCTGAGGAACGCTGCATGGCGGCGACCACCTCATTGCCCACGACGAAGCAGCGCAGGTCCTGGCCGTTGGCCTCGCGGACGAATTCCTGCACCAGGAAATTGGCATACAGGCCGCGGAAGGCCTCGATCACGCTTTGCGAAGCCGCCCGCTTCTCGGCCAGCACCACGCCCTGGCCCTGGGTGCCCTC
>Ga0307510_10005327_pt1 | contig 15307 bp, 25 predicted proteins | sample 12_EM_MG_FD_207224 | JGI IMG/M metagenome (GOLD analysis project Ga0307510, IMG submission 207224) | Populus trichocarpa ectomycorrhiza microbial communities from riparian zone in the Pacific Northwest, United States - 12_EM | ecosystem: Host-associated > Plants > Roots > Unclassified | place...
ACTGAAACAGTCTTACTCGCCAACTCGCCAACAGAAAGGTTTATCTAGATCTATCTTGTTGTTTAAAAATGACTACAATTTTCAAAAAACGGCTCCTCGCACAATGGGAGTTTGGGCTACACTACTGTACCTTCGGTGGGGATATGGAAAAGTGACACCCAAATGTAGTAGGTCTTCCGGGAACGTGACGCTTACACGCTTACCTGGGCCACATTGCGTAACGTGGTTTACATTTCACCACCACACACTCAGTCTCAACGCTCATTTTCACAATCTGCCCGTTGGTTCCGTCCATGCAGCACCGCCACGACGAAATGCATGAAATTTGGTGCCTCGTAGAAGGCGCAAATATCCCCTTTCCTGTTGTTACCTCCTCGGATATATTCATTAGCGAGTTAAAGGAGATGATAGGGGACAAGAGCCGCTTTCCTCAGACGGTTGACGCGATGGACCTCATTCTCTGGAAGGTGCGTTATTCCTAGTGATTTCTTCTGACATCATGGGTGACACCGCTTGAGCCTAGGGAGATAGTACCTGTCAAGCCGCCCGCCACTCTTGCCCAACGTCTTAAGGCCCTAGGGGATATTCGGCAATTTTCTGGAATGGCGGACCCAGCTGATAAAGTTGGGGACGTTTTCCAAGGACAACGTCCAGCCTCTCCCCATCTTGATATATTTATTCAAATTCCCGCTTCGGGTAAGTGGCAAGGCATGGATAGTCTACCACTTCGCTAATCTCGTACTCCTGTCAACCTTTCCCCCCTATCTTAATGGTGCTCGTTCTGTTCTGGTACAATTCCCAGCTACAGCCGGAGGTATGTCGCAATGTGTTGTTGGTATCCGGTCGTATCTCAAGCAATCAAAGGTGGCGTTGCGGAAGAGAATAGCGTTCTCGACTCGGAACTCTTCAAAGAATACCAAGATGCGTTCATCATAGTGAACAATTGGGGGAGCTTCCAGCTCTCTGATATCGATCTGAACGATGTACGGAGCGTGACATTAGTTCCAAATTTTGTTGAAGAGAACTTCGTCACAAAATTCGAAAGAAAATTGGACAGAAGGCCAGGTGTGGCCCCTAATGTGCGTTGTGGTGTTTGTTCCATCTGCTTTTCGATTCTGAAGGTGGTGTAGGTGATGCATCCCATGTTCACTTTGATAAGTGGTCCCCAAACTCGGGCCGCATATTGTGAATCGAGCAGGGACTCAACCGACATCGACATGGAAAATCCCAACGAGGAAGAGTCACAACCGTTGCGCGATGTCAAGCTAACTGAAGGAATGCACATGAGCCATCTTGCGTGTCTGCAATGGGAAACAACGTGGGGAAGATCTTCCTTAAACGGACCTTTGATGAATGAGATATTCTTCCGCATGATTGCCATGTCTGTTCTGGATAAAGACGATAAAGACACCGTGACCATTCAACTGTAAGTATCCGATTGCTTGCCCTCTTCCCATCGATTGTGATATAGCGTCTTCTCTACAGAGGCAAAGCTCCGTGGCCTTTCAACCTTGTCACGAAGCGTGCGGACGTTCAGTTCACAGAACTCCGCATGTACAGACCTTGTAGTGCCTTCCTCATCTTGAAATCATTTCTTCCTCGGCTCCTCGTCGAAGTTAATTCGACCTCAACGAAATCATGGCCTGAGGATCTTATCCGGATGCTTTTGCAAGGGGCGGCTATCGTTCGTTTTGCAAACACATTCTTGAACACATTCAAGGCGAAGAACTTTGTCCTGGTTGCCATATTTGTTCATGACGATGGCAAAGCAACCCGCTATTTTCTCTTTCAGCGGCAGAATGACCGAACGGTATGTTGATGTTGTCCTTTTGTATATAAGCAAGCTGGCTGAACTGTCGTAGGTTTTTTATAAAGAAACGGTCTTTGACTTAAACACCCCAGTCGGCCGCGTCGAGTTTGCGCGCCAAATTTACAACCTTCTTTATACGCCGGGAGCAGATGAAGCTGTATCGGACACGGAATTCAAGGTTGCACTGCTCCGGGAGAAGATCTCGAATCATAAGGAGGATTTTGGCATGAAGTCGTTTTACACCAGCGAAGATGGTCAAGAGACCAGCAGAAAGCGTCCAGGCGCGTATGAAGCATACTGCGCAGAGCTCCCAACATGTGGCTATGAGGTGCAACCGGAGGCCATTGTGAATGCCAGCGGCATTACATTCGAGTCCCTGTTCAAGGTGCGACCACTCACCATTTTCTACTCATGATACGCCGCGCTGACCCCCGAACCCCAGATGCCGACTCATATTCTCACTGTGTTTCGACCATCGGACTCAGGCAAGAAACTCATCGCGAAGAAAGTTTGCGAGGAATCGAATGAGCTCATGATCCTCAATCTCCTTAATACCACCCAGCCACAGTCCATACACGTTGTCCGACTGCTCGATTCGTTCCACACGCAATCCGGGCTGTGGATCATTATGCCCAAAATGGATACCATAACAGATTACCTTAGGATCGCTCCTAAGCAACTCTCTAACAAGGTCCATCGACTCTGCGAAGGCCTCATCGAAGGCCTCGGGTATCTTCATGGGCTTTCTATCGCCCATAGGGACATCAAGCCCAACAATCTTCTCGTTGATCAGACCTTTTGTCTGAAGATTATTGACTTCGATATCGCATTGCAGGTGAAGGATGAGGATGAGGAGGTCGATGACGAATGCGGGACGGAGAATTGGATGGCGCCCGAGATCGAGAAGAGGCCGACGTACAGCCCGATCAAGGCTGACCGATGGTCGTGTGGGCGTGTTATTCTGTACCTTCTTGATAAGTTCAAGAAAGAAGACAAGCACCTGAGGCCATTTGCGAATAAGCTGACGGCGCATGATCCTAAGCGGCGGCCGTCGTTGCTTGAATGGGCCAGTTCGTCCGATGCAGCGTTCTCAGACGTGGCCAACGCTTGGGAAGTTGGTGAGAGAAAGATGTTGTGACCTTCGCAAGGCACAAGGGAAGTCGGCGGAGTAAATACGAAGACCCCGGAGGCGAAGAGGCGGAGACTCGCCGAGTCGCACGAGGGTGAGGGTGAGAGGCGGAGTTCGCAGTCCCTGAACTTTATGGACCACAGGCATCTCGACTTGTAGCTCAGGTCTATCGATGTATTCTTTATACTTGTTACAACAGAGGTGTGTGTACGTGTAACGGCAACGTTTTCCAGTTTTCCGATTTCAACCTTACGTCTGAGTGCATTGCGGCTTCTGGTCCGTGCTCTTTCGCCGTGCAGTTCTTTGCTTGCTGCTGGATGTCTTTACCTTCTTCCCCTTTTTCTACGGGACGCTTCAAGTTATTAATTACAATATCTATCACTACTGTTAACTCTCGGACTACACCGCCGCCACCGTGCTACTCGAACCTCTTGCCACCCAACAACAAAAGCGGCATCCGCACGTGGGAACTGGCACACGGCCGGCTGATGAGGGGTGTCCAGTTTTTTTCTGGTCTCTGGTTTGGCAGGCTGTCGATGACTTTGCCGTCGGTCAGGGGAAGTTGAAGGAAGTCACGCAGGTCCTGGAAGCCGTCCTCGACCTTGGCGATGGCTGAGCCTTCCTTTCAACTTTTGTGCATGCTTCACTCACTGCTCGTCATCGCCTCGCATTTCCTGAACACGGTGCATCTACCTCGTAGCCACGGTCTAGCTACCAATCGAAGTCGCAAAGTGGAGCGGGGACGGTCTGCGCACGACGTGCCTCAAGATGCCCAGTGCCCACTAATTGACGTTCGAGTTGATTCCTCACAAAAGAGCACCGTTCCCTTCCGGTATTGATGACGCCCCCGGGTTCTGATTATCGTCTTTCGGTCCTTGCGCTCGATCTTCGTACAGTATCTATCAATCATCCGAGACTATGCAAAAAAGGGTAAAAAATAATCCGTTGATACTGCGCCCCGTTCGGACATCTTATGCTACCTTCTCGGCGGAGCGGTGGGGATGATGCGCGACCCCACGGTTTCCTTGAGACGTCTTCTGGGTGAATCGAGCAATATCCCTTCAAGAGACTAAATTATATCACACAGACACCGTGCGACAGCAAGAAAGAAGTCACTTTCAGCGGCGGCGTGAAGGACATCATCAGCCGAAAGGCGACTACTAACAATTCGCCCCTGGGGGTGATCAAAACAGGCTTGAGAGATAGTTCAAAAAGTTGTCTAGCCAAAGTAGTCAAAGAGATGGGTGGTAATGTGAGGGGCTATCAATACACGTCAACAGATACAACGAATCTGCAGCTTGGTTGTTCGCTCTTTGGAATAGGAGAAAATATTGAATTCGAAGAGAAGGCCAAATCACACATACGTTCATATCGTGATCCCCACCATGTGGGAACCGAGGGGTTGGAAAGAAGAGAGAAATCGCGTTCTAGGCGAAACCATGGCCAACCATGGCGCAGCCGTTAGCCATGCTCCGCGGCCAGGGCAGACACCAAACCCGTGAAGATGACAGTTCCTGCGAGAATGGTTGTAAAGCTCCCAATGGGTGAAGTAAAAGTCCTGTGGAAAAGCTCAAAAGCCATTGTAAAGAGTCATGCGCCCCGGATTTCCGCCAGCACAAATCGGTGATCGACTTCCCAACGGGACGACGCTCGACGCGCGGGAAGCGGACAGCTGCTGGGCCATGCGTTAGTCAGTCGCATTTCTTGTGTTGTAGCACGATTAGAGAGTCTCTACAGGGACCAGGGAGGGCGGCGGCCGAGTACTGGGATGCTTCCCTGGGCAGCAGGGACTTGGTCAGACCGTGGTGGTGACAAAGACGGGGAATGGTGGACGGAGGAAGGGCGGAAGTGTGGGGCTGATAGTTTAGTGGGCTCTGGTGGTGGCGGCGCCACGGGTTGGCTCCATGAAGAACCATCCTGGGTAAATGCGTGTGCAGTCTGTGGCTCGTCGCCTGAAGAAGGGAATATGGGACCTAGCACACCCGGGCTGGTATATAATGATGACGGGTAGTAGGCCTCTGATCTCGTAGGCATTCCCAAGGTGCTGGGCCTCGGATCATCTCTCATCAGGAAAACGGTCCCACGTTAGCGAGATATACCACTCGAGTAGATTAGCAATAGGCAAAATAATGATGATACCAGTTTGATAAGCGGGATGTAGGCATCACTAGGTGCCGCAAGCTGTCAACGCCACCAAGTCCCACGCGTTGTCAAGGCTGTGCGCGAGATAGAATACTGTATAACAAGTGTTTAAACCGCGCCTACGGCGCGGGCGTGGTAGAGTATATTTTAAACAAAACTTATCCATTCATCAGATAGTATTTAATATATATACATGTTATGGTGTGACACAGAAAACACAAAGAAATCCAACCAAAAAAAAAACAGAAAAAGGGAACATACCACAGACAATAGATCAGGTTCGACATAGAACATGTGTACACATGTGGGGTCCAGCTGTGGCAGCTCGATGGCGGCGCCTCTGTATCGGTCGAAGAGGGGGGTGGCAGGAATGGGGTGAGGAGCAGTGGCAGCTGGTCAGCAAAAAAAAAAAAGCAAGTAAGAGAAACGTACTGGTGAGCGCAAGATAACTCATCCAGTGCAGATGGGGCGACAATGTAGTGTGACCCTGTCTGTCTGCATCATTGTGTCTTTGTGCTGCAGGAGCAGGATGGCAGCAAGATGGTGTAAGAGGGGGGCACGTGTCGCCAGCATCCACAGCAGTCTTTGACGCTTTGACAGTGCAACTAATTCGGTTTCTGCACAGGCCTCGGTGGGGGCACACAGGGAGGCATGCAGGGGTGGCGTTTGGGAGGATGGCATCAGGAGGGTGGGATAAGCAACACAGAACTGGGGGAGGGAAAGAATGGACTCACATATTTGAACCGGCACAAAAAGTGTGGCCTCCTTGTTGTGTTATGCATGTGCTGCCGACGTGCAGGCAGGCGGTGTGCAGGTGCCGGGTTGTGAGTCCTGCAACACTGCAATGGCGTGGCTATGATGGCAATAATTCGAGCTGTAAGGGAGGGGTGAGAGGACGTGCAAGCAAGCAAGGGGTAAACGATACTCACCTCCTGTCAATGACATTGCAGTTTTGGGCTGGAAGAGTGGGGCAGTGGTGAGGACAGTGTAGGTGTAGGAGAGGGGTGCTTGAGCACCGAGGATGCGGGACGTACTGGTGTATGAGGAGGTCGGGCATCCAAGCTGATGTGGGCACGATGCGGGCAGACAGGGGAACTGGGAGGGAGTGACTCCAATGGTCGCAAATCGAGCTGTGAGGAGAGAGGTGGGGGTGACTCGATGCAAGGTTGAAGATAGGGTGCTCGAAATCAAAATGTTGCCAGCTTGAGGTCATCGCTATCAGTTTTGTGGCGCATTTCTTCAGACTGAGTGTGCTGGCAGTGGTGGGAGGTGGTGGCAGAGGTCAGGATTGGTCAGAACATGAAAAAAAAAATGTAGCACTCACTCAGAGAGGTAAGGATGGTGGGAGAGGGGCTCAGGCTGCTGACATCCCATTGGTGGTCTTGGATGGCTTCAGGCCAGTTGAACGTGGTGAAATTTTGCTGAACGTGATGTTGAAAATCGCACAGCGTTGAGGGATTGACATTGAGCTGTCACTCCAGGTTGGAGCACATTGCTCGTTCGATAGGGCATGACAGGACATGTCTGGACACGGAAAAATGTAACCTGGCAAGGGAGGGTTTGGGACTGGTCAGGACACCAAAAAAGAAAAAGAGAAAAGCGGAGGGCACTCACCCGCAGTGACCCACTGGAGTGGGACTGCCCAGGACATGCAAAAAAGGGTGCCAGTGAGGTAGAGTCTGCAACTGGTTAGCACACAGGAAAAGCGACCTGGTAGGGGCACTCACCGGTACTTGCCAATGGGAGACGCGTTGGGCGGCATGCCACTGGGAGTGGGAGTGGTGATGATGGTTGTGATTTGGTGGATTCGGGCTGTAAGGAAGGGTCAGATCAGAGAGAGAAAAAGTGGCCACTCACCGGGTGGTGTGGCAACAGGGATGGGGGCGGCCAGGTTTGTTCAGGCTGTGAGGGATAGTCAGAACAGAGAAAAAATCAGGGCCACTTACCGGGCAGTGTGGAAATGGGGATAGTCAGAACGAAGGGGGGGGAAGTCACTCACTGAGGGTGTGACAGAGAGGGGTGGCCGGGTTTGTTTGGGCAAGGGATGTGAACCGAGAAAAAAACATGCCACTCACTGAGTGTGGAGTGGGGAGGGGGACTGGTCGGCCATGGGAAAAAAGCAACCTGAAAAACAGCAAGCAGTCAGTGAAAAAAGGGAGGGAAGGACTCACTCTGGGAGCCTCGCAGTAGCATTGCTGTGGGGTGGAGGAGTGCAGGAAACCAAGAAAAAGTGAGCAGCAACAGAAAAAAAAAAAAGAGCTGTGAGTAAAAAAAAAGTGAGGGGACTCACTCCAGGGGGGGAAAACCCAACCTAGGAGGGGGGGAAAGTGACCTGTGGACCTGTGAGCAGTGAAGAGTGGCTGCTCAGAACAGAATTGAGCAAGCAAGCAAGCTTACTGGAGGACCTTGGGGGGTTGAACCACAACACTGGGCACACCTCCGGTGTGCTGTCATGTGCATGAAAAAGATTTCACGCTTTTTTTGCTTAAGTAACATTAAATCGTCCAAAAAAGGGGTGGCAGGGAACCCCAAATCGGGGACCCTCCTTTGTTAAATTTTTGATTATCTAAACGAATGTCAAGTAGCTTTGTACATCGGAAAATGGATTAATATAGAACGTATTGCAGAGCTCCAGTACTGTAAAACTATTCCATTCCCGGGGCGTGACAGGTCCAAACTGTGGGATCAGATGAACACTACGAACGATAGACTCAACTTGAATAATACTAGCAGACCTGTGACCATTCTCTGTTAGCCTAGACACCCTATACATACCATGTTTGGGGTCTGGAGTTGCTGGGATTGGAGTAAACCATTCGACGTAGGCAAGATGCTTTGGGGGTGTATCAAGTGAGCGGAACACCTCTGAAATGGCCTGATTGGGTAACTCGAACACAACGCGAACCTGTGCAATGCGATAGCCTGAGAACGGGTTAGTCTGGATCCAAATCTCAGTGTGGATGAAGTAAGGACTCACCTTGTCCACTGCCCCGAATGAGGACTGTGTCGAATCGCGCTGGGATGATCCGCCCGCGTTTGTCCTTTTGTTCCGGCCGAACATGGACAGCGTCTATAATACCCGATACTTGAGCGTCATTTGCTGCCGTGAATTTGATATTGTGGTAGACGCGGACAGTGTGGAAGGGGAGGAGGGTGTTTCCTCCACGCAGGTGCAATGCATGCATCCTAAGTCCTGGATTATTGACACCAGCAATAAAGTTTCCTAGTGCATCCTGAAACAAGGGCGCGCCATACTTCCAGAAAATGACAGTAAATGGAACAGCCTTGCTGGATGGCTTTTGAGCAATCTTGATGGATTGAGCGCGCACATGAAGGGGTCCAATCGGGGTCCGAGTCTGAATGTTTTGCCAATGACTCTGCCTCCAATCAATGGAGGCATTATGCTGCTGTATCTTCTCGCGACGCTCCAACCACATGGTCATCTGAGAATACTCATCTTTGCGGTTTGTTGCACGATAGGCGTTCTTTGCTAGATCGATATGAAGACGTTCGGATTGTTCAGTGTTGTAATTATCTGTTGTACCGAACAGACGGATTGACGAGGCATAGTGGACTAGACCATGAAGTTTGGGAATGTTAAAGTCTTCCCGGATACCGAGATCAACAAAGACTGCTTTGTTCTGATGGAATGCCGCAAGACTGCCCTCTAGCCAAGAAAGTGTGTCGCTAGTATGGCACTGGAATTGTGCCAGAAATAGCAAGTCCAGGAGTGCGCGCGCTGCCTTGACCACGCGTGACGAATCCAGACCACCAGGGACTGGGAGATCGACGATTAGCCCCAGAAGAAAGCCACAAATCCTCTTGTGCTCTTGGCCCGTGACACGAGACAGGATCGTGATGCCCTTTGGAAAAAGCCCAATCTTGTGATTGGGTGGAATGGACTTGCATCGCGCATTGATTGTTGAAGGCCCAAAGATGCCGACCAGCCAGTGAATCAAGTGCTTCATCATGCCCTGAAGCATTTGATGAAGGATATCTGGTGTGATCGAAATGAAGACGTCCGCAAGGGGCAAGGTTGCCCAGAAAGGATGGACAATAGGCTTCATTCCGGCTTCGCGGCAAGCCCGATGAAATTGGCGCCTGTCCCCATCTGCCAAAAAGTAAGTCCTGGTCACACTCCTTTGTGTGCGGAGCGGAAACGACTTGTATTCGCCCAGCTGGCCAGGGGGGACAAGGCACTTCGGACAGCGCCCATGGAACGTGCAAGTCACTAGTGCTTGCTCGGGATAGTCGCCAATGAAGATGGCAAAGATGGGATGGCATCGGCGCCAGACACCATCCCCGCTCATCATCTCAAGCCCGGTTTCACTAGCAGAGGCAATCGGGCCTAGTACTTTCCCCATGCAGGCATGAAAGAGGTTGGCAAGGGTACGACGGCGAGCGGACTTATTCTCCATGCCTTCTAACTTGGATGTCGGAATATACCCAAGTAGCAATTGGGCATGGCGCGATGGTTTTCGACGGATGTCCTTAGGGATGTTACCGATCGTAAGATAGATTGGGTATGCCGTTTTGTTTCTGAACAGCGTAAGTTGAGTCTTGTCCGAGGATATAATTACTGGTACAATTGTACCCCCTGGTTGGCGCGCCTCTAAGTGTTCCTGATATTGAACTCATCAATACGACGTTTTGCCTGGAAATGACAAGACATACCTGGACTGTCCACCACCAGTCACTTGTGTATAATTCGTTGTAAACCTGGGAAGTGCGCGTGTGACCTGTGTAGTGTCGTTCAGGTGCGAACACCATCTCCTGTGCCCAGCTGGGGTCGCCATAGAGCGATCGGATACATTCCAGAACATCCCTGTAATGAAATTCAAGTTCTTCGCCTCCGATATCCAGGATTTCACACTGGAAATGAGGGTGCCCAGGTAATTCAGTGTCGATCAGACCATTGAGTTCTTGTGTGGAGCGATATGATAGTCCGAGCTTATCTACAATCTTGGTCCTCAAATAAGTAAAGTGGAGATCGAATGCGGCAAAGTCCATACCTCTGGAATGGCAAGCAGTTCCGTCACTGCTGATGATGTTGGACCACGCATTTTCGCCCAACGTGCAAACAACCAGTCACATTGGGACATAAATGGGGACCAGATTGAGTCCCCATCTACGCCCTGCTGTGATTCGTAAAGGGGATTCCCGCGTGGCATGCCATGTAATGGGGCACCTGCACTTGCAAAAGGGAAGTGGTCAATGACCACGGTTGGCATCGCCTCTGTATTTCCCGCCTCCATGTCATTGGGCAATCGTTCAGGTGCATCTGGGGTGTCCGGTGACTCATTGATAGTGAGCTGATCGGGGGTTGTCGTTGCAAAATTTTGATTGTTTTGTGCTAGCTCCTCAAAGGCATCTGCGTCGGCGATGTCGGCAGGGTCAGGGGCTTCGTTGCTGATGTTGGCAGGGTCAGCATATTCGATTGGGGCCCCATCGTGGTCTAGTTTGTCGCCATCTAAAAAAAAAAAATTTAAGACGGCAGCGCGGGCGGCAACATGTGTCACGGCAAACTCACCTTGTGTTGGCTCATTGTATTCATTGCCCAGAGTGTCTTCATCCGCAAGCTGCGGTGCCCAGGTTGAGCATAGTGTCGGTGGTGACCCCATATGAGGATAGGCTGTCAATGCCAGATGGGATTGACATGTCGCAACAACATGGCGACAACGCAAATCTTGAGTCCTGCTGACATGCTGAGAAAGTCCGCGAGGGGTAAAACGCTTCTCGCAACCAGGGCACGATACTCGAGTGGGTTGCGCGGCATTCATGGTGGGGGGTAACAAGCAAGGGACGTCAAAGAAAAAAAAATCTATGAATGAATCGGGTTAGCCAGTACTGCAATGCGAAGATAAAAGGGGACATACCTCTCGCACAAACTTCATCCCCACTCCTGTCCTTTTGTGTTATAAATCACTCTCGTTTTTCTCACTTACTTTGCTTCAACAATGCCACCATGTGCACGCCGTGTACTGCCAAGGGCCGTCACCAATGTAGCCAGGTAAGAAACAACTCCATTTCATGATAATACGGAGGCTAAGATGTTCTGTACCGACAGTGCGGGCAAGGAAAATAACCTGTTATCTGCAACCAGCAATGGCCCTGAAAGTAAGTCCATCTGCAATGTCATTAGACACATCTGACACACCGCGAAGCACACAGGAAACGTACCTTTGACTCTACTCAGCCCAATAATTCCACAAGTTCCACCACACCACCAACCAGTAACAGCCAACCCCCAGCGAAAAGAACGCGAAAAAATGGTGTGTGTCTTGCAACCATAGGGTATTGAACTGAGCAATGATCCTAGGCCCAGTTCATGGTCATCCTGTTCAGCCAAAGTTAACGGGTCAAGGTAACGCACCAGCTCAGCAAGGGCAACTTACTGCAGTTGCAGTTGAGACGGTTGGGCTGATGGACGACAATGATAACAAGTCATTGAATCGGAGTTGAGTTGCCACCTTAGTAATCATGTTTGTTGATTGTCACCTGACTTGTGGTCGTGAAAATTTTCAGCGTCGTCTTTTTATCCTGGCCGCAACAGTGACATCCCCTCTGCGACGTATCTTGACAGTCGTGCCCATAACCGCTTTGACATCGCTGGCCAACTTGGTGGACTTGATGGTAATGACAGTGACATAGAGACCGAGGCCGAATGGTTCGATGAGCCAAGTAATGATGGCCCCAAGAACACGTCCAGAATGTCAGACGCAATGGCTGCTGAGGTATGTCCCCTGTCCATTTAACTCTTTTGGTGACCATAGACTTAAACACGATTTTTTTAGATTCCATCATGGCATGGGTCTGGGGGTGCTACTGGATCAAGTGCAAGCATCCCTACTTCGACGCAGGCCAGCAACGACGCCACGTCACATGAGTCCGGCCCCCCTGCACCCAATGTCACTCGCCAGGCTCACTACGAATGGCCATCTGACACGGAGATCATCTTGTTTCCAGGGACTAACAAGGTTATGCTTACTATCCAGACCCCACTGATGCATTCGATATTTCAAGACACCTTTGAGCATCTCTGAGCATCTTTGTTGTTCATTCACGCGTTTCCAGACCCTGCTCTAACTCGTTCCATGATCTCTGAAGCCCTTACTGTCGCGACCCAGTCCCACTTGCCAAGAGCGGCAACTATTAGGCATCGTCTTGAGTTGGACGATGAATACCTGTCCAAAATGTGTCGTCTGGTGAGTCCCCTTCTGGTTACTCATTTTGAATACATGTTGACCGATGCATTTAGCCCCGTGTGCGGATCCCCCTTTTCCGAGGGGAGGTCAAGGAGCGATGTGCTAGGATGATACATCCTTCATTCTTCTCACTAGGATCAGCAACCGAAATTGCACAAGCAGTTGAAAAGCAGTTGGCTGAGTACTATTACACCTTCCCAACGGCACACAGTGTATTTTTATTATTATTCTTTCACTGCTTGGTCTACACTGACTGAGTTTTGTTAGACTGACCCAATCAGAGGGCTTCTGAGGCGCACACGTCCCTATCACAATGTCCGAATTATATCAGTGATAAAGGAGTTGTATTTTGGTCCAGGAACTACGTCATACGCATATCGGTTTGAAGAGTATGTTGCGTTTTTTCTTTCTTTGATGCAACGGGTCTCGCACTGAAATATACATATAGTCACTTCCCAACATTTATGGGCAACGATGGCGTTGTGAGGCGGGAGGTCCCAATCCCGATGGTGGCCCTAGTGGCCACAGCGGTGAGTGCTGCCGTGTCTATGTAACATAATACTGACTAGCACTATAGCTCTATGCTGCCATTCATGAATGGCGTTTAGGAAAGCATCACCCAACGGAGTTCTCGTCAAATTCGTACCTTGATGTTTATCAGGGCCACATTGATACATTCCACCACATTCGAGATAATCGTGTTGGTGCCTTTCACCTCATGATGTCGGATATATACGATCAAGCAAGGTGCGCGTTGCATTAACAGATTGGCGATCTGTCATCACTGATATATCATTGCATCCTTAGTGTGCCAGAGGAGACCGTTGCAGTTCCGATTGCAAAGCTTGACCTTGATGAAATGGAAGAGTAGAAGGATCGCGATTACATTGGTTTCAACACCAGTTGTCTCAAGGGTCTTATTGTAAGTTGTCGGCGTGCTGTTACTTCACAGATTTACTGACTTAAATCAGTTCAACAATAGACCTCTATACCCAGTCGTCGAGCTATTGTGTTGCGTTATTCCAGTTTTTTTTTCAAGTCATTCGTTATATTGTCCCAGTTATCTCATTTGTTGCGCGTTGCGTTGTTCCGGTTGTTCCCCATCCCCCCTATGTGATTTGGTGTCAATGATACCAATGGACAATGCCTGTGTTGGTGTACCGTTGTGGTAGTGTGGCCAACAAGTTTGTTACATCGATAATATCATATTATATTGTCGCAAAAATATGTGTGAATGTGCGTGAACGTCATAAGAATTATCCCACTATATCGCACAGAAAACATGGTAACCTAATAATAATCTGAAGTTGGATACTGGCGGCAAGCTAGCGAGCGATAATCTAGGTTACCCCCAAAGTACTGATAATTACCGCTAATAACCCGACATTATCTTGGGACCTTTTTCCTGATGCGCCTCTTGGTCTTAGTCTCTCGAGCGCTCTTGAACAGCCCCTCCGGTATTGGGATCCGGCCGACGTCGGGAACGTCATCGATTCGTGCTAGGTCGCCGAGTGTGCTCGGGTTACAATAGGCCGCTACGAAAGGCTCTACGTCAGTAGAACATCTAGCATACTAGACTGGCCACTTACTCAGATGCCACTTGCGAATGATATCTTGACCTTTGTCCTCGGGTAGAAATACGTAGACGCTGTACGTCTGTTTAAGCAACATGTCGTTGTCCTGGAGTGGGAAGCTCATTCTCCTGGAAATGAATGAAGGTCAAGTGTCAGGCAATGTGATGTACGGAGGTAGAGTTATTCCACCCTCCACTGCTAGGGAGACGTTCTTGGGCTGGAACTCTCTGTAAATAAAATCGAAACTCCTGCGTTTCGACAAGACTTAAGTGGGCTGAAGAAGCTCAAGTTGGAAAGAGAAAACTAACGTCGCGTATGCGCGATGGCCCCAAAACCATTCCGTCGGTCCTGACCGTGGAGGAGGGACGCATTAGTGTAATCGCGGACATCGAAGGAGGGCAACGAACGTACCATCGCTCCATGGTGAGGCCAGAATTTACCGTGGATGCGCTACGCTCCTCCCAAATGTAGACGTTACCGGAGCGAATCGCCTTGCGCTGGTCGGCGTCGAGCCTGCGCGTGAGCAGGGTGAGGACGTTGCGTGCGACGGCGAAGAAGACCTGCAGCGCATCCTGGGCGGTGCATATGCGGACGTTCCGGAGGGCCGGTCCCTGCTGGTGGGCGGGGCGGGCGGGCGAAGACGGATCCGACGGAGGTAACCCGGGCTGCAAGGTCGGAAGCCGCACATCCCGCGAAAGAGGATTCCGGACCTCGATGTGGCCCTTCAAGTTCCGCGAGATGCAAGGCTCCCCCCATGCTTGGAACTCCGCAGAGGACATCGCCACAGTAGTGGCTTCTGCGGTGGTCGTTGAACTGCTTTCACCACACCAACACACAGCAAATCTTTTTGTGGGATTGTAGGGTATAAGGAACAGAGAAGTTGTAAAGCAGGTAACAGCATACCGCACTGGACCTGCTGTATTTCAGGTTGGGATTGATGAATAAGGCATACTATTGTATCGGTTTGGAAGGCTTCCTGTGATAGCAGATAGCCAATTAACAGTACAGCTGATACAGAGGTCCGATGTCTACCCACATCGCTATCATATATTCCGGCTATCCGTGCCAAGTCGTCATCATGAACAAGAACCATGTCGCAATCAGGCGCACGCTGTGTAGTCCATATTAGAAAAAAGGCGTATTAGGGAATACTAGGGGAGTCTACGATTGTGGCATTTTATACTCACCTCGGCGAGGTATTCTAAAAGTATGTGAAGAGGATCCCGATACTTGGAGGTTCACTTGAGCTATTATATTTCGGACAGAACTGACAGGATTCCACTTTACCTTAGTAATATTAGGAATTGATGTAAGCTCTATGTCCGGATCATTGCTGTGTTCGTCGGAGTCCGAAGAGGGTTCCGCTGCTGCTATAAGATGCTTCGGCAATATCCTGAGGGTACGGGTGACGCGGAACCCTCGTATAAATACGCATTGATCCTCGGGT
>Ga0307510_10005329_pt1 | contig 15307 bp, 4 predicted proteins | sample 12_EM_MG_FD_207224 | JGI IMG/M metagenome (GOLD analysis project Ga0307510, IMG submission 207224) | Populus trichocarpa ectomycorrhiza microbial communities from riparian zone in the Pacific Northwest, United States - 12_EM | ecosystem: Host-associated > Plants > Roots > Unclassified | place...
TTTAAATCGGATTTTGACTAATTAATTACATATCTATTGCAGTGCTCGAAATCATAGCGATCATTTTGGACGAGGGGTTGTAAGGGTGGAAAGATTAAAGTTGTTGAGTAGCGTGGAAGGACGAAGCGGAAAAGCCAATTTATCAGGATAAAAGAAGCTCTCAGATCACTTGCAAGGAAAGACAGAGAGAGCACTTTTGACTATTTGAGTGCTTTGGTAGGTTTGGGAGCTCTTTTTTTCTTCTGCTTAAAAGTGAACAGAGGGAATATCACAGATATAATGTGCCGACTTCTGCCATTTGTGTTCATGGTTAACAAGGCAGACATTAAATTAATATGGTCATCCAGCTAATATCATGTTTAATTTTATTCCTCTCTTTTTCTTGGTCATGATTTGCATGGAAAGACCATGCATGCACTATATATGAAGCTAATTAGAAATATTTTTTCGTCAATAATTTAGGGTAATCGTCGTTCAAATTTAGAGCAGACAGTCTTTCTTAATCGTAAACTTCACTCATCTTAGGTATGAACGAGATTAGAAAGATATTTGATTTTTTAGTTGTCAGTTCAAATAATAATATTGCTAATCTGTTTTCTTAATCTTAAATATTTCCCACAGTAAAAACAACCTATAGTAGTAGCAAGTACTTGAATGGCAGTAACAGCTACGAGAAATGTTTTAACCCAGTATTTCTTTGGGAGTTTTCTACCCCCATCTGCTAGTTTAGTAAAAAAAAAATTATTGTGCTGGTATGGCGAGAAATTACTGTATTTCTTTGGATGAAATCGGAATCCGAACATAATGATGCCACCTTTTCATGTAACATTAATCTCAAACCATTTCAACAAATCAACAAGTTACTCTTGACATGATCCAAGGTTTATTTATATCATATAATTGAAACATAAAAATTATTAATTTGATATTTTTCATAATTGAAAAGAGATTAGCCAACCATGCCCTAAATTTAACTGACAGCAACCATCTTAAAAGTCCACACCTCGCAGAGACATAAAAGGCGAATCACCATCATCGCTCCACATCTCGCTTCAGCCGGTCATTGTTTGGACACTTTTGATACAAATGTGTGGAAACCAGAGCCCAAAGCAGGAATTATGCACAGTGTACGTTGAATTGACATATCCTTTCCAAGCCAACTTATTTTTCTTACCTTGAGTGTTGATGACCCCTCTGTTTTGTTGCATCAGCCAGCCCTGAAAAAAACCTGACAATCCCTTTTCCGTTGGGAGATACTTGATATGGTCCCTTTTCTGCTGCAGTTTACACCATCAGGATAGGGCCATGACTTTATAATAGGATTCATTCAATGCCATAAAACTCACAAAGGGTGCTCCAAAACCAATAGGATTATAGCACACACTCCTTGGTTACAGGGTTTTTTTTCACCAACCCAATGGATAAAGGAAAACCTTATGTGGCATTAGCAAGTTAATGAAATCTAGTGCAATGTCAGATGTGTCAGTTCATGGATAAACTAACAAGGGAAAATTAAATGCAACAGATCAGACACCAGAGAGAAGCCAAAGCCAGCTTCTCAGCATCCAAGGCTACACGTGGGCACCAAAACCCATCTTTTCCGCATCCAAAAGAGTTGAAACAAGAGTGAATGAGAAAACACCAGTACTAATGCAATTCCAAACTTAACCTAAGCAGTAAAGCATATAGATCCATAAATAGAAAATTCGGTACTGGAAATTCTGTACAAGTAGTAGTAGTAGAAGCGAAATTAAGAAATAATACAAGGGGGGCAAAATTTTCCGGCAGCCTAAATTTATGTCTGTTTGTACAAAACGAACCAGAGATTTCCACTACCGGTAACATCTCAAGAAACTTGTTTATAGCAACCAATTATTTAGCAGCTCAATGCCTCATATTTCATTGGGATTGGACGGCTAAACCCACCTTGTGATAGCAAATTCCCGACTGCAGCAAGGTCGCGGCAAAACACCCCTTGAAAGACAGGTGCAGCGGTGCTCCCTGCAGATGCAGATGACACTTTATTGTCATTCCAATTGATCCTATCAGAACCAGAAATCTCCACTGCAGATGGGTTCGATTGCATTTTGGCATTTTGGGTTGTTTGCTGTGCTTGAATTGCTGCTGCTTGAGCTGCTTGCAAAGCAGCTGCAGCTTTCTTTCTTTGCTTCTCTCCAACCTCTTCATCCATGATTGTTGACATCACGTTAGAATAACCCTTTTGAAGCAATCTATAGAGCAACAAGGCAGACATTTTTGCACGGTCTTTTACTGAATCAAGATCCCTATCATCTGCAAACTCGCACCTCTCAATAAAATTTATAGATTTGTCAGGCTTGTGCCTCAAACTCAATAATAAATGAGCTCTCTCTAATTCGGATCTCGAACACCCACGCCTCAATCCAATCAAAGCATAATAATCAACATTTCCAGTCTCCCCAGAAGCAACTCTCTGCTTCAATTCTTGAATCTTGGTAGACAATGCACAAAGTTTACCTGGAATCTCCCTGTACCCAACATTATGCCGCTTCCAAGCAGGACCTGGTAGCTTCCTGTCCCGCAGGATTGAATTATACAATAGTTTCAAGTGCTCCAGATCATGTAAACAATCAGGCAAGCAGCGTATTGTTTCTAGAAGAAAAGCTCTTGTATCAAGTGCCTGAATGCAGGTGGGGTCTAAAGCTAAAGTCTTGTTGCAATCAGCAATGGACTCTGCAATTCTTCCTGATGCTTTATATGCAAAAGCTCTATGCATATAGCATTCAGCAAGGAATCCCTGTGCAGCCCCACGTCGGCCTTCCACGATCTTGGTGAAGTGGCGGATGGCCTCAGAGTAAAGGCCAGCGTTCAGGGCTGCCAAAGCGGCTGTGCGGCGGCGAAGAAGGAGCTTGATGTGGGCAAGGAGTTGTGGGATGCTTTCGGATTCGGTTAAATTTCTCGGTGGGGTAGGTGGGGCTGTCGATGTGGATATATCACTAGAGACTGGGAAGTTGGAGAAAGAGAAGCTGTCCTCTGACCAGGAAATGCTTTCACGGCGGAATGCAGCAGTTGTCAGGCGTTTTCCGGTCTGGAGTAGCACCATGGCATCCTCCATTAGACCTAGATGGCAACAAGCCTGACCTAAAACCAAGTACCTGTAACAATATTGGATAATGATCGAGTTAGTAATTTTTTTTCATTTTCAAGTTATTAACCTGTTTGACTGGTAGATTTTGGAGTGTTTTACCAAACTAATCAAGACCTCGAGTTATAATTCAACTCCGGTTTTTTAATCAGGCAATTATAAAAGAAAATACTAATTAATTGCAATCGATTACAACCTAATAAAATAGAATAGGATAAAATACTATAATGATTTAGGCAAATGCACAGCTAGCCATCGTGGTTTTTTTTCTACTTTTGACCTCAAAAGATGGCCAAATCATGTTAAAACATGGCAAGCCGTGTGCTATTCATTAGATTAGCCTTTATGAGAAAAGATAACATTTCCTTTGGGAGAATCAGTCAAGTTCCGAGAAAAAGAAAACACCTTTGTTAAGGAGGTTAAAAGTTAAAACAAATTCAATTATGGCTACCACCTCCGTGTCCTAGAAGAAAAAAAAAGATAGGGAAGCCTGTGCATTTACTCAAACCAAATAGAAACATATTCACCGATCTAGACAATAAATAACGTCATTGAGAGTTAAACCGGACACTAGAATGTTAAAAACGAAACAGAAACCGAGGAATTTACCTCCATTGCCCTTCTTTATCGCAGTTTTTACAGAGCCCGGCCATCACTTTCTTCTTCAGGTCGGAAACAGAAAAACACTTGAAACTTGGATCAGTTTTCTCAGAAGGCAACAAGTTAACTCGCTCTCTTGAAAGCTGTTGGGAAGAGCTATCAGAAGCAGAAATTGAGCCCGAATCGTCGTTTGCCATTTTAAGGCTAGGAATGTAGTCCTGAAGCATATCAGCCACGTCCTTGAATCGCCTAAGATAAAGCAAGGATCGTGCTTTGAGCTCTAGAGCCACTTCAAAGCGAGGAGAGAGTGCAAGTGCCGCGTCTAGAAGGTTAAGAGCGGACGCAATCTCGCTCATTTCTTGGCTTGCAATCAGGTTTCTTGCATCCTTAATGTACTTGTCCACAATCTGTATTATCACACCAAAGTACACGCATTACAACATTAACTTTCACATGAGGAATATATATGATGAAGGGGGAAAAAGACCTCAAATGAGAAGAACCCATTTGAGAAAGAGATCAAATAAAGCGTAATAAATGAAATGTAAAGCCAATTACAAAGTCAAACAGAGATCCTCTTGATCAAGAGTCAGGATGTTAACCATTACCTTTCGGTTGCTAAGCCACCAGTGCTTCTTTTCATTCCCACTAAGACAAGGAGAAGTAGAGGTGGTCATTTTTTTTGTTTTTCTAGTTGAAGAAGAAGAATCAACCATCAACAACTCCCTCTCTCTTTCTAAGTCAGGCTCTCTCTCTCTCTCTCAAAGCACATATATTTGTTTTGGTTGTGAAATAAAAAGGAGAAGAGATATATATAGCAAGGGAATGAAATAGAGAGAGGGAAAATGGGAACAAAGTGGAGAGGGAGAGGGAGAGGGAGGGGGAGGGTTGATCTTTGGATTTAAAATCTTTTTTGTGTTTCAAGCGTATTGTAAAATAAGATAGAGAAGCTCGGCTGGTTTATAGCTACGAGAGAGAGGGAGAGAGAGAGAGAGGGAGAGGGAGAGGCCCTGGCCTGGCCTTCAAGGAAAAGAAAAAAATATTTTGCCAGCTTTGACCTCAGAGAAAGCTTTGATCCTTCAACTTCATAGCTGGCACCCCACCAAGAGATTCTCTCTCTCTTCATTATGGCTATGTGGCCTATAACACTATATGCATTACCCTATATATTTTAAAAAAAACAAAGCAATTTTATAACGAATTTTTAATCTAAAATTTGTCAACCATTAATGTCACTTCAATGGATTTTTAGCTTAAATAGTACTTGTTTTTTTAATATTATCAAAGAAATCATAGATTTAATTTTTAATAAAATTATAAACATTGAATTTATTTAAATTCAATATAGAAAGAGATCACAGCGTACCACACCTTCTTCCTCTCTTGCTTTAACAGTTTTTTTTATTCAAAATTATTTTATCTTTTATTTTTTTTAATTATTTTTTTATTTTTAAATCATTTTAATATGATAATACAAAAATATTTTTTAAAAAAATATTTTCAATATATTTCTGCTTATAAACAAAAAATAATAATTTTAAAAACAATCGTTATTAAAAATCTCAAACTAATTCTAAATGTTTATTAAATATTGTGTTTGTTGTTATATTTGAATGTGTTTTAAGATTGTGTTTAGTTTAATTAAAATATTAAATTAATATCAAATAGTGATTTTATATAATTTTGATGTGTCATATTAAAAATAAAAATATTTTAATATATTTTTTAAAAAATTACTGTGTAAAATTATAATTCACACCATAATCCTATAAAGAAAAATTGTCAACTGGGTGTAAACGGTGATGTTCATGATTGTTACAGGGTATAGACGGTCACCCATCACGGGTCCTCCGTCCTCGGGTTCGACTACAGGGGGTTGAAAGAAAGGATAAGAAGCCAGCAAATTGCCCCAAAAGGTAAGCAGGTAAAGATGGTGTAAAATCTCTACAGTTATTTATTTTTGTTCTCCTTCGATGTACCCATTTGCCCTCTTGTCCTGAAGAAACCTCAGGGAGAGCTCTTTTTTTATTATTTTTTTTCGTTCAATGAATTTATTATATACCTACCAAAAATGGACCAAATAGGTGTTGGTCTTCACAGTTTCTACAGCGGTACCGTATTGCAGACTTACCAACGGATTCTTTTAACTAATGCCTGAGAATGTCGTCACTTGCAGTAGTTACAGAGCAATCGGCAAGATCGACCATGCCGGATCATCCTGGCTCTTCCAATCTTTATTTTACTCTGTCCTCTATGTTCATATTAGCACTCTCAATACTCTGTATTTGGTTCGTTTCTTGTTTTTGTAATGCAAAAATAATGATCAGAGCACTAGTTCGTTGCTGCACTTATTAGGCAATTCCCCTCTCCGCGACATCAATCCATCAATATTTATGATGATTTTCAGCCATGTTTAATTGAATATGAGGAAGCCACTTACATTTTTCTCGCCACCAAACATTATTGCTTTTGGTTTTACACCTTCGAAATATCTTGAATTACTTAAATCACTTTCGTCGCATAAAAACAAAAAAAATAGAATTATATTTTATTTGAAAAAATTATAAATAGTTCACCGTGGTGGTTTGGAAACCCAGTTCAAATTATATTTTATAAAAATTAAATATTTTATATTTTTAGATGGTTTTAATTTATCAAAAATTAAAAATGAATAATATGTCTTGTTTGCAAATGGGATCGCACTAACTGAAGGGGATTAGAAAGATGGCAGGTGTTTGTTGGTAATTATTTGAAGAGCGAGGAGGAACTAGTGGTGCTGCTGAAGCGTACTTGTAAGGAGGAGAAGGTGACTCTTCTCTCGCAAGGCACGGGAATAATGCTTTTCTTTAGGGGCTTCGCTTTGCTTTTTACTTCACTCACATTGATTAATGAATGCACATGAATATGCATAGCAGCCAGATGGGTTTGTCTTAAAGGCTCCTTCCCTTGGACCCCGCAGCATCAGGCCCCCAATCCCTCCTGGTGGAGGACAGTTCCTACAAGCTTGGCGCCTACCCCAATTCTCGTGCCACGTCACCATGATTCATCGCCTGTCTCCACGTGGCTTGCCTTGATGTCAGGTCGCACCTAGCAAGTGGACGCCTTCATTTTCCAGATATAAAAGCTTTTTCGTTTTTAAAGATCAATACCAAAAAAAAAAAAAACAAAAGGCAAGAAAAAATGGATCCAATGTTGAGCCGTCCCTTGATTGTTTAGAAATCTATTATAGAATGGAATTAAAATTATATTTTACTTCCATCGTCATAATCTTTCAATTAAGTTTCATGGGACAGCCCTCCAATTCCTATCTTAAATGTTAACAGGGGAGAGAGAGAGAGCATAGGAGGAATTCGCCATAAACCTTGGAGTCAGTACTCAGTAGAGTTATGATGATTTTCAAGAAGAACATGCTTTGTATCCTCAATCTAATAAATTTGAAAATGTGCTTCCAGTCTAGTTGACCCGTAGGCCGTAACACGAGAGCTTTTTTTATACATACAAAAAAAAAGGAGGGGGTCCTTGCCAAGTACGAGACTATTACAGCTAGTGACAGGGATTATTATACTTAGGTTTATTTAATGGTTAAATTTTTTAACAAAGTTTTTGATAAAATTAGAGTGTGTAACTAGCGTTGAAGGAACAAAATCAAATAAACTAAAAAAATACAAAGAAGAAATGAAAACCTGACTGATAAGGGTATATTTGAGAGTGTAATAAAAAATATTTTTAAATTTTTTTTATTTGGAAATGCATTAAAATAATGCATAGAGATTATTTTTTAAATTTATTTTTGATATTAATACATCAAAACAATCTAAAAATTAACATCCCAAAAATTAATTTGAAGGTAATATTTTTTTCAAAAACACAGTTCGATCACAATAACAAACTAGACCTAAGTCTCCAACAACCAAAGACCCCCAGTTATTAAGGAGGACTCAAATAAAATAAAAATAGTTTTGATTTCAAATTAATTGTGGATTTTTGGGTTAATTTTTTAGTTATTTGAGATCATGAATATGTTTTATAAAATGTGTTTAGGTGTTTTTTTGGTTTGTAGGGTCAAAATATAATTGAAAAATGCATTTTTTTCTTTATCTGAAACATTACAGCATGCCTTTTAGCAATTTCTAATCACGACAAGTAACACGTCACTTGCTATTTATGTGCATATCAAAGTACCAAACAAAAAAAACTCAAAATATACAATTTTAATGTTTATCAAAAACATACTAATCTATGTAAGAACAACAGCCGAAAAAAGAAATGCTGTTCTCCTCTCGTGTCATTTAGGACCTACAAACGTTAATTGGGACACCCGGTGTTATGTTGGGGTCTACAAGGGTTGGTTTTTTCCATCAACGTTGATATTGCAGCTCTTATACAGCTAAGGATTCCAGGTTGGAGCGCTTGGGGAACTTATTATTCTGAATGAAGATTATCCAAATTCTAGGTGGAGGAGATAATCAATAAGGTGGGAAAAAAAAATACATGTTTAAAAATGTTTTTTTTTTGTAAATATATAAAAATAATAATTTTTTTAATTTTATTTTTATGCAAAATTATTAAAAAGAATAATTTCAAACAGAAACAAATTTAAATTTTGAAAAAAAAAACATTTTAGCCGCCATCCAGTTCACGATCAATTCCATTCCATCTAAACTCATTTTCTTCCGATCATTTCTTTTTATTATTTATTTTTTTTCCCGGCCAGGGCAGGTGTCTTCTGAGGACTGGAGTGCATGCTTGTTTTTATTTTGAAAGAAAAGGGGCCAGGAATAGCTAAAACTGATGGGATTGGCTGTCCAGCTACAGATTCAACTTGAAGAACATATGTGTAAAGCACGTGAGCACATGCTGTGTCTCCATCATCATTCAAAATGGAACTGCCACGTATAAATTATATGGGTCCGTACATATATAGGGCATTAAACCTACTTGTATAACTGGTCCTGTTTTCTTCTATAAATTCTTTCGACTCCACCACACATAACCACCATAGGCTGTCATTCCTTATAATTGGCAGTTATTAATTTATTTGCATATAATAGTTGTTAATGTTTAGATAGCGAAAACAGTATCAACAACTAACAGATCATAATTCTTATTATGTTTATATTTATTTTCTTCGTATAATTGGGAGGTTCGATTAATTGAAAGAATCCATCACTTGGTTTAAACCTTCTTCTTTTTGTCACTGCTAACCAAACTAATTAATTAGAAGGGTTCTTAACAAGGGAGAGTTGAGCACCTTCCCACCAATTAAGAGCGGGTTTGATATTTTAGTATTGATTATTTTTTTAAAAAAATTTTATTTGAAAATATATCAAAATAATTTTTTTATTTTTAAAAATTTATTTTTGATATCAACATATTAAAACGATATAAAAACATCAAAAATATATTTTTACTATCAAATAATCATCTCAACCAACAGGTTAAGCTGTTAGGTAAAGTCTCAAGATATGATTTATAATATTCTCTAAAGCATCCCCTCAAGTGAAAGCCCTTTGAGCTTGAAACTTATATAGACTCACATTACTTTGTCTTTAATTTTTTTTATTAAATAAATAATAGTAGTGAGATTCGAACTTATGACTACTTGGTTATTAAAGCTATGATACTATATCGAAGAATCATCTCAACCCAATAACTTAAGCTGTTAGGTAAAATATCAAAATATGATTTATATTATTTTTTAATATTTATATGTTAATATTATTTTTTTATTTTGATGTTAATTAAATGTACCTATCATGAATAATGTTCTGGTTGTGCCACACGTATTAGGCGAGTTGGACAGAATTCAGCAGAGTTTATGAGATTAATAATTCAAGACATCTAGAAATTAGTTGTTGATCAAGGTTTTAATTTTTTTTTCCTAGCGAGTTCTTATAACACCTGACCTAATTTTTTTGTCCTCTCATTTTTATTTATAAATATCGGATACATAATGCGGCAAAGCCTTGATTTCAAGATTGGGAGTCACAGCTGTGACAATCATGGGCACTCACCTGGATAATCTAACAGTTCCACGTACAATCATCAGCAATTTAATTAGGTGCCTCTCTCGTGTTTTTTTCTCAAAAAAATAAAAATAAGTCATGTCATCCTCTTAGCAGCTGCTATCACTATAAAATATATGAAATATCGATAAATAATAATATAAAATTTATTTTAAAATTTTATTTAATAATATAAAATTTTAAGTTAAATTAATATTTTAATATGATATTAAAATCTTGATGACCGAGTAGTCACAAGTTCAAATTTCACCACCCTTATTTATTTGATAAAAATTAAGCATAAAGTAATATAATTCTGTACAAGTTTCAAGCCCAAAGAACTTTCACTTGAGAAGATATATTAGAAAATAATATAAATCATATTTTGAGATCTCACTTAATAATTTATACTTTTAAATTAAATTAGTTTTTTTTGACACAAACAAGCTATTTTCCATCACAATTATATCCATTCCAAACAACCTAGTCTCTTAAAATCCAATCAAATTCATAATCAAAACTCCAAGTCCCACCGGAATAAACAAAAAGGGAATAGCTCAATAATTAAGGGATAGGTAAAGAACATGGCGACTCAAGAAATAAAAATGGAAATCATGCAAGTATACCCATTACCTACCCAATTAATTGCAAGAATAACTAATGCTCACAGCAAGGTCCTTTTTTAAAGGGTGAGGAATCAGCATCGTGGGATTCTCCCCTGTGCCAATCTTAGTCTATGTAAACTCATGATAATAATTAATAATTTATTGATTAAAAATTATTGTTAATTGTGGGAGTCGCTCCCATTCTCTAGACATGTTTGCATGCAAGGAGGCAAATTTTTTACGGGAATTCCTAAAGATTCTTAATAAAAGAAAGACACACACTAAGATAAGGTTCTTGAATAATTAATATTTACATCTGAGCATATACATAAGCTTCTCTTTTTAATTTGACGGCATAATTCTGGCTTATTGTATATTGTGTTTTTTACCAATCATGTTCGTTGAGCTGATGATTCAACCAATGCGCGCGCAGCGACACTCTTTTCAAAAGCTTGTAAACATGCTTCTCTCTGCAGAACTCAGAGAAAAGCCCCGTGGGGGTGCTCGCGTCTGTGGATCGAATTTTACGTGGAGATGGTGACCCATGTGATCATGGCCGGGGGTGATTAGTTTAATCATTAGTGGTGAGTTTTTGAGCCTTAAAATGGCCAACAAAGCCAGCCTAGCCGGGGTGGTCTGCTTCTACTTTGCTCAAAATTTGTTGGCATAGAATTATGGAGTTTTTTATGACTCTAACATAGTTAAAAAATTAAAAAATTTAATTAGAAAAATAATACAGTTTAGAGAATCACAAATAACATCTACGATTCTTGAGTAGCAAGTGTCATATATAACTCTATTAAATTATAAAATTGCTAGATATAATTTAATTATTTTTAAAATTAAATAAAGAAAATTTAAAGAGTTCAGACCATATATTTTAATAGTATATTTATCTCAATTTTCAGGCTCGGTTTTTTGAAATATCTTCCATTTGTTTATGACACTACATGTTGATTGCCCAAATGATGAAAATCTTCTAATAATTCTATTACAATAACGTTCTACCATTGGCGGGAACCTTTGTGAAAAAAGAAAAGAAAAAAGAATGGTACAATGGCAGTACAGTCGAAATTAATTAGCATAACTGCTTGGTTCGAAGAATCAAGTGTCTGAAAATATTTCGTAAGGACAGAATAAAAACGTGGTGAAATTAAAAATACATATTGTGGGCATTCCGATATTTAATATCAAATTGCATATAATTAATGCATGCATCTAACGGTTAAACCACCGTCTCCCCCTAACTGATTTTGGCTGTGGCAGAAGAGAATTAAATCATAAATAAATTGTTTTTGTAAATTTCTTTTTTAAATGATTAAAATGATTTTTATTTTATTTTTTAAAATTTATTTTTAATATCAACATATCAAAAATATTTAAAAATATTAATTTAAAATAAAAAAAAATTTAGATTCTAACAAAAAAAAAATTACAAACCTCTCGTTGCAAAATTAGGACAATGCAATTAGACAACGGAAACTTCGGGCGGCGATTTGTGCATTTGACAAAAAATAGCATTTAGAACTATAGTTTTAAAACTCGGCGAGTCGACTCGGAATCCGGAGTTGGAACTGGACCGGGTTAAAAAAACAGGGGAAGGAAAAACCTGGTGTGATCGGCGGGTTAACCCGATAAGACTCGGTCAAAAACCCGGTTGCAATCCGTTGCTTTTTTTTTTTTAACTAAACGACGTTGTTTTAATTTTTTTAAAAAAAAATAACCCAAACAACCTGGTTAAAACCTAAAACCTGAACCTTGTACCGAGTCAGTCACCAAACCGGATCTAAAAACTATGTTAAGAAGCCTTGAAAAGCAAAGACGGCTAATCATATTGTATCGTGGGAGAATATATCCGCGTACTTAATTATGTCCATGATAAATTATATTATAAGTTATAAGAAATAACAAAATAGATTAAGGTTTTTGCATATCACATGTGCATGTGCACTCTGTCACCTGTCATTATAGATTTAAGCAATGATTTATTTTTTTTATCAAGCTTTTTTCCTCCTCGATTGCATCATTTTGTTTGATATTTTATGTGTTTTGTAAGCCTGTAGCCTTTTTGTATTTGGCTGTCACAAGGATTTAAAGTTTTTTTTTCCAGATTTTAAAATTGATTGGAGGCAAATTTAAGGAGATAGATTTTAAATTTTCTAGCTGTGAGATACAATTAAATAAAAAAGGATCAAACTGAAACATAAAAAAACCACGTGGCTAATTACAATGTGGCAGAAAAAAATACATTTTGGTCCACCTACTTTCTTTTAACTCCCTTCTCCGTTTACATCCAAATTTCATTTCTTTTTTAATTTTTTATTACATGGTTTGAGAGAGAAGGTCTTTGGAAAACTAGAGAAGAGAAAGAAAATTATTAGTTTCCCATGTTCCAACAATAAAAAAATCAATCTTAGTATCGACGAATTTCATTTCATGAGATAAATTTCCCCGAGATTTTTTTTGCTCTTTATATTGTTAGAAAACATAGGTTGACTCTCAATAGTTTTTTTTATACATGTTGATTTTTTATTTTTTAGTTGATTAAATGATGATTTGGGATCGAAAATGGATTTATTAAGGTCTTTAAAATGTTTTTTTAGGAGTTTTCAAATAAAAAAAGATTTGAAATGAGTTTTTTAAGTGGTGAAATTTAAACCGACTTTTAAGCCATAACCGGTGGTAAAATTTAAACCAACAGACAATATATCGCTTAATATCTTTTAACATATAAAAGAGGGCTAGGCGCACAAGACTATTAATTCTTGTAAGCCCTCGCATGCTTTCCCTTCCTTTTTGGGCGAAAAGAGGATAAGTTAACCGTACAATAACATTGACTCATTCAGGTTGATATCTAATATCTATCAAGTTGAGATTAAGTTGTCATCCTTAATGTGATGGATGAAATTATTTCAAAATCCTTAACTTCATGAAATAGCTTTTGACTTTTTATTTTTTATACAAGTAGGCTTCCAGACAATAAAATATGAAATCATTTTAAAATCTAATTAATATCAAGAATGTGAATCATGATATCAATTAAAATATTATGTCATGTTTCACAACCATAACATTTAAATAAATATCTTGTTTTGAAATCATAACATCAATTAAATTTTTTTTGATATTTATATATGGTGTTTTTAAAGTATAACAAGGTTAAATTATACCATTTTATAAATTCCTTTTCAAAAAAATGTCATTCCCTAATTTGAAAAAAAAAAAACCGATCAAATGATCTCCTAGACGAGTTGAAAACTTTAACGAAGTTGTAGAACATTCACCAGCCTCCTCGCTACGCTCAAAGTCAAGGCTCCTTAATTTGTCCGTAGCCAACTCCGACTCTTGAGCCATTGACAAAACTTTTGTACTGCGGCGGCATGCGCATGCAATAGCAACACTATTCAACATCTTTGATCAATATTGCATTCAAAATCTCAAAGTGTCAACTTTAATTTTTCATTTGGCTTGCCATCTTATATTTTTTCTCGAGCAAGAATTTTTTTACAATGGCTTAGAGTTGACCGTTTCTGGACAAAATATATATATATATATATAATAGTACCATTTCATAAATGCACTCAATATCAGGCCTTGACCGATAAAGTGAAAACAAATCTAAAGGTAAAAGTACAGACTCTTGCAATTATGGAGACCTAAAAGAATGTGAAAAGGTGTTCATGGAGCTTGGAGAAGCCATGGGCTCCTTGGGTACTCATCGAGTCTTGAGAATCTTTTCGAGCCATCCCCACTTAAGTCAGCCTTTGTTAAAGCTTTATCCATATATATATATATATGATATCAATCAGATTAAAGTGAAAAAAAAAAGGGAACAGAAAATTCTTTCCAGGTATAGTCATTTTTTAACTTAATTTAACATATTGAGAGCTGCAAGGAAGTCGTTCAACTGTTGCTTTTCTAGTTTTCATCCAGCCAATCTATCGATGTTTTGTTTTAGTCCCTGGAATGCAATCTTGATCTGCTAATATTTTGAGGTGAAAAACAAAGTGATGATTGATTTCCACATGGCTTGTTCGAGAGACAGGTCACTCTACCTCATTCATTTCCTTGGCCATCCAAGAGATCTTTAGCTACCTCGGCGTATTAAAACTTCAGCGCTTGAATTTTAAGGAGTGTAATTTAACTAGTCGGATCCTGTATTTGTTTTTAGAGAGTCTCATAAATCTTAACACCACTAGAGACTTAATTACTTATTAACTGAATTACCTTGATAGATCAGTCACGGTACGCGTAAGCTGGTCCAACACCATTACTAAAAAAAAAAAGTTCAGACTTGAAAATTGAGAAATTTAAAGCAAACTTCCATCGAAAGCAAAATATTATTGCTATATTCTATGCCACACGGTTCTCTAGTGTTTTCAGATAATGCTGGGCAATCTTCTTTCTATACATGGAATACGGAAGCTAGACTTTTTTTTTAATGGAATTACATGAGATGATACCATGATAGGCCTGAAAGCTTCGTGTCAGATGTAGTAGATGAGTCAACCTGACACGTGGATGTATGTTCTAGCAAGTGGTACTTTGGGCATGGTCACTAAAGATGATAGGCTTTAGAAACTGGATCCTGATCTCTGGCAGAGTTCTTAGAAGGAAGCCAGCAATCATCACATTTCGTCACATATATACATGTCAAAACCAGCGCCATACTGCTTCTGTAATGTCCTTTTCTCTTTGCTTCCTGTCGCTTGCACATGCTAGGCTCGGCTCGGTTATTAGATTGTGGTCGTTGTGTGGACAAGGCAGAGAGGCACATGGAACATGAATGTAAATCCCACAGGAAGAGCCCAGCTAGGATGTATACAATTGACTCTTTCCTCTCTTGTCACTGCTCTACCCCTCTAGAAAATGTCGATTAATAATTTGCGAATGCTGGGATTTTCCCGCGTGCACGAAAAATCAGAACTTTTGTTTAATGGTTGATGCACAACTTGTATAGAATGACACCTGTG
>Ga0307510_10005330_pt1 | contig 15307 bp, 17 predicted proteins | sample 12_EM_MG_FD_207224 | JGI IMG/M metagenome (GOLD analysis project Ga0307510, IMG submission 207224) | Populus trichocarpa ectomycorrhiza microbial communities from riparian zone in the Pacific Northwest, United States - 12_EM | ecosystem: Host-associated > Plants > Roots > Unclassified | place...
AAGGAAATCTGTGGGTTCGGGTATGCAGGAGGAAGCCCTGGTATACCCATAAGAATAGGCAGCCGAGGAAGGAGTTTGCGTGCTGACAGCGCTCACAGCCAAAGGAGTGGTGGCGAGGGCATGTTTATACGGATGAAGTTTATCTTTAGATTAGTCATAGTTCCCAAAGACTAAAGGTCCGCCGCAAGCCAGGAACCCAATTCGAGAAAAGACATCCTGCTCCTACCTTTACTGGTAAACCACTCACCATCCTGTTCTTCGCCACCTTCTCCTATTCTGGGCATACCCAGTTTGTTCCTATACGCAAACGAGAGTAAAAGGAGCGGACAAGCTCTAGAGATAAGCTTGGCTTAAACTCTATTCAATATGTAAATGAGATTCTCATCCCTCACCTCCTACCCCTATATCAGAAGATAGGTGGCATGGAAGGAGGCGCTCAGACAATTGAGGACGGGGCTGCATAACATACCTCACGATAGACAGGCATGTTTCGTTACATGAATGGAATATGACGTATGGATTGGGCTCCCCACTCACCCGATATGAATCCCATCGAGACCGTTTGGGCCCTATGGAAAGACCGCTTCAGAAAGTCCTTCCGAGACCCCGCCCACCGCCCCCATGGCCGAGACCGGGTTATTTCGATTCCGCAGCAGATTTGGGAGAAGCTGCCATGGCGAAGAATCTCAAGATGGATAGATGGAATGCCTAACCAGATTGTTACTCTTCTTAGACACCATGGAGGTCCAACTCCTTAGTAGCTTATTTATCTTAGCTATATTTTCATTTTATTAATCTTTCATTTGTTTTGCTTGTCTATTGATTTATTTATAATTTAATATGATGGGCGTTGCGAAGAAATTGAGGCCTGCCAAGACATCTTGTCCCACAATTTTCTTCACTCGCATGCTATTATTGCAAGGTCTTGGCACACAACTTCACTCAGCCATGTAACACTTTCTTTTCAGCCTTGTGCATGTTTTGAACGGCATGAACCATACCTCTTGTATTATGAACATAAACTCTTAATCGCTTTAGACAATAAAATCCACAGAATGGTTGTGGTTGTGTCATGGTAGAGCAGTAATGGGCACCTTCAAGTTAAGCGAAACCATAATACCGGTAGAGTGACAGCGCCCCCGTGCATCAATCAAAGTTAGAAGTCAGTGGTCCTAAGCCTTGGCAGCCATGCCCGAGGCAACGCCTGAAAAGAGCAACGAATACGCAATCACACAAACTCCTTGCTGTGGAGAAGCTTTCTTCCCTCTCAAATATTCGCCAGGAGTTCCAACCTCCAACCTCCAACTTCCAAATTTCATTCTTGAGCGGGGCGCCGTCACTCTAATATCGTATTAGCTCCTGCAGTGCTGATAGTGCCGAATTTCTTTACATCATGCTAAAATGCAAACTAAAAAACTAGCTTCCCATTTTTCTTGATATGATATGTCAAACAGAGGAAATGGGCGCGGGGAAGATACCTAGGCACATGCTGGAATGATCTCACTCTCAGTGGTGGGCGAAGAGGGCTGCTGGATGTGCTGTGGAAATTTGCCTTTTCGGGCTCCGGGGATTTTCTCGCATTGACCATTCCACCTGGGTAGATACGGTGGGTCAAGAGTGCTGTTAGAGCAGCTACTAGTATGGCAAATTTGATTGGATAGCTGGGCGAGGTTCGGGTGTTACGAGTGATTATGCCAAGGCATGTATTGCCGATATTAGGGGTGGTTGAGGACAGGGTTCCGAATGGTCGACGGAAGACCGGACTGGACTAGCTAGTCCGGCCGAAAGTCAAGTCTAGTCTAATGGTGGAAATTAGACCAACTGGACAGTCAGGATTATTGAAACCGACTGGACCAGGACTGGTCTGACCAGGCCCGCCAGGCAATATGATATGCTATTTTTATCACAATATGTTATGTTCAAATAAAGTTTTTCTTAATAAAACTTATTGTTTCCATGGATTATACAATGGAGATAGTGCCTCGTCTAGATTAGGGGTGGCAAAAATAGGTTATCAAGTATCGAACTATTTTCATGCATTAAGTGAGTGATATTACATGACCAACTGCCACAATACGGGTATTCAATTCGACTTGTCCATCGGGTAATTGCATTTCTACGAGATGATATCCTCTCCAGTATGCTCTATCAACCTGTATTGAGGGACTGTTGATTTATACCGTGACAAGCAGCTTTAAAATCCTACTATAGCTACATCTATTCTCAGCGAGTGTTGGCCTGGATGCCATTCTGACTCTCATGCGATCTTTTATAAAGACTAGTAAACCGGACCGGACCTCCCAAGTTAGTTGGGTCCAGTCATCGATATCAACCAGGATAGGCAAGTCTGGTCCTGCCTCCAAGAATTGACCGGTCGGACTATTCGGAACCCTGGTTGAGGAGGTTGTTGATGGGACGGATTGCTAACAGGGTGTTGGAAGCCGCTCGGCATACTCAAGTTATTGTCCCCATAGTTACGGTAAAAGGTTTCAGGGAGCCCTTTTGGTTTGATCCATCCACTGGAAGAAATACAGAAGTTAAAAGGACTGCGCGGGAGCACGGATAACCGGAGTCTTTGTAGAGCACATCCTTCCCCATCACGGGAGTACGCCAGGGAATAGGGCATGGATGGAGGTAGATCGAAATGTCTGACGATCGATGGAAGAACCCAGGAGGCGCTCATTATGGCTTACACATACCCCCGCCCCCACCGTCGCGATAATGACAAGACAAGAGAGGGCCAACCTCCCCACTCACCCCAAAGTGGTACTACCAAAGTTGAACCCCCGTCGCACCGTGTCCAAAATCGGTGACACCCCATACACCAACCGGGAGGGTTTGTGAATCGATTTGTCGCAATGAGATTTGTAAAAACCACTTTTCTCTAGTGAGTTTTTGGTTGGTATGATAGGTACCTGTATGGAAGCGAAGTGCGATCATGAGCCGTTTCAAAAATTCACTTCTCTTGAGCTACACATACCAGATTTTCACCAGATACATACTATGCTGTCCCCTTGGTCGCAGTGTCTCGAACCGTCCGGGGGCTCCACAAGGCGCCGGGATAATACCGAGAGGAAGGGACGGTCGGGATCATGCGGGGAGACTATAGGGGGTATCAAGACATGGTGGGGTGTAGGAAAGGACTGTATTGTATGGGGAAGGACTACGGAGGGGGGCCACAGAAGGCAAGGTATTAAGGACAGGGTTCCGAATGGTCGGCGGAAGACTGGACTGGACTAGCTAGTCAGGTCGAAAGTCAAGTTTAGTCCAATGGTGGAAATTAGACGGACTGGACAGTCAGGATTATGGAAACCGACTTGACCAAGACTGGTCTGACCAGGCCTGCCAAGCAATAGGATATGCTATTTTTATCACAATATATTACGTTGAAATAAAGCTTTTCTTAATTAAACTTATAGTTTCCATGAATTATATGGTGGAAATAGTGCCTCGCTTAGGATCATCAGCAAAAACGGACCCTGCGTCTGATCCGTCAGCGTTGCGTCCTGACGCAAGCGACGCATCTCCTGCGTCCCATGCGTCCTTTTCGTCCTGACTTGCGTTGCAACGCCCCGCCACATCCCACGCTTCCAGATGCTACCTGGCAACGTTCCTTGCGTCCTGACGCAATCTGGCACCTTCCTTACGTCTGGACTACCCCAGACTCTTTCTCTCATCTCTTCTTTCTCCCGATGCAGCGATAGCTCCTCATCACCTCTCCTCCGCGTCATGACCCACCCCTCATCCCCGCTCGTGTAATCACAACTAATTTGCTGCTTGCTCCGACGTCGCCTAGTGTCTGGGGCGGCAGCACCTTTTTTGGTCCCTCCCGGGTCTTACATCTCACGCCTCACTGGTTTGGCGAACTAATGATATAGGTTTCAAGAAAGTCGCTTATATATCTTCTACTATATACAGTATCAATAGGTAGGATTCTCACGCATAGCCGAATCCTGATTCTCACCCATTGCCGAATCCTGATTCTCACCCATTGCCGAATCCTGATTCTCACCCATTGCTGAATCCTGATTCTCTCATCCAGATTCCATAATAAACCTCATTAAATGTTCTCAAATCAATCCGGCTATTTACAAGCCATCGCCGGTCCTCCTCCGGGATCAGGTGTGCCAAACCGAGAATTGTTCGTATATCAACTATTGTAAACCCTCGCGTGTCTTCCCTGATCTGCACTGTAACCAAGCCATGCAGATCCGATAGACGCCCTGAGTTCACTGGGGTCAGCAACGGAACACCGGCGACTCGACGGACAGTATCCTTGGATCTGGGGTCCCTGATCTTCAAGAGGGCTACTAGCTTTGCCGGGAGACGACCCCTCAGCACACCATACATTTCTTCTGTGCCCGCTTGTACCCAAACCGACTCAGTGCGACTGCCCTGGTTTCTAAAGTGTAGGGTGCCCGTGGATCGTGCACGGTGGATCTCGTAAACATCGGCTTCTTGGAATGTAAGAACTGGGACTTCGAGTGGTGTCAGTAGTTCAATGGGAAGTGATCAAAGCGTCGCATGATCTTCCGGGAGACGGTCGTCTATCGGCAGGTTATGCCTGCTATATCGTATCAATTCACGATATATAATCTCTAGTGAGACTCCCAAGATCCGGCCAAAATCAACGATATTGGACACATCGCCCCGGCGTCCCTTCAAGATCCTCCTACAAATGACTGGCGGGGATACCGTACTGGTTGTCCTATCTAAGTGCTTCAGGACGTCGGGGAAGAGATCAGTGGCGCGATCTTTCAGTGATTGCAAGTTCAATAGTCTCATCCGGATTGCATGTTGACGACCGTAGCTATGCAGGATCTGGCGCGCGGCGTCATTTTTATTTGACTGGCGCCATCCTTCCCTGATTTGCGTCTTGTGAGCTAGCTCTCCGATCTCCGTGGAATACATCGGAATATTGCCAAACTGGCGTATATGTTCACAAAAGTGGCTTAGTAGATGCATCTTAATGAAGTTGAAATGTGATTCGCCGTGAATCATGTCCATACACGGTTCATCCTCTTCGTCTCGATCGTCGTGGCGCATCCGGCGCCCTTGGGATGTGGCCACACGCTCACGCATTAGTGCTCTCTGACGTTGAATCTCCTTTCGTTGCTTGTCGACCTTGGCTTGTGTGCGTTTTGTCACTCCTAACTCCAAGAAGATGTCATTCATCCTATGGAACTGGTCCAGATACTCTTCCATATAGGCTATTGTGTCAGCTATGTGGCTTCGGTATTGTGCCATCATATTGAAGTGAACGAGCGCCCTGACACATCTCAGAGCACGTTTGAAAGGTATTGCTTGCGCACCTCCTGGCTGGCGAAGAGCCATGGCGAGAACTCCCAGAATACAACGGCCCAGATTCCTCATCTCTTTCCCTTGCCACTGCGTAAGCTCGCGGTAAGCTTTTTTGGGGACTAAGCATCCTGGGTATGGCGGAAATGCCTTCCAAACCTCATCAAATGCCTGCAGTCGCCCGTGTTTCTTCAGAAAGGCTTCGATCCAGTCTATCATATGCTTAAATAGCCCGAGATAAATGGTATGGAGTATGTCTGGTTTGTACTGATCAGACGCCGAAACCCGATCGAGTCCGTGGAATATAGTTTGGCCGATCCCAAGATTCATAACGTGGTCGTCATCGGTCTCCGAGCCTGAGGTTTGATTTTCAGGTTTGTAGTGTTGGTACCTTGCATAATCTCGGGCTCGCTAGCTTCTGGCATTGGTTCCTAATTCGTTGGTCGGCACCTCGCATTTAGGACAGGCGTTTGTTTTCAACCCGTGAAGTGCCATGTTTTCCATATGGTCCGCGATCCACCCAGAGAGAATTGGGAAGCAAAGTCGAACCTTGCCGTCGGCACAGTCAATGGGGATGCCGACATGCGGCACATCCTGAAGGGGTGCAAAGATGAGTTCGAATACATCTTGTAGGGTGTCAGCGTTGATTTTTCTCTGGCGTCGGTCGGCTTTAGAGCACTTGGAGAGTTTGGGTGGAACCGGTAATAAGGCAAGAAGAAGAACAGCCATTGATCCTGGGCTGTTGCGCCGAGCCGGCGGAAGATTTCCGATTGTAATATAGACAGGCCACGCTTTCTTGTCTCGCGAAAAGTTGGTGAGGTTAGTCTGATCTGACATCCCAATTATTGGAACAACTGTAGCACCTGGCGGAAGCGTCTCCTATGATCAGTCAGCTAAGGTCTTCCAAACAAGGGTGGGACTCAGATGCTCTACCTGCAGGTCCCACCACCAATCCTCCGTATGCATTTCAGCATATATTCTCTGCCCGGAAGGGTCATATTCACGCCGTGGCGCATAGACCAAGTCATCTCGGTATGCGATCTGGCGAAGGAGATATCTAACACAACCTAGGACGTCGCAGTAGAAAAATGGCAAAGTCCTCTGGCCATCCTCAACCTGCCCTTCGAACCATTGCAGATATTGGCTGTAGGGATCCAGGAACCGGAGGTGGTTCTCCAGCGTGTGCATAGAGCTATACCCGACTGATTCAGCATTTCCTAGGCCACTCGAGAAGTAATCGTTGATTTGGGTTTTGGAAACTTTTCCGTCAATGAACCAGGATCCCAGTTTGAAACCTTCCGCGCTATTGAATTGTGCTCATGGGTCCGCGCACAGGTTGCTGTGTTCATCCTCAAATCTGGCAACGTCTCCGATTACTTCTCCGGTGCCTTCAAAATGATTCTGTTTTCTGGCATAGGCTGAGGTAGTATCGAAGACTTCAGAATCAGACTCGTATGCAATGTCTGGACAAAATGCATCAGGTTCCAATCCAGCAGGGCCCGGATGGGATTCATAGTCGGAATCCTGGCGCTCACTCGGGTCGGCGTTGAGCAATTCGCCTGTTTGGATGTTGTTATATTGTACGGTGGACGCGAGGACAAGGTCCAGACTCGCGTGCGCAGTTCGCAGGTCCTTTTCATATGCACCAGACCTGCTGTATTTTCGGCGGCAGAACCGACATTTGCTAGGCATGGTTGGACGTTGCTCAGGCGATCGCGGGGCTCCGAGTCTGTGTAGATTCGATGGTAAGGCTATGATATATCAAGTCTTGACCACAGCTCGTGTGGATCCCATGTAGGGCCAAGGGATGCCATATTCATGATCTAGTTGTGGATAGAGTTTAGCGTACGTGTCACGTGGTATCAGCCAATTTTCCAAAGCCGAACCAGTATATTAAAGATAGATAAGAGAGGAAGGAAACAAAGTACATCACAAATCCGGAATAAATAACACCCCAAGAAATCCAAGGAAAAGAACCATAACTATCTTCTCACTCTATGCTCAAGCTGTTCCACTGCGGGAGGCTTTTGGGAAGGTAGCCGCTGCCCTTGCTGTGGGAGATGGTTACCGCCAAAGTATCCCAGAGGGAGGCAGGAGGACTAGCCTGCCGTGCTGGGGGTAATCTCTCCCTCCAAAATTGAGGCAGGCTCGTCGGTGTGACTAGTAGGGGGTACCGTTATGCTGAAAACGACGGGACAATCTGATTCGTTCTTCTCGAGGATATTCGATATACATCTTGTTGGCATCTGAACACCACCTGCCTAGTGTCTCGATCTCGGTGTCCGCAAGTCCAACCTGCGCAGCCCACTTTGCTGCTCCTCTACCGAAGCTATGCCCGTTCCACTTCCCCTGGCCCATGCCCGCCGTGGTAGCTATATGTTGTAGTTAGTGGACTACGTGTTGGCGTGTGAAGGCTTGCTGTGTGTGTTTTCCAATACAAAAAAGGGGGGTGTGGTGGGGCCGGTGTGTGTCGCTCGCCTGGAGTTGTCTCATGGCCCGTACTGGGCACCCCTCATCCTGTGTCTCTGCAATTGTGAGGGTAATGCCCTTGCGGAAGGGATCCGTTTTGGATGCAGGGATAGTAAGTTCTAGGTATGTCGCGTCGCGGGAGACTTTGATGCTCTCCTTTGTAAGAAACCATCTAGAAAAGGAACGGCTGAGTTGCTTATCAATCTCGCGGTAGGTGAATTCTCCTACCCAGAGGAATACGGCAAAAGCTAAGGTGAAGGCGGCCCGAAGTACAATGTGGTCGTATTGTAAGCCATGGCGGTTGCGGAGGATATCCAGGAGGTGGGGACGGGTTTGTGGGCTTCTTAGTCGGCGCTCTGGTTCGTTATGGTCCCTTTTAATTCCCTGGATTGTTCTCTCCAATCTAGGGTCTCCGAAGGCGGTGCAGTCAATACCGAGGTCGAGTTGCTATGATTTTATTCCTGTGAGATAGAGCTTGATGGTTTTCGCCCGCACAGTTCCAGCTAAGCTGCAGAGCCATTCAATCAGCCATGTGGCCCGGGTTGGGAAGCATCCGCCACCCTCGTGCTGGAACTTGAATAGGGCACAAAAGAGGGAGAAGCGGGCCCTTGGTGTGTCGTAGTTACGCCGTGTTGTAGGTGCAAGTCCGCGCCAGAGATAGTAGGCTGCCGTGGCTGAGAGTCTCGATTGCTGAATGTTAGCAACCCACGTTGCTGGAGGTTGCAGGTTGGGTATATCAACTGTGGTGCCATGTCAGTAATTGTCTGAGTATCTAAACGTGAGAGCGCCTCTGTTAAAGCGTTCTCTTTAGTTGAAATCGATTGTGTCTCTAGCTCGAGGTCATGCTCAGCAGCGAGTAGACAACATCTCCGCAAGACCTGCATTGATGCACCACGTATGGTACCCTTAGCTAATCCGTGGACTACTGCCCGGTTGTCAATGTGAATAACCTCTCGTTTACTGCGCCAAAGCTTTCTCCAGTACAGAATAGCTTGCTCTACGGCCCTCATTTCTAAGGTGTTGATATGTTCTCTGGCATGGGTTTGTGAGGTCGGTAATACTATTGAGAATGCAGACTCGGGTTGGGGCGTAGGTTGGGTATTGGTGGTGAAGAAGGCACCTAAGCATTTGGAGCTAGCTGCGTCAGTCCAAACGAAAATAGTCTCTCTTGCATGAGTAGCAATGGACCGCTCCGGTGCCCCTGAGAGTACCTCTGCCCACCAGGCCAAGTCCTTCCTGCCTTCACCTGATATCCGCCGCCGCAGGTGTCCGTTGCCAGGGGGAAAATACAGCTCCATAATATATAGTCTGCGGAGGAAGGTCCGTCCGAGAGGTACCACAATTGAGACGAAGTTGAGATATCCGGTAAGGCGCTGTAGGTCGAGTAGAGAAAGGGACCGTTTTGCGTATGCTGTTTGGACTATGGTGCGTGCCTTGAGGAGTTTATTGGAGGGAAGCCGAATGACCATTTGTCTAGTGTCTACTTCGATACCTGCAAAGCTGGCTCTGCTGCCCTCCTCGCTCTTGGAATCTTTGATACACAGTCCAACCTCGCCACACAAACTGGTAAACAGTCCAGTGTACACTTCTGGCTGTGACCGTGGTGGTAGAACTAAGAAAAAGTCCTCGAGATAGTGAATGACAGATACTGGTAGGCTTAGTCGCTGGAGCTGATCTTCTAATACCCAATGGAAGACTTCGGCAAATAAGTTAAAGAGATATGACGCCGTCCGCAGTCCGAAGGGGAGGAAAAGCTCAGTATAGTACAGGTTCTGCCAATGGAAGCCTAGCAGTGGGGGGTCCAAGGGGGAAACTGGTATATGGCGAAAGGCTCATTCAAAATCTCGTTTTACCAGAATGCAATTTTTTCCCCGGCTCTGAACGGCCGCCACTGTATGAGTTATACTTGAATATGCTATGGTTCGGTGACTCTCAGGGGTTCCGCTATTGATTGAGCTGGAGTTGGCGGCAGCGTATGAGAGGTGATATATGCGTCTCTTGCTGCCATCTGCCTTATCCGTCAAGCCCAGGGGCGAGGCAATATAATGCGGTGGCAGGGAACCGGTCTCTGAGAAGAGCTGTAGTCGGTTTTTGCTCAGCTCGTTTTTGATATCGGAGGTTACTTGGGCGGGGTCTATCATTCCGGATGCTAGGTTTGGATAAATTGTAGTTCGCTGGCCGGTCCCTTCATGGCCGATTCTTGCCCCGAATTCGCATATGCCTATAATAGCAGAGATTATAGCCTGGTCGGGGAATGTGCTGGTAAGTCGCTGCCATCCTCCAGGGTTTAGTTGGCCAGGAGGCATTGGGACATTGTGCGGGGTAAAGAGTGTGTAATGGATAGAGGTATTAGGGTGGGCTGGTTGTTGGCTAGCAAGGGAGCTGGGGGGATTGTAGGTTGTAGCAGGGGCAGTGTAGGGCTTCGTGATAACAGGGGAAGTTTCTTTGTTCTGGGTAGGTTTAGCATTAGGATGGCAGGCTTGAAGCAGGGGGAAGGGGTGTGAATGGAGTTTGCGGATAAGGGCATGATGGTTGCATGGCAGGGGGAAGGAAGGGGGGGAGAGACACAAACAAGGGGTAAGGAGTGCTAACGTCTATGCTGGCCATTGCGGGGAAGAGATCAAGGAGCAGCATTGCTTTGGGGGCATTGGTATATGCGGTGGCTGCTGCCACAGTTGATGCAAGCATGTTGATACCGGCATTGTGCTAAGCTACACTCTCTGTAGTTCCAGTTCCGACAGGGTTGGGTTGTGGGGGACATGAGTACCATGCTGGGAGCAGATGTGTTGGCATGGGTTTGGTTAAGGAGGGGGTAGCTCGTCTGGTGGTCCGGTCACTGGGGAAGGCTTTCTCTGATGGGAAGCTCGAATGATCTTCCTGTGGCGAGTGGCGTGGGCTTCTGGACTTGGCTCCAGGCAGGACGGGGTACCAGGTACATCAGCACAAATAATATTTTGCGTTCCATGCGTCCTGTGCGTCTGACGCACCTGACGCTGGAACGCTAATCGCGAATCAGGATGCAACCATCCTACCACACAACCCCCCTGACGCAACCTGACGCAGCAGCTAATCCTCTGAACGCACCAGACGCAGCACCTTTCGTCAGGATGCAACCTGACACGGGACCGCCTCTTCTGAATACAGAGGGTTTAGTACCAATCTTTCTGAGCTAAGCGCAGGGCCCCCCCTTTACTCTTTTCTGACCTGGGCCACAATAGATTTCATGTAGTCAAACTATTAAATTCAAGTTTACTACTGCTAGTCTTCTAGGGTTCTAATATAGTACAGGACCGATCAGGATACTCATAGACAACCTCTCCCCTTCCTGCCCTGTAACTTCATGAATAAAGATCGCGGAGGGATGAATCTTACATCATTGTGAAGCTGGCATCGAGCCCAACAACCTGCTGTAATCAGATTCAGGATCGGGCCAGTGGCCGTGGAGGAATCAGCCATCAGGTTCTGGGATCGCTAGGGTATCTATAATGAAGACCACTCTCACAAGGGTCAGCGACTTCCTGAGTATTGATGCGACAGAGATGTATCTTACACCGCTGCGTAGCTGGCGTCGAGCCCAATAACATCCCGCAATCAGATTCAGGATCGGATAAGTGGTTGTGGAGGGATCAGCCATCGAGTTCTGGGAACGCCAGGGTATTTAAAGTGAAGACCACTCTCACAAGGGTTAGCGATTTCCTGAGTATTGATGCGACAGAGATGTATCTTACACCGCGGCGTAGCTGGCGTCGAGCCAAATATCCTCCCGCAATCAGATTCAGGATCGGATAGGTGGTTGTGGAGGAATCTGCCATCGAGTTCTGTGATCGCCAGCACACTATTCAGCACTGTAACTTCATGAATAAAAATTGCGGGGGGAAAAGATCTTATATCATTGTGAAGCCGGTGCTGAGGCCGACAATCTCCCGCAATCAGATCCAGAATCGGTGAAGCGCTCGTAGAGCTATCTGCTATCGAGTTTTTCATTACTTTAGTGCAAAGACCACTCTCAGAAGGGCTGGCGGATCCATGGGTTTTGATGCGACAGAGACGTACCTTATACCACCGTGTAGCTGGCATCAAGCCCAACAGCCTCCCGCAATCAGATCCAGAATCGGCCTAGCGGTTGTGGAGGGATCTGCCATCGAGTTCATGGACCTGTACCAAGACCACTCTCAGAAGGCTTGGCGGATTCATGAGTTCTGATGCGACAGAGACGTACCTTATACCGCTAGGAAGCCGACGTCGAGCCCAACAACCTCCCGTAAACGGAATCAAAATCGGTCCAGCGGTTGTGGAGTAATCCGCCGTCGAGTAAAAGATATCCAGGGCTACTAGTACAATAAAGATCCTCTCCACAGAAGACAGCAAATTGCTGAGTTTTGATGCGACAGAGACGTACCTTATACCGTTGGATGGCTGGCGTCGAGCCCAAGGATCTCCCGCAAACAGAGTCAAGATCCGTCCAGTGGTTGTAGAGTAATCTGCCGTCGAGTAAGGAATAGCCAGGGCTACTATGATAGTTGTATAGAGATCCCTTACACAGAAGACAGCGATTTCCTGAGTTTTGATGCCACATAGACGTCCTTTATACAGTTGCGTAGCTGGCGTCAAGCCCAACAACCTCCCGCAATCAGATCCAGGATCGGATAGGCGGTTGTGGAGGGATTCGCTATCGAGTTCTGGGATCGCCAGCACCCTATTCAGCACTGTAACTTCATGAACTTTAGCTCTCTGGGGATGAATCTTATACCGGTGTATAGCTGGCATCGAGCCCAGTAACCTCCAGGTATCAGATTGATGATTCATTCTATGGGTGTGGTGGAGTGTGGCAGCTGGGGCCCGGGAATGTAAATGTAAAGTGTTGTGATGAAAGAGTGCATCGCGTCGCGTTTGAGGCTAAGTGCCGCGAGACCACCATGAACTATGCTAGACTTGTGAGTGTCATGGCTATCACTCGCTTTCAGACTGGAGTGAGCTGGCATTTTCACTCCCTCAAAGATGAGGTTCTGAAAATAGAACTGGAAGACATTAGCGCAGATTTAAGATTAAGGGTACGATGGCTTTCTCACAAGGCGCCTACATCAACCATATTTTCTTTGCCAAGAAATACCCCTTGCTCACCCCTGGGCTGGGAGACAAAGAAGGCTGAAGGATAATCAGGGGTAGTAGTCAATCCTGATGTGCGATTGTGTTGAAGTCTAAGTCAGGATGCATGGGAGGCAGGGTTCCTTGGTTGCATGTGTCCGGACGGAACCTAGTGTAGACATGGTTCTCCGGACGCACCAGACGCAACCAGATGTGGCGCCTAAGTACAGGACGCACAGGACGCACAGGACACAGTATCCAGGTACCGAGAGTCAGGACACAATGCCACTGTATCTGACGCAGTATGGCGTTTTGCTGATCTATGCGAAGCATTTTGAAGCGATCAATTGGCTATCGAACACTCGCCATTCTGCTGGCTGGTAGATGCTCTTTCCACTAGCGACTCTCTTCCTGTGGAACTGAAAGTGGTATGCTTTCACTCCGTCCCAGGTGTATTTCTCCAATAGGTCGTATAGATTCATGGTGTAGATGCATAAGGCAGTGGCCAGCTCGCCCTGGAGACCATAGGGGGCTAACTTGATTAGGATTCCAGTGTAGGCCGCCCACGCTTTGAAAAAGTTGCTCATGCGGTAATCACTCTCGTTTCCATCTCTTTCGGTTTGCTCGAACTCGATTCCTCCAATATTAATCATTCTATTGGTTTCAGCTCTATCCTTTTCGCTAGCGAGCAAGCGATATATATTCGTGGGTTTGAATCGATTTTCTATGATTTGGACCAGAGTACTCCTTTCCACCCCAGGGAACAGGACCTCAACTGACTCGGCAATCCCAGATGCGCTCTCACCTACATCTAGTGTTATATATTGAGCGGGGTTCGACATACGGTTGGCTCTTGGTTCAGTGGGTATTGGCTCTTGGCTGTTCTGTCCTTGCAGTTGGGCAAGCTGGGCTTCTAATTGCGCTATTTTTGCAAGGGTGGAGTTTGCGGAAGATGGCTGTGTGCCGGGGTGGTGGTGGTGCGGTGAAGATGGACTAGGTTGTACTAGGTTGGGGACGCGGTGGTTCTGGGAGTTCAGTTGGTCAAGGACTTGGTCGATAATATCCTGTTGGTGAAAGCGAAGTAGTTCTCTCAAGGTGTGGAGGTTGATAGATTGCTCCGGTGTTGAGAGTGGATGGGGCTCATTGTCTGGTGTCTGTGGTGTGGATCCAACGGCTACTCGTTCCGCAAGTGTGGTGCTGCTGAGGGACCTGAGGGTTTGACTGCGAGTCCCTGCATTGTCACTGGGGGAGAGAGAATACTCGGGAGTACTTGGCTCGTCTGCTGTCGCTACCGGCATCATTCGTGGTCTCGCTCCCGAGGCTGCCAGAGGGGGTTGGATAGTCCTGGCCATAGCGGATAGGCTGTTGCCGACTACGCGTATTCTTCCTAATGCCTCCCGGAGCCCTTCGTGTATTGGCGCGCGTAGCGTGTCCTCCACGTGCTGCTGATCTCCTGGGGGCCATTATATCAGTGGTTGGGGCTGGTTGTAGGGTATAAGGCGCTAAAGCGCGGTGTTAAGGTTAAGTTTTACAGTATATGGGTAAGGAGATAAAAAGGAAAGCTAGATGTAGGAAGTGGGTCGTAGGAAGCGGGTTGTAGGAAGCGTGGTGATCAGATGGTCGAGAAGCTGGGAGGTGGAGTATGTATTGGGGGTCTGAGGATCCGGGCTCTCAGAGCTATGACCCCGCCCTGGCCCAGCAACCGGGAATACCATTATCCGCAAGGAACCGGGACACGGTTGCTACCCCTGCGTGAGCTCCGATGCACTTTGCCCAATTGGCAATGGGTTGTTCCAACCCTCCATCTATCGTGTCTTTCAACATCTGAGACGGCAAAGATTATATGTTGCTGCCCCAATGCGTTTATCAGGTTTCATTCATTCAAGTTGAATCAAACTACAGTAGAGTCCTGTAATAGAGCGTCAGATTTGGGTTTTCTTTTCAAAGTACCTAGAGGATCTGGGAGTTTTATATATAAAGTGATTCGATCGCGAGACTAGAGGGACTTCATACCAAGATTCATCTCACACGCAGAACCTCCTCCAAGTCAACAGCCACCATTATCACATCACGAGTAGCCCTAAATACTGCGATCTATATACATAAGGAATCCAGCGATATGGCGCAGAATAACAACATTGTAGTGTACGCCCGCTTGCCCGCCCCAGGTGCGCAGCAGGCGCCGGCGGGTCAGACCTATCATCTTCCGCCTTTTACTCTCGTTGGAGAGTATTCTCATCGACACCCCGATCGTCAATCAATTAGCTGTCACAAATTGTGACTAAGCAAGGCAAATTTCACATGACTCATACTTATGAGTCATAATGTATGTTGGATTTCACACTACGACGTCACTTGACTCATAGTTCTCACATGAATGCGCACTCGCGAGTCATTGTTATATTTTGATTGGTTGATTGTTTCATGACTCACGATAGTGACGTCATATGATGTA
>Ga0307510_10005331_pt1 | contig 15305 bp, 24 predicted proteins | sample 12_EM_MG_FD_207224 | JGI IMG/M metagenome (GOLD analysis project Ga0307510, IMG submission 207224) | Populus trichocarpa ectomycorrhiza microbial communities from riparian zone in the Pacific Northwest, United States - 12_EM | ecosystem: Host-associated > Plants > Roots > Unclassified | place...
GGTCTTGCGGCGGCGGCTCTTTCAGCCCCGTTTGCAGACACGATGCTGGCGGTTCCCTCGGCTAGGGCTGGTGCAGTACCCACATTCGGCAGCGCTCCCCCTCGTACGCTCAAGGGTCAAATTCCCTTGCGTCCGTGTCGGCGATCACAGTCGTCCTCACCCTCGTTTGTGCATGTCAACGCACGAGGGGTCGACTCCCCTCGTATCCTCTTCGGCTATCACAGCTGCGCCTCCCCCTCGTTTGGGCACATCAACGCAAGAGGGTTCGACTTCCCTCACATCCGCGTCGGCGATCACAGCCGTGCTCCCCCTCGTTTGTGCGCGTCAACACACGAGGGGGGTCGACTTCCCTCGTGTCCGCGTCGGCGATCACAGCCGCCCCCCCTCCCCCTCGTTTGTGCACATCAACGCACAAGGGGTCGACTTCCCTCGCGTCCGTGTCGACGATCACAGCCGCGCCCCCCCCTTGTTTGTGCACATCAGTCCCTCATCCCCCCTCACATGAGCTAGCGGCCATGCGCAGGGCCGCCTATCCCTACGTTCGCCAGGATCGTGATGCCTCGGCACTCTATTCCCAAGCACCATTCATGCCCCAAGACTGCGAACCCATCCATAGTCCGTTCCCTCGTCCAGATACCCTCTACGGGGAGCCCCTCCCTCTCATGGACAATTCCCCTCAACTTATCTCGTTTGGCCCGGACAACCATTCTTTCCATCACGGACACTATGACATGTCAGTTTCTTCATCCCCCGCATCTTCTTACATCGAGTTCTATAACCTCGAGCATAATGTTAAGCTAGAAGGGTCTGCCCCCGTCATTGTGCCTTCGCAGACATGCCTTTATCGCCCACCCTCATCAGGTGCCATGCATGCACCCCATGTCCTATCTTCCTCATGCCGGTCTCCCCGTTCAGCACACTGATGATGCCACCTCCAAGGAAACGCAGTATCTTCGTTGTTGCTTCAAAGCCTTCAATTGTTCCCAGACTGAGCCACCAAGCTGGGGTTGACTCCCCTCTCGTCTGCATTGGTGTTCACACCATGCCAGCAAGGTGCGTCCAAATATAGAAATGTCATTACCATATATAGATAGGCGCCCGCTTACATACTTAGTTAGTCCAAGCACAGGAGTCAATTCGAAAAAAATCAACCCCTGTTCCTTTTTTTTAATTTTTGGACCCCCTTGAATGATGCCTATATCGCAACACACCTGTAGCATGATTACCTCATTTTTCCTATGCAGTCGATTATAGTAGTGTATAGCTAAACTATCTTACCAAAGATCAGAGCTTTTATGTCCACAATCTCTTAAAAACCTGCATTTTGAAACTCCCAACCATTTTGAAACCCGAAACACATGATAGTAAGGAGCCAAGAGGAATCCTGATAAGGTCGTGGATAATGAAGCTGGCAGTACTTGGCATTTCTATCCAGGCCTGACCTATCTCGGGCATCTACAGATTCTGACAATATAGCATGCGAAACGAATACGTTAGCATTTATTTCAGGTCTCGACGTAGGGTCATCCGGTCATCCCCGGCACGGGCCGACTACCTAACTGACGCATGTGGCGATGTCGACAGCCAAACTTCCGAAAACGTAAAGGAGGATAAGAAAACCGGTGCGTCACGTTGTTTCAGCGTGCTTTTGCCTGACCCATCGCCCGTAGCGCCGACATGGGAACGACAACGCGTCTTTCTCACCGCATCCCATTCAAAACCTCTCTGCTTACCTGCACGACTTGTCCCAATCTGTCCCAATTCACACCCTTCCAGGGAGATTTGATCCCTCGGGAACAATCCTTCCTCAACAGGCTCTCCCACGTGCCATGTTCGGCCACGCCTCCACATTCGGATGGTCCTTCACCTGCCTGCGAAACAAATCCCACGTACACCCGCCAAGTAGCCCCCTGCAGCCAAGACATCGAAGTAGATCCGACGGTCTTGGTATCCTCGAAGACTGCCTGTCCGAACGATATTAGCAACATCTGGATACTCTCTCAATGACATGTCCAAGTACGTACCGACGACGCGGCCGAACTTGGCGGAAGCAACGCTCAGATGGCGGCGCACATCGCACTACCCCACCAGATACGCTTTGGTGCCACCCGTTCTTCACGATGGACCCTTTCACATCGCAGAGACACCAGACATATACGCTATTGGCTGCCAGCCGCGGTTTTGCGACCGGTCTTGTGAAGGAGGGGAAGCGTCGGTCTCGAGTGATCCTCGTTCCATGCTTTGCCCAAACTGGCATCGTTGTGCTCGTTGGCCTAAAGGCGTTGGACGTCCGGATAGTCAGGCTAACGGAAGATATCCTAGCACATTCCGTATGATGAATCGCATTGGCGCGCTCTCGTCCACTTTTCAGCGGGGGAAACGCATGTGTTTGTTATCATGGATCATCTTTGTGTAGACCTTACGCCTATAGCATTCCTATGTATCATAGCCTGAAAGCATCAGCTTTGGAACACTTGCGGGAACAATGGTGGCAAGCGTTCCTCATTTATGTGTTGGTGTGAGAAAAGCATTGCCCCATTCAAAGAACAGACAGTCCCAGTTCTGTCCCCCGACCAGTTGTTGTCTATATAGAAACTAGCGACATTCCCTCAGTGAGTCAGTGCTGTGGTCTAACAAGACTGAGGGATGCGCTGATAAGGGCGCGCGGGGGTCACGTGAACTTAGAGGGAGACGTCGTGATCTGACGATCACGTCTCAATACTCCTCGCTCAACCTCGCTTGGCCGACTCAACATCCACATCCACATCCACATCCACATCCACATCCACAACGACAGCCACGACCATGGCCAGCGCCAGCACCAGCACCTGATCAGCACCAGCACTGACTCGGCATGGCATTACTGTCCTTACTCTTATTCTCTTGCCTGTCATTTCGTCACCTATCTATTTGGGCCCCTATCCTATGCGCATGTTTGTCTGGGGTTCCTTCCTTCCTTCTCTCTCTCTCTTACGCCTCAAGAACATCCCAACCAAGTTTTCCTTTACATCCAGTCATTCATTTATGGAGGGCACTTGGTGGTAGCAGCAACGGCAGCAGCAGCAACGGCAGCAGCCGCAGCGGTGGCAGCGACAGCAGCAGCAGCTGTGGTGGCAGCAACAGCAGCAGTGGCAGCAGCTATGGCGGCAGCGGCCGCAGCGGTAACCGCAGCAGTGGTGGCAGCACCAGCAGCAGTTAGCCGCAGTGGTAGTAACAGCTGTGGTGGCAGCGACCGCGGCAGTAGCAGCAGCGACAGTGGCAGCAGCAGTGGCAACAGTAGCGGCGGCGGCGGCGGCAGCACCTGTCTTTTGCCTTTTCTTTCATTTTCATTCTCGTTTTCCTTTCCATGTCTTCGTCTTTATCTTCATCTTCATTTTCACCTTTCTCGCCCTACGTCTCGTCCATCACCACTTTTTTTCATTTGCCTCCTGTTCTGTCTTACCTCACGCGCCAACGAGGTGTAGTAGTTTTTGTCTGCTTACCTGAGCTGTATTACATAGCGTAGTTGGCCGAATGTAACCTCCTCCTCCTCCTCCTCACGTCACGACGTCGACGAAGTACCGGTGAACGTGTGAATCGAAAGAAGAGTCAAGGTAAATCGTATAAGTGGGTAAGCTAGTAAGTGTATCGTAAATGAAAGGAGAAAGGACCGTGAAAAAGGTAGGGGCTGTTCTCAAACACGTGAACGTGTGAATAAATCCACCATAGTAACTCCTCCTGACTCTTGTGCTCCTCCTCACACGGAGCGGGTAGTCGTGTCATGGAGACCTAGGTATCCACGCAGTCGGAGGAAGTCCGAACGACCCAATGGCTTTGTGAGGATGTCGGCGATGTTATCGGCGCTTGGTACGCGTCGTATTTGAACGTCGCCAAGGTTGACAGAGTCCCGGATGGAATGGAATTTAACCCAAATGTGCTTCACTTGGGAGTGGAACACATGATCTTCTGCTAAACGAGCCGCGGCATCGTTGTCGCAGTAGAGGGTCTATGCGTGTAGCCCCGCCCCGGAAAGGAACCTCGTAAGTTTTACACAGCCATCTCGCGACCAGACGCCAAGTGTACGCCAAGCCCGTTATCGCGCCTCCACCGACATACAGTACTTACTCTACTTACCCCACCACCATCAGAACAACGTTCCGGGCGCAATCTCGACCACTCAGCCCTGAGCTGGGCCCAAAGGTACGTAAATGGAGTAGGTAAGCTTGCCACGCATTCGCCGTATTCATGCGTTGCGTTGCCTTTGCACCCGCTTTAGCAAGGCGTTCTGACATCGCGAGCCCCTTTCTGTCTATCCGTTCGTCCTGCAATTTACCATGGTGGGATAGATGGATTTCCATGTGACGACAGACGATATCGAGTTTGTCCTCACCTTTTATCTCTTTGGAGAAGCTTGGAGTAGCTCCACCAATCTCTCCCTACACGAGTCGTTCTCGCGTTTCGAACTGGACTCGAGGCAGAGGCAAGAGACCAACAACTTGATGAGGCAGACTCGAGTCGAATGCAAGGATTTCATCTCCTGCCACGGATTTCACATTGCTATCCGCATGTAGAAGTGCGCGGCTATGAAACAAGCAAAGACTGACAAGGGGCGAGTGAAATACTGTGACATCTCAGCGTCTGAACGAGGCATTTCTTATCTGGATGGGTCTCGCCAACTTTGCTGTAGCTCGACTCGATGTTGGAACGTCCGTCCCTTCCTCCCTTATCACGGCCCACGCCATTCAATTCCTTTTCGGCTGGGGCGCGCTTCAAACCTACTTATAAGGTCATCGACGAGATGCATTGTGTCAACCCGCCTCAAAACTCTGCGTTCGTTTGGTAGCACCACAAAAAACGCCCGCTTTCCCCGACCATGAAGTTCTCCGTCGCATTGGCCGCTGCTGCTCTGTTCCTCTCTGCCTTCGTCAACGCTCAACCAGACCCCACCGACACCGTCCCGGACCCGGCGACTGAGACCTATCCTGACCTGGCGACTGAGACCTATCCTGACCCGGCGACTGAGACCTACCCTGACACGTCGACGGACTACCCCGAACCGTCGACCGAGAGCTACTCCGAACCGTCGACCGAGAGCTACTCCGAACCATCGACCGAGTGCTACTCCGAACCACCGACCGAGAGCTATTCCGAACCATCGACCGAGAGCTACTCCGAACCGTCGACCGTGAGCTACTCCGAACCGTCAACCGTGAGCTACCCCGACTCGTCGACCGAGAGCTACCCCGAGTCGCCGACTGCGAGCTATCCCGAGTCGCCGACCGAGAGCTACCCCTCGTCGCCGACTGCAAGCTATCCTTCGTCGCCGACTGAGACCTACCCCTCGTCGCCGACTGAGGCCTACCCCTCGTCGTCGACCGCGGCCTACTCCTCGTCGTCGACCGCTACCTACTCCTCGTCGCCGACTGAGACCTCGTCGGGGACGCCCACCAGCACTCCCTTTACACTCCCGCCGAACAACTCGACTAACATCAATGTTAGTGGTCGCATTTTGTTCGTCGCGCCTATTGTCTGTTGACGCCCCTCTCAGGTTGAAGTTGCCCCCGGTGATCAACTCACCTATAGCCTTCCCAATTTGAACGCACCTAATGGCACCACCGTGACGTTCTACTTTACCCCGTACGTGGCCCCCCACCATTATCCTCTCTGCAATGCTCACATGCAGGAACTACACCCCAACGCTCGCGCGTGCCAGATCCCTCCCTCAATCCCATTCCGTCACGCAAGGTTCGTTCGCGAACCCCTGCGTGTACTTGACCCCATCGGGGGGAGACCCAGCCGGATTCGATTCCGGTTTGCAAATCGGCGGGAAAGAGTTCGTCCTTACGATCGCAAACGATCAAATACGTAAGTAGAGCACATTCGCTGTTTTTTCCCCTTGTTGTCGTTCGGGTTAACCAGGCCACACGACAGCCGTCTATTTCTTCTGTAAAAATTCGTACAACTGTGGCCTCGGAATGGTAGGGTAAGTGCTCCTTTCGGGGCTGCATTCTCGTGTATCGGGGGTTATGTCGTTTACCGACCATCGTTTTTCGCAGAACGATCAACGCGCCGATCTCTGGAAATACATACGACAAGTGGGTAGCCGCTGCTAAGGTCCTTGGTACGAACGAAATACCTGTATGTTACTACCTTGGACTACAGACTTCCAAGGCGCTCATCATCATCCTCTCGTAAACGATTCACAGATTCAGGACTACGGCCCGGTGACGGGTGGCGTGGGTGCAGTGGCGACGAGTACACCTTTTCCTATTCCTCCAACGATTTCATCGTCGACCCACCTTGTTGCGGATGGCTTCATCGCCCTGCTGGCTGCAGTATTTGGATTTGCCATAACGCTGACGTGGTAAATGAAAACCCTGGGTATTGTGTGTCGCGTTTCTTTCATCAAGTGTCATGATCTGCAGTGGGATTTATTTACTTGACACTTTTTGTTCATGTCGCTTTGCACGCGAACTTCTCATTATGATTTTGTTTGCGTCGTGGGGCGTTACTGTAGTGTCTTTATGATTCTTATTCCCCGTTCAGGAGTTGTTGTTTGAAGCAATGGGTTCTTTGTGGCCATGTTATTGGCGCAACAATATGACATCAGCTATCAGGAAGCCTTCTGTCCCCTTAAACGTCTTGGCGAGCCTTAAACTACTATTTTGGGCTCGCTAACGCTAAGAGCGTTAAGGAGCCAAGAGGAATCCTGCCTGATGATGATAAGGTTGTGGATAATTATAAGACAGTACTTGGCATTTCTATCCGGGCCGGGCCTGATATCTCGGGCATCTACAGCCTGAGATTCTGAAATATTGCGAAACGAATACGTATTATTATAGCATTTATTTCAGGTCTCGACGTAGGGTCATCCCTGGTGTCCGAGGCTCAAACTCTGGTACTGGCCGACTACCTGACTGGCGCATGTGGTGATGTCGACAGCCACTCTTCTGCCTCGCAAATTAGCCGTCTTGTAATTCTGGGCAACTCTCTAGCACGGCTAGGACCAGCGGGCGGCGCTGTCGACGAAGAAAAAGAAAAAGGAGGATAAGAAACCGGTGCGTCACGTTGTTTCAGCGCCTTGCTTTTGCCTGACCCATATCGCCCGTAACGCCGACATGGGAACGACAACGCGTCTTTCTCACCGCTCACCGCATCCCATTCAGAAACCTCTCTGCCCACCTGCACGACTTGTCTGTCCCAATTCACATCCTTCCAGGGGAATCTGATCCCTCGGGAACAATCCTTCCTCAACAGGCTCTCCCACGTGCCATGTTCGGCCACGCCTCCACATTCGGATGGTCCTTCACCTGCCTGTGAAACAAATCCCACGTACATCCGCCAAGTAGCCCCCTGCAGCCAAGACATCGAAGTGGATCCGCCGGTCTTGGCATCCTCGAAGGCTGTGCCTGTCCGAACGATATTGGCAACATCTGGACAACCTCTCAATGACATGTCCAGGTACGTTCCAACCGTGCCGATGATACGGCTGAACTTGGCGGAGGCAACGCCCAGGCGGCATCACATCCGACGCGCACCTACCGCACCAGATACGCTTTGATGCCATCCGTTCTTTACGATGGACCCTTTCATCATCGCAGAAACACCAGACATATACGCTATTGGTTGCTAGCTACGGTTCGCGACCCGTCTTATGAAGGAGGGGAAACGTCACGTCTCGAGTGATCCTCGTTCCATGCTTTGCCCAAACTGGCATCGTTGTGCTCGTTGGGCGTTGGACGTCCGGATAGTCAGGCTAACGGAAGAGATCCTAGCACATTCTGTATGATGAATCGCATTGGTGCGCTCTCGTCCACTTTTCCGCGCGAGAAACGCATGTCTTTGTTATCGTGGATCATCTTCGTGTAGACCTCACGCCTATAGCACTCCTATGTATCATAGCTTGAAAGCATCAGCGCTCAGCGCTCAGCTTTGGAACACTTGCGGAAACAATAGCGGCAGGCGTTCCTCATTCATGTGCGAGTGTGAGAAAAGCATTGCCTCATCCAAAGAACAGACAGCGTCTGTCCCAGTTCTTTCCCTCGACCAGCTGTTGTCTACGCGTGTAGCCCCGGGAGGACCTCATAAGATTCATAAGTTTTGCACAGCGCCAGGCACACCATCTCGTCATGCTTGATGTTGACAATATTAATGCCGACCGGAAACACTTTATTGCGATTTGCGCCCCAACATCGACATACACTCGCAGCACTCTATCTTGCACCCATCACACATCTCCATCAAAAACAACGTTCCGGGTGCAATCTCCAGCCACCACACGGCCCTGAGCTGGGCCCAAAGGTACGTAAATGCGGTAGGTACGCTTGCTGCGGATTTGCCGTATTCATGCGTTGCGTAGCGCCTTTGCACCCGCTTTTGTGAGGCGTTCTGATCGCGAGCCCCTTTCCGCTTGTCCGTTCCGTCTGCGATCTATTATACCATCGTGGGATAGGTGGATTGGCATGTGACGACATACGTTTCACCTTCATTGGATCGATCGCCCTCTTGCTAAATTTTAAATAACTAAATATAGATCTCTCTTGGAGAAGCTCCACCAGATTCTCTCCACTCTCCACTACACGAGTCGTCCTCTCCTCGCGTCTCGAACTGAGACTCGAGGCAGTGGGCAACAGCTATGGGACTCGAGTCGAAAACGAGGATTTCATCTCCTGCCCACGGATTCCCAGGGTATATCACATTGGTATCTGCACCACATGTTCAAGTGCGCAGCAGGGCACGTTAAGGTAAGATGAGCGCTCGAGGGGAGATCAGCTATGAAACAAGCAAAGATTTGACAAGCGGCGAGTGAAATACATCTCAGCGTGTGAATGAGGCATTTCTCATTTTGTCCCCTTGATGGATCTCGCCAACTTTTGGCTCGACCGCGGTGGTTAGAACATTCGTTTCCTTCTTCTCACGCCGTTCAATTTCTTTTCGGCCGAGGCGCGCTCCAGTCCTATTTATAAAGCTCGTCTACGACATGATGATGTATTGTGTCAACCTCTTCACGGTCGCCCCTTCTCCTCAAAAACTCTGCGTTCTTTTGGTAGCACCACAAGAATCGCCCGCTGTCCCCAACCATGAAGTTCTCCGTCGTTTTGGCTGCTGCTGCTGCTCTGTTCCTCCCTGCCCTCGTCAACGCTCAGTATCCGCCAGACTACAGCGACACCTATCCGGCGACTGAGACTTATCCGATGACTGAGACCTACCCCGAGTCGTCGGGGGCGCCCACCAGCACTTCAACCCCGTCGACTAACGTCGATGTCAGTAGTTGCATTTTGTTCGTCGCGCCTATTGTCTGTTGACACCCCTCTCAGGTTCAAGTTGCCGCCGGTGGTCAACTCGTGTATAGCCCTTCCAACTTCACCGCAGCTAATGGCACCACCGTGACGTTCTGGTTCTCCGCGTACGTGTCCCCCCACCAGCATTCCTCTCTGCTCTGCAATGCTCACGTGTACTAGTGCCTTCCCTCATTCCGTCACGCAAGGTTCATTCGCGGACCCCTGCGTGTACTTGGCCGCATCGGGGGGAGAACCAGCCGGATTCGATTCCGGTTTGCAAACCGGCGGGGAAGAATTTGTCCTTACGATCGTAAACGACCAAATACGTAAGTAGAGCGCATTCGCTGTTCTTCCTTGCTGTCTTCCGGGTTAACCTGGCCACACGACACGACAGCCGTCTGGTTCTTCTGTAAAAGTTCGGACCACTGTGGCCTCGGAATGGTAGGGTAAGTGCTTCTTTCGAGACTGCGTTCTCGTGTTTCGAGGGTTATGTCGTTTACCGACTATCTTTTTTTTCGCAGATCGATCAACGCACCGGCCACTGGAAATACCTACGACGCGTGGTTAGCCGCTGCTAAGGCCCTTGGTTCGAACGAAGTACCCGTGCGTTACCACCTTATTTCCACAGACTTCCAAGGCGCTCATCATCCTCTCGCGACGATTCACAGATTACGGACAACGGTCCGGTGACGGGTGGCGTGGGTGCAGTGGCGACAGGTACACCTTTCCCATCCACGGCGATGGCGGCGGCGGCGTCTACCACTGCCACTGGAGCGAATCCAACCTTGACGCCCGGATCGGCGTCCCACATTGTTGCGAATGGCTTCTTCGCTCTGCTGGTTGCAGCATTTGCCATAAGGCTGGCGTGAAAACCCGAGAAAGCCCGGGTTATTGTGTGTGTCAGATGGACGAGTGGCGTTTCTTCTTTCAAATCAAGTGTCATGATCTGGGATTTATTTACATGACACTTTTTGTTCATGGCGCTTTGGACGCACGCAAACTTGTCGCTATGATTTTGTTTTACGTCGTGAGAGGTTACTGTATCGACCTTGGACCATTTTATGAATCTTATTTCCTGTTGATGAGAAGTTGTTTGAATTAATGGGTTCTTTGTCGGCCATCAATATGAATATGATATTCTTGGCATTCCTAACCGGGCCGAGAGGTACTCAAGGTCAAGGTCAAGATTAGCACACCGGGTGCCCAGCCCATCATCCAAATCCAAAGGCCCCAGTTTCCCAGTAAACATGTCGGTACTATCAAAGCTTCCACATAAACTCTCATCCCCCTTTGCATTACTCGGTGATGAAGCAAAGCTTGCATTCCGCAGCCAACCAAGCGGAATCTCAAAATTGGCATCCACCCGTGTGCGTCCCTCCCTCCATTCGTTGCATTGCATCAAAGGAAAATATATCGATCGCACTGACATGAGCTCGACTCGTGCAGCACATATCAGAGAATGACGCCTATTGGGACCAGGTACGGCCAAAGTTTGTGTGTTTCATTCCCCACTGATATCCGCTGCGCTTGCCAAATAGTATACCGTCCTCTTCGACTCGACCTCGGACGTATTCTCGCTCATTTCTCCACAAGATAGTGAGTTTAATCACGTCTTTCACAAACACTCCGTGCTGACGACGACGATATCTCATCCGAGAAAAGTTCGCAGAGCGCTGGTCGACGCGCCCGAGAACGTCGCCACGCTCGTCCGCGTGATAACCTCCCGGCTGTTCAACCTCGTCTCGGACCACACGTTCCCCTCCGCGCCCACGAGCTACGTCCCCTCCTTCGCGTCGTCGCTCATCAAGAGCGCCGGCGGCGGAACGGAGCGCAACGCGACCAAGGAGGTCCTGAACTGCCTCCGCGTCCTGCAGCGCGTCTTGCCCGTCGTGTTCGAGCTCGAGAGCGAGCCGAGCGTGTTGGAGAGGGAGGTGCTGTGGAAGCGGGACGTCGTTGTCGCTGAGGAGGAGGGGGACTCGGAGCGGGGAGGACAGGATCATCGCGAGCGGACGGAGCAGACGCCTCAGTTCGTCATCGAGGACGACGAAGATGAGAACGACGCGGAGAGCGCGGCCGCTTCGTCGCCCCAAATTCCGTCGAAGCAGGCCACTGCTACTACGACCACCACGCTTCCTTCCATCGCAGAGAGGCTCTTCAGCTGTCTGGTGGACCTGCTGTTCTGCTGCGGTTTCACCTTACCCGCCAAGCTACAGGTGGATCACTACAAGATCAATTATGTTATATGGTGAGCAGCACCCCGTTCCGAGTTCCCCCAACGTCCCTAACACCTTTGAAAGGGAAAAGGGCGTCGGTTCAACCGCCGATCTTGGGCCCACACAAGCATACGACACCAACAAGACGGAAGTGCTTCGCCTTCTGCTCGTCCTTCTCTCCCGTCAGATATATATCCCGTCGTCGTCCTTGCTCACTACCCCATCCCTGTACACCCTCCACTTTGTTCAAAAGTCCCAGCGACGGGACGTGCTGACCATCCTCTGTTCTCTGCTGAACACGGCCATGAACTCGTCGCAACCCTCCAGCGCCACCGTCATGGGAGGCGTCGCCGGCCGACTGCCTTACAACCATCTCGTGTTCAAGGGCGAGGACTCAAGAGCCAACCTGGTCAGCGTCTGCTTCCAAGTCCTTTGCGTCGTCTTGGACTTTCAGAGCGGAAGCGCTAGGGATATCCCCACGGCAGATTCTCAGGTTTGTGCGCCTGCGTTGAAGACAAACGCTTTTAGGTATTTCCTAGCCAAAGTGGTGCGTAGGGATACAGCGATTTGTCTCGAACTCAGCTCAGGAGATCTCCCTAGCATCGGACCGGAGACTTTGCGTTCATCGTCGATGGTGTTCTCGGTATACTAGAACAGCAGATGGCATCCATCAACAACATGCTTCCGGGATCGAGAAGATCCGTCCCATATATCGTGGATACCAGTGAGTGCGGCTGGCCATTTTATGGGACATGACCTGACAGAGGTCTAGTAATCCTGTTCTGGAAAATGATCGAACTGAACAAGGTATGGGGCAGTGTCCGTATACCAACCTTGCGCGATTTCGAGCCCATCCCATGTTCAGAAATTTAGGACATACCTTCTCGAGCAAGACAAGTCGATGGATATCTTGGCCTATTTCCTGTGTTACTTCCTCGAGATCAAAGACAAACCCGGTAACGAGCGAGCTCTCTAATAACAACACCTGTCTCTGTTCTGATTCAGTCTGGCAGAACAACACGGGCTCTGTCGAGCGTTGTCTTACATCATTCAGACGCTCTCTGCCGAACATTCCTTTGGCCTACGGCTCACATTCCCGATCAAGTCCGCGCACATACCTGCAAAGTGGAATGTCGGCGGCGCCACGGCAGATTTTATGATCAACGTGCGTGTCTTTTGTTTACGTTTTTTTGGTTCGTAGCTATAGCTTCTGCAGGCCGTCTACCACATAATTGCAACCACGTCTGGCTCTCTGAACTCGATGTATCCGGCGCTGATCATCGCCCTGTCTAATTCCGCGCCGTATTTCAAATCTTTGAACACCAACTCTGCAACACGCTTACTCCAGCTCTTCAACTCATTCGCGAACCCCAAATTCTTGCTGGCGGATGAGGGCCATCCAAGGCTCTTGTTCTTCATGTAAGTCGTGCTACACCGATTCACCGAGGTATCGCCTCCGAACCATGACTGTAGGCTCGAGATATTCAACGCCGTCGTTGCCTATCACCCCTCTGACAACCCCAACTTGATTTACGCCTTGTTGAGAACGCACAGGACTTTCGAGGACCTTGGTACGTTCACGTTGGCGAGGGGTCTTCGTGGTGTGCGGAGAATACAGCGGGCAAAGGAAGAGCAGTCCCAAGATACCAAAGGGAAGAGCAGAGCGGACGGAGAAGAGTATGACCAAGCTCACGAAGAGAAACAAAGGATGCTCGAACGGGAGGGTGCTCTCGGTATCTCGAGTAACGAACCGTCCGCTGACAGCCTGACGGAAGTTCGGGTCATCCCGCGGGACCAGCAGGAGCCGGAGGAGACCCCTTCGTCGCAATCCCCAATGTCACCCACCGCAGAGCAAGCAGCCTCGTTCTCCGCTTTCCCGGATGCCGTGTCCGAAAAGGCGAGGGGCAAGATGCGGGAGCGACGTTCGGCGTCGTTGGATACGGACAACAGCTTGGATCGCGCGACCGCCACTGCGGTTGGATGGAATGGATTTGTGCCGACGCAAGAATGGGCAAGCAACCTTTTTTTTTTCGCCGCTGTCAGGTTGAGAGAACTTTTACTGACTGACTACTGCGCAACAGGTTACATCGTGGCAGCAGGGGTGCGTTGGATATGTTACACGCGATTCGATGTCTCTTTAACTTGATGCAACGTTTCTAGGCTCCCTCTGGACTCGGTCATGCTCGTGATTTCCGAGTTGATGCCCAAACTGCAGGAGATTCAGTCGTCGCACATGTCGAACCCTACAGGGGCAATTCTTGACTACCTCGCACACATCTCCCTCAAGCACATCCTTCCGACCCCTCCGCCTCTCAACCCGCGCAGATTCATCGTGAGCTGCTACTGCTACATCTCCCTTTTTCCTCGATGTGTATAACTGAGCCCCTCGATCTTGCAGTGGTCCGAGGCGTCTCTGGTGTGGCTCTCTTCGTTAATCTGGGGCGAGATCTACGTGCGCGGTATGACCCCCCTGGGGATCTGGAACGTGACTAGCGTCCGGTTGTTCTACGTGAAGCACACGCAAAACACGCAGCGGCAACTCACGGAGACGGTGACGAGTGTAGTTGGGGGCCTTCTCGGTCGAGGAGCCGCAGAGCCGCCACGGACGCACTAGGTGAATCATCGTAAACGCCCACTTCCCTAAATCTAGTTGGATGGTTTTGTGCAGTCTGTTGTACGATAGTAAAACCGCGTTACGGGCCCAGGTGACTAGTCATGTTACGAGCAATCGTGCACTTTCTATGGTATACGAAAAGGAGTCTACGTTCTAAACGCTTGAGCTTGATCCCTCAATACCATATTTAGTCAGAGTTCAGAGTCAATGGTATCGGTATCACCATCTGATGCCATGCTTGTCGCAACCTCGTCCCGCGCTCCACATACCCGCCTTCTTCGCGATACAGTCGAGCGCGAGCTCTCGGCATGAGGTCCTTCCCTACTCAATTCACCACCTTGTCAAAGGGATGTCAAAGGCGACTTCCAGAGAGCCCTAAACGCACCGATCAAGGGACGGCTGTCTGCCACGCTTCTTGGGCACGGCGGAGGCTAGCGACGACGACGACGGCGACGAGAACGACTGCGATTGCTTTTCGCCCCTACTAGTAGTACGCTCGTGGTGCGCCACCTGACGGTCGACCTCGGCCATCCAGCCCTGATAGCTCTTACCGGCGCAACCCCCGTTCCTGCGCGATCGCTCGGCCATCTTCTCCTCGACCGCCTGCGCGCGCTCGAACGTCAACCGGTCGTGCATCGGCGTCGACGCCAGGAGCGTCAGGTCGATCGACTGGGACTCGGCCGCTTTTTGCAGGCGCTGGTACTTCATCGCGTCGTTCCAGCTGGCGACCAGCGCCGGGTCGCCCTCAAAGTCCCGTTGCCACGTCGTGTTCGTCCCGTCTGCGCGGCTCCAGTTTTTCCACCGGATCTTTATTTTTTTTGAGAGAGAGAGAGAGGTCAAAAAAAAACCATCGAACAGGGGTTTTAGTTTGAGGACGGGCTTGCCTCGTAGCTGAGCAAAAAAAAAAAAAAAGTCGTGAATTTGGTAGCCATTGATACCGTTTTATACGAACCTTGAGATCCCAAAGACGTCCACGTCTTCACCGACGATTCCGTGGACTGGCCATTCTACATCTTCTCCTTCATCGTCGGTGTCGGGCGGTGTCGGAGAGCGGGAGATCTTATCCGAAGACTTTGTACCCATCGCTCTGTTGTCGAAATTCGAAATTGGAATTGGCAAAGGGTTAGAACGTTAGAGCTTAGAGGCAGGCGGCCCTTTTCTTCCCAGACGCCCACGCCCAACCAATACGGCATGTCTTGGAACAGACGGCCGAAGATA
>Ga0307510_10005332_pt1 | contig 15303 bp, 16 predicted proteins | sample 12_EM_MG_FD_207224 | JGI IMG/M metagenome (GOLD analysis project Ga0307510, IMG submission 207224) | Populus trichocarpa ectomycorrhiza microbial communities from riparian zone in the Pacific Northwest, United States - 12_EM | ecosystem: Host-associated > Plants > Roots > Unclassified | place...
TTCTCCATCCTCCCCGGTTCCATTGGAACTTGGAATGGCATGAAAAGATTTTACTTGAGAAGTATTCCCAGCCTCTCGAGTTGCCAATATAAGAAAGAAAATATGTGGAATCTGACAATCTCATGAGAAAACACTCTCCGAATATTGGTAAAGATTTGAGCAGTTGTGCATTTAATGTCCTCATCATTAAATACCCAATTAGCTACTCATTCAATACTTCTATGAAGGACTGATGCCTACTGACCAAAGTATCATTGATGCGGCAAATGGAGGAGCGTTGGTAGATAAAACACCTAAAGCTAAATGCCAATTGATCTCAAATATGGCAGCCAACTCGAAATAATTTGGCACATGTGGAGACTTCCCAAGAAAATGAATAAACGAGGTAAGTATTGCTAACCTTATGAATAAAGTTAATGATCTTACTTCTCTTATGCGTTCTTTGGCTTATGGAAATGTACAACAATTGAAAGCTTGTAGTATATGCTTGTTACAAGGCCATGCTTTAGATATGTGCCTAACAATGCAACAAGACAATATTGAACAAACTAATACAGTTAATGGAGCATTCAATGACCAGCTCCAGTGTAAATACGATCCTTTTTATAACACATACAATCCTGGATGGAGAGATTACCTGAACTTACGCTATGAGAACCTACCATAACAAGGCAATCAAGACCGACAGTTCCACCCCCATGCATTTCAGCCCCAATAGAATTATCAAGCGAGACAGCCCCCTGCATTTACAAATTCCAATGTTATGAGGTCATCAAGTGATGATCTTCATGAGATGATGAAAACCTCAGCTTCTAACACAATGACTTTACAACAAAATTTCATGTCTTTTCAACAGAAAACAAGGCTAGGTATTAATAATTTTGAAAAGAAAATAGGGTAATTAACTTCAAGTATAGGAAAATTAGAAGCACAAGTCAGCAGAAATTTTTCCTTTCAAGCATTGAATCCAAAAAAGAATGTTAGTGCGATCACACTGCGGAGTGGGAAAAAACTTGAAGAGCAAAGGTCCAAGAAAATTAAGATGGAGGAAGAAGAGGAGATAGAAACAAAAATGAGCATAAATAAGAAACAACCTACTCCTTCATAGACTGAAACAACCACCAATACTTCAAAGGTAAGTCCTAACTCAATGAATTCTAGTTTCAAGAAAATCTCTCCTTTTCCTTTGAATTTGATGCAACCATATTATTCGATAGTTTCACCCACATTTAACTAGTGTTTTGTCTATGTTTTATATATAAAATGCCTTGATATTATTTGTTTTATGTTTTGAAGGCACTTTTGGAAGAATATTTAATAGGTTTGGAATCCCAAAAGCTATCATTAGTGATCATGACACTTATTTTTGCAATTGTTTAAAAGAGGCATTATTACGCAAATACCATGACTTATCGGACTTCTATAGCCTATCACCCTCGAATGAATGGCCAAGTTGAAATTTCAAATCGAGAAATCAAATCCATTTTAGAGAACATAGTGCAACCTAACCAGTGAGATTGAAGTTTGCGACTTGGTGATGCACTTTGGGCTTATTGTACTGCTTATAAATCACCTATAGAAATGTCACCTTATAAGATTATTTACGGGAAAGCTTGTCATTTACAAGTGGAGTTTGAACACAAAGCTTTTTAGGCTATTAAGCAATACACCTTTGATTATGATGCTACTGGGATTGTAAGGAAGTTGCAATTGCAAGAGTTGGAAGAGATACAAAATGATACCTACGAGAATGCAAGGATTTACAAAGAAAAGACCAAAAGTCTTCATGACCGAATGATTACAAGAAAGGAGTTTCATGTTGGAGACAAAGTCCTTTATCATTCAGCTTCTGTAGAGTTAGCTGAACCAATATATGAGGCATGAGCATGCGATGTGTTAAGCCAATGACATAAAACAAAAGTGCTTACTAGGAGGCAACCTAACTTACAAAAAAAAAATTCAGAATTGCTTTCTTTTTCCTTTATCTTTTATTTTTCACATTTTAATTTATGTTTGTCATTCTCTTCTACTCCCTTTTCTTTTATTTCAACATTGAGGACAATGTTGTATTTAAGTGTGAGGGTGAGAATTTTAGTTTTCTTTGTTGTTTCTTTATGTTTTATTTGGAAAAAACCCATTAACATTTGAAAACAAATGTTTTCGAACCTTAGTATTAAGTTTTATCTTTTGAACTCTCATTGATAATGAGAATATAAATATTATATATGAGAATTTGTGTGAGATAGATGAAAATATGAATTGAATGAATGAGTGTGCATGCAAGTTTTAAAGTTTAATTAGTTTAGAGATTTAGTTTGAAAATATATCATGTTGACTTAATAGTGTTGTGTCAATGTAAGCTTTTGAACCTTCAACAATATAATCTTTGATGTGTGCATTCTTTCAATGACATATATCTCTAGAACTTGCTTTATGTCTTGTTGAGATTATATTCATATTACATATGTGCATGAAGATGGTAAAGGCATTAGGAATTTTAATCATTTGAGTAAAAAGTCAAACTTGAAGCATATTATTCTTAGTGAGCCCTTTTGAGCTTGTTTATCTTTTCTTTGCTTTACCCATGTTACAAGCCTTAACTTCTTATATGTTTTCCTTTTCTCTTGGCCAAGGATTGATAAAGCATATACTTGTTGTATTTCATGTGATTATGGTTGGAAATTATATGAAAAAAAGAAGTGATACTTGATGAAAAGAATGGGAAAAGTTTCCAAATGTAGACTATTTTAAATATAAAAAAGTTATTCCATTATGTTCTCAAAGTTTTATGTTGATGGAGCTTGAAATCAAAAGAAGTATCAATGCTTTAAGATGGTGAATTTGTGTGCTTTGATGATATATCTTGTTTCAAAATTCATTTTTATAGAATGTTCTACATCTTTTGGTTTTAGCCTTTTTTTCCTTTTTTTACCTCACTTTAACCTCAGCCCTATTACAATAAAAAAGTAAGACCTTTTAGTTCATGTGTTGCTTGTAATATTTTAGTAATGGAGATGAGATTGAAGAGCAAGCTTATAGGTATAACATATTCAATGATTGAATTTGAGAAATTTAAACATATGAGCCCTAAACACATGAATGTTGGAGTGTATATCAATGAGAGGACCTATCATTTTGGCATGGAATAGATTTCATTTAAATCTCAATGATTAATTGAGTTTTGAAGTTCGCATGTGAATAAATTCATGAAAATTCATGTTTTTATCCTTCTTGATTGTATTCTTATTTATAATGCATGTCCTTTTGAACATTGATGGAAGATTAAGAGATTAATCATAGTTATTGTGTTAAGTATTTTAATTTTTTTTTTACTTTGGACTTTTTTAAGTTTGATTTTATCTCTCATTTCTCGAGGATAAAGAGTTAAGTGTGGTGGTATTTGATGCAACCATATTATTTTATAGTTTTACCCACATTTACCTAGTATTTTTTCCATGTTTTATATATAAAATGTCTTGATATTTTTTTTTTTATGTTTTGAAGGTACTTTTGGATGTAAGACTCGAAAAGAAGTAATTTGAAGATAAAATTCAAACCATATTCCAGCCTATGTCGAATATTAGTAAATTTGACTTTTGATCGATGTTTACGTAGAACTTGAGCTGTAGAAGTTGAAATCAAGTGATTCTAGTGGAATTAGAAAGCTAACATCCATACCTTTCTATCCATTTATGGCAAGAATAATTAAAAAAGAAAGAAAAAAAGAGCATGGAAATCGCAGTTTTCAAAAACAAGTCTGGTATTCTGCTAGTTTTAACCTTTGGTCATTTCGACTTGAATATCTTGAGCTAGTGAGGTCTATTTGTTGCAAACTTAGATTTGTTAGATTCCTGACTCAAAGACCTATCAACCTACCAAATATTAACAAAAAAAGAGATCATATGAGAGATATATAAGTTTTCTAAGACAACTCATAAATTCTGTCAGCATACAGGTTTTGTGAAGAATCAAGTGCAACTTACTTTCCAAGCATCAAAACCGACATAACAATTATTTTTTCATATGAAAAAGGTCTTTACACAGGTAAACTAACTTCACTAAGTCCAAAATCAAAGCTTGAAGATTTCATACCAGACTATTTTTCCTTTTTTTATAGGAAAGTAGTTATTTTCACTAAGTCCAAGGTTTTTCTTTTAATAATTTTAGTTTATTTAATTTAGTTTGATTATTTTATTTTTTAACCTAGCATAGCTTAGATAATCTCAAAATCCCCCATCTTTGAATCATTTAGCATAAAGACCCAAACTAAATTTTCCTCGTGAGATCGACCTCTTTCTTGCTCTGTACTATCTTATTTGTTTAAGCTAGAGTAGTTAATTTGTGTGATCGCAACATCACAACAAAGACTCTCATAAGTTTTTCTTTACTTTTTGAGACTCAGATGATTCTTACAAATTTAATCCAAACCTTGCCATTTTGTGGCTCTTGTGATTAAATCTTAGATGATTCTTGCGTATTTTTCTTTACTTTTAAGTCTCAAAGGACTTTTACTATTTATTCTGCAATTTAGAGTCTTAAAAGGCTCTAACAGGTTATACTTTACTTTTAGAGTCACAAAGAACTTTTGCAAATTTGAGTCAAACCCTACCATCAAGAGTCTCTTACGATTGAGTTTCAAAGGAAAGGAACCTCGCAAGTTTAATTTTACTTTTAAAGTCCCAGGAACTCTTGTAAATTTTTCTTTATTTTTTAGTCTTAGAGGACTCCTATTTTTTTTCTTAGTTTTTAAATCTCAAAGGCCTCTTACAAATTTTTCTTTATTTTTTAGTCTCATATGACTCTTGTAAGCTTAAGTCCAAAAAATATCTCTTATGAATTTTAATAATAGGTGATTATTTTATATTTTTTAGGTTGGTCCCCTCTCGATTTCATAATTTTTTTAATGTGCACTATCTTTTCTTTATAAGTTTACTAAACAAAGCCTATGAAAACACAGTTTTTTGTAGACTTTGTTCCGCAACCATTGTAAGGAGGTGGTAGTTGTCATAACCCACTTTTTTACTCTTTAAATATCCTTTAAAAAGGCAAAACAAATACTTCAACCAACAAAAAAAAAATTTCAAAAAATATATATAGTCTAAAAAAGAAAAATATAATTATGGTTCAAATTAAAAAAAAAACTTGAGAAAATAGTTGAAATTAGCTGAATAATTTAAAATTGAAAAGCCAAGGTCCAAATTAAAAAAGTTTGCAATATGAAAGGACAAGATAAATGCAATTAGGGAGGAAACCAAGAAGAAATATTGAGAAAAATGGTTGAAATTGGATGAATAAGCCAATAACCGAATTGAAAAAGAAACCATCATTCAAAGACAAGAAAAATGTAGTCATTGATGAAATTATGAAGAAATACTAAGAAAATAGTTAAAATTGGTTAAATAATATAAAGTCGGAAAACCAATAACCAAAAAACAAAAGGCAAAGAAATTGAGAGATTATTTTAATGCAACCAATGACAAAATTGAGAAGAAATAAGTTGAAATTAGCTAAAAATAAAATTAAAAATACAAGGAGTAAATTAAAAAATATAATAAATTGAGGGACTTATTTTAAACATGAAATTTCTATTAATCAAAATGGCGTCGTTTCAGGCAAAATGACATCATTTTATATATATATATATAAGCCAAATCACCAAAACTCTTTTTGGTGTATGGAAAAACAATACTTCTTCCCATGCATGACAGCTCTACAACCCTTTGTTTTTCATGATTTTAACCTGACTTTGACTACTTTTTTCTCTCTCCCATACCTCTCAAAATGTCAAACAACACATAATTTCCCTCTCTTGCATGTGTACTATGTTATTAGTAAAAAAATATGTTATGATCCTATGAAATTACTACAAAATTGGTGCAAAGAGGACACCCTAAACATGCTTGGCCCAAGGGTACAACCATGGTAAATGGTTGAGATTGACTCAAGGCAAACAATGTCTAAGATCATTCCACCAAGACAAGTTCTAGGAGCTTCATCCTTGCTTATAAATAAGGGGCAAAACAATAAACTCTTTGTCATTATCATTAAAACCAGTCTAGCGAATCAAACTTGAAAACTAACAACTCGGCTCCATACCTAACTCAGGTTTTAAATAAAATCATGTGGGAGTTGTCTTGATGTGATCCAATTGACTTGACAGGTTCAAAGAAAAAAAACAATGACAAAAAATAGATCAGGCGTGTCGGTTTAAAGGTAGCCTGGATGATTAGTAAAATCATGGTTTGGCTTTAAAAAATATCTCAATACAAATTTTTGTAAACATTGAGATGGGGACATATTATATTGATCCACGTCAATCCAAGTTAATCCACCAAACTTATGAGTCGGGTCATGGACTCTACTAGGTCCAATTATATTATTTTTAATTTAATTATATTATAACAAGATATGAAGATCAATTCCAAATCAACCAAATATTAAAGTTTGAAATTGAAAGAAAAAAAGGCAAAAAAATCCAAAAAAACTTGATTTGAAGAATGAAATTTTAAAAAAGGTATGCCATACGTATTGGGCTTAGGTGGCCCATCAGGCTTGGGCCATAAAAAAAAAAAAAGCACAGACGTTTAGGCATAAGGCAAGCAGCATGTATGGTCTATGCTTTTTTTTTCTTTTTTAAAGGGTGAACTTATTTTAAAAAAAATAAATGACATTTCGCCTGCTGTTGCAAACGACACGTTGATGAGGGAAAGGGTTTTTGGGTTTAAAATATATTTTTCAACCTATTTTCACCCAAAAATACTTACTAAGCACCATAAAAACCTTCTTAAACCATCTAATAAACCAAAAACACTCCAAAATTACTAAAAAACAAAAAATCTCTAAATCGATCATGATCTATTTTTTTTGACAAGATTAAAGTTCAAAATCATCATCATCAAATGAAACTCGTTGACAATAAAAATGGTGAGTTTATTCGCCAAAAAGTGGCCTCAAATACAACTTTCTCTCTCCTAGATGTTTTTCGATTAATATATATCTCCTCTCTCTAACACAAGGAATAAAGATAAATAAAATGAATTTTGAGACCAAAATAAAAATTGTACTAAATTTGAGATTGACTGTGTATTTCTTCTTATTTACATTTCAATCCTTGGTCTTTTAATTTTATATTTTTATGATAATTTAGAACCTAATTTAGTCTAATTAGGCTATAGAAGGATTAAATTGAAAGAGAAAAAAATGAAAAAACTTGGGCAAGAGCTTCATTGTTCATATGAATAGTGAAGCACCTGAGTTTCACCCCAGATCTTTTAGTATATAGGTAATTAAGCAATTTCATACAAAATAAAAGTTTAAAACCACCACCATCAAACCTCCATAATCGAAAAAAACTCGTTAGCACCAAGAACAAGTTTCTTCGTTGAAAAATAACTCAACCAATAACTCTCTCCTAGACATTTTCAACAAGTTTCTCTCTCCTCTCTAACACGATGACTGAAAAATAAACAAAATAAACTTTGAGACCAAAATAAAAATTGTAGCGAATTTAAGATTAGCTATGTATTTTCTCCATGTTTTACATTTTAGTCCTATATTTTTAAATTTTGTATTTTTATGATGATTTGAAACTTAATTTCATCTAATTAGGATATAGAAAGATTAAATTGAAAGAGAAACGAACTTTGAAAAAAAAAAAAAAGGTTAGGAACTTTATTAGTTATATGAATAGTGAAGGCAATGTGCAATCTGACTTATTATATTCTTAAGAGAAAATAAAATAACTTATTTAATTCAGTGTATGTTTGGTTTTTCAGAGGTAGATTGATTGTCCTTGTTAGTTTTCAATGACTTGGGATGCATCCTATTCACATTTTATTAGAAGAGAAAAAGCTATTCTTATTAGGGATGGCAATTTTAATTGCTCCATCAAATATCTAGTGTTATTTGATTTGGTAGAATTTATTTTTTTATTTACTTTGATTATGATGAAATTAAACTGATAAAATCTGATTTGATTTACTCTTCATGACACTATTAAATATAAAAAATATTTTACTTTTTTAAACAAGAAAAATACTACTTTCTTGCAAACCAACCAACAGGGTCTTAATATTATTGTGGCGGGGCCTTAATATGATTGTGGAATCCAGGTGAAGGGCTTATCTAGCACTTCCATATAACAGTAGTTTATTTCTGCCGGATTCCGTGAACAACAAATCACTATAGCTTTGTGAGGTGACGACTGACATGTCCTCGTAGCATGTGCAGGAAAAAATAAAATGAGGATAGCTGAATGTTTCTTCTGTACTGGGTTGTCTATGCATCGCTGTTTTTTTTATTTTTATTTTTTTTTCTCACTCTACAATCCACTTGTTTTCTAATACGAGGTTGGATCTAGTGAATTACATCAAACGTAAAACAATATGCCAAAACCCTAATTCTTCAACGGATAAACACGGAGGGTAATAAAGAATCAATTATCTTCAATTCTTCTAAACACGGAGGAGCTCTCAACGAGCACAGTTAAGATATTTACAAGATTGAAACCTACCAAGTCCAGCTAGTAAGGGGTTAAGAAAAGGAAAAGCTCCAAAAAGAATATCCTTTCAAGTCTCAACTGTTGGCTATTTACTCTTTCGTACTTTGGTATCAAGTTCCACCGAGGTTCCCACGATGCCACGAGTCACCAGAGAACTTGTGCGTATATTTTACAGAAGAAAGCCGATGCAAGCCCTTCCATTTCTCTCTCAGCAACCTCTCTACATCATTTGAAATGCATCTTAAGAGCAGGATGAACCCGATGAGGTTGAGATATATATGATAATTTAGAGGAAAACGAGCTCAGCTTCAATTGCACAGCGCCTCCCCATGGTTTACCCAGTTCACAAAGCTATCTGAAAACTCCTCGAGCAAGTTGGAATTTGCTGGATTACTATACGATAGCTCTGTTCCTGTTCGCTGAATTTCCTACAAAGTAGAAAACATGAAAGCAGGGTTAAATTAACATGTAGAGTAGGTTGAATTTTTCTGGAATTCAGAAAAACTGACAGAAGCAGTTAGGTTCCTTCAAATATTCTAATCATATCATTGTGAACTTCTGTAAATTAAGTCATCAACCTTCTACAATTTTAATTATTAATGGCCATATAGACCCTGAGGGAAGGGGGGGAAAAAAACCACAAAATGGGTCTTTGTAAGCAAGCTTCCTGATCATCAGGAGCCATTTACTCAGAGATGTTAGTAAAAATTATGGAAATTCAACAACATAATATGTTCCATGAGCGACCTCATTTAGCTTTTCCAGCTCAACTTTCAATAAAGGTGATGCTAAGAGAAATACTGTTCATTACTTTTTTTTGGCAACTCGGTACTTTCTGTTGACTAAAAGATAACATGTTTTTCACTGTAGCAAGGGCCCTATGAATCAACCCTTTGTTTAAATGGTGACATCAACTAGTTGATTCGACCCTGTTGTCTTTCTCTTTGTTGAACTGAAATTAATGGCCACATCTTCCCCAATCGAACAAATTTAGTAAGAGACCACTAAGATGTGCTCTCATTTGAGCTGTAGCATATTTTGCTAAAAAATATGGTAATGTAGGCATGTAGCAGATACCAGGCAACATGACACGATGGCATGCGAATTGAGACCCACTTATTAAGAAATGATGACAAGACAATGCACCCTCCAAAAACCTTATGCACAAAAATAAAAGGGCAGCTCCAAATAGAAAAGGATGGGATAAAAAAATCATCTTCACCATCACAATTTCAAACACTTAATGAACATTTAATCCTCTGTCTCCACCATCTGATTTCACCATTTTTCCACTTCAGCACCATTGTCATCAAAGACACTGTCAACCATGTATTCTGTTCTAACACATCCGGTTTGGGATGTTTCTCATCATCATGCGAAAACTCTAAAGATCATTGATTATGACCACCTAAACTGAGAAATAACCAAGTTAGTCATTACTAATTGTGTATTGAACAAAGCCTCCACTATCCATGTTCAAGTAGGACATGATTACTTCTACAATCCCAATTGTTATAATTGATGACAATTGCTTTGCAAAGAACCCTTAAAGGCTTAAAATGCACATAAAGCTTGGTGTTTTGAAGGAGAAATCAATTTTGAGACTGTAAGGGTTCATTTAAGGAATTACTCTTTCTGTTAATGCTTGGATGTTTATTGATGAATGTGACAATATCTTGGTTTGTTGTATGAATAGAGGAATTGAATAGCTGGTTGTGAAGATGATTGTAGTTCTAAGAGGCAAGACAGCGTTGGTTTTATCAACCACTTACAAGCTCCAGAATAAGGTTGGATGGGGTTTGAGAATGTGTTGCATTCCAGAAAATTGGTGGTACAGCCAGTGAAGGAAGAACACTGTTAGTTACACATGGATGGTAAAATGCGATTATGACATTGTGAGAGAATTGGTTTGAGAATCAATTTAGGAGTGTAAAAGAGAGAGAGAGAGAGAGAGAGAGAGAGAGAGAACAAGAAAATATGAACATTTTGACAATGAGGAGGATATGTAATTTAGTTAGAGAGAGTTGAAAATGGGAGTGACATTGGTAGAAGCCACATCCAAATGTATCTCAATAATTTATGCAATTGATACATGTCAATAAAAAAAATAACAGGGCAGCCTGAAAAACAGTCTTAGTGGTATAGTTTAACAGCGGTTAATTATTGTGATTGTGAGTAACATGAGGCAAAGTTTGTAATTTGACTGGAAAAACATGACAGCTAAGTCGATCAATTGTGGCACACATATTGGTTAATTTATGGGTTTGGCCTTTTCCATTTTTTCAGAGTTTGATGCCACTTAAAATCTAGCTATCATTGAATTACTAAGAAAATGTGCAATAAGTACCAACAGAATAGTGGAGAGGACTGACCTTCGTGCTGGATCCACCATATTCACTTGTGGATGGGGTTGTTTCACCCATTATTCCATTGGCAACATCTTCTGATGACAGACCACAAATTGGAGAGTTTGTGAGCAACGATGACCTGCACAAATATCAAAAAATAATGAAGGGAACTACAATTACCGGTTCCAGCATAAGGCATGATGTGACAGAAGCGCACACACATACATAGCACTTTTTTGCTATACCAAGCCCTATTTTTTTGGCATTTTCCAATAATAAAATATTCCTACTTTCATGCTCAGCCGTTTCTTACTTCTGTTCCATCAAATTTTTCATCCTCGTGATTGATAAAAAAAAAATACCTCTCAAATGGCTCTTCTTCGCATGAGTTTCCAGAGGAAGACAGCCAGTCTATATCAACAAAGTTTGAGCAATTAAATGTATCTCCATGTTCAGAGAAACAAACTTGATCACTTTCCAGATAGCGATCTCTTTGCAGATCTCCAAAAAGCTGCCTACGAGGCATTAAGGGAGTGTACCTGCATGCAGCAATGAACAGCCAGTAAGTGAAATAGGGAACACGCGTTAGCATAATGGCAAGACTAATGTTGTCCATGAGGGGTTCTACAAGTGATACTATAAATCATACAGATCAATCAAGGAAATGAGACAGGAAAAAAAAAAAGCAGAAGAGCTAGAGAAAAGAGAGACCACTGCAACTTTTTACAAGGAAAACTTCGCATCACTTTCAGGAAGCAAACATGCATCATAATCACTTTAATTGCTGCAGATATTAAGAACAGCTTTAAGAACAATGTTTATAAGAAGAGCAGAAGACTCCATCTGACAGAAGCACAGGCAAAAACTTCAACTTCTACTATAAGTGAAAGATTTCCTTCTTTTTTTCAATAGAGTGCCATCACTAGGGGGAAAATAATGGATCCTCCAAGAAACAATCAATTTATTACAAATTCCAATACAGACAAAAAGGTGAAGCAATCAGACCTTGAAAATGCTATATCACTTTCACAAGTAGATATTTCAGGTGATGATTCTGAAATAACATTGTTTTCCTCTTGAAATTGATCTGGAAAAGCTGATCTGCAAAAGTTCTGCTGCTTGACATTCATAGCTGACAAAGGTGAGTGATTTTCCCGAAGAATATTTCCATCAGATAAGGACCTTTTGAAAATAGACCTGAATAATATTTGACAGTCAAAGGATAAGCCAGAGCTACAAATTTAGTCAACTTGCACTACTGTAACAAAGAAAGCAAAGTTAATAGAAAAGATCATAGGACCAATGAGCTCATGACAATAAGTGTACCTCCAGACAACAACCAACCTACCCCCAGCCCCCGAAAGAGAGAAGAATATGGAAATGATTAATAGAGAGTCCGAAAGATGCACACAAGAAAGTAATGCATCAATGCATTTTCACACTATAAAGCACAAAAGATAACAGAAATCTGTTAAACACTAAGCCTGGGCATTACACTTAGCTTAAACATTGGCCAGAGAAGACTGAGATACAATCAGATTGACCACAAATAGGAAAGTTATGAGTGGAGAAACACATTTAAGTGTAAAATCTGTAATATGTAATTTATAAAATTTGGCCTTGTCTGGCAATCTAAATACCTTGCATCTTCATCCACGTTTGTTTGCCCATTCCTTCCAACATTGTGATGCTGGTCAGAATCCAATTCCCAGAGTGCAGGTTTACCCTGTTGTGGTTGGAAGTGCCCCAAGAATCTGCTCAAGTTTTAGTTGTTAAAGTCATTATTGATAGAACAATTGCAGCAAATTATTCAAGGATGATCAAGCTGAGCAAATAAAGGCAATGGCATAATCCAATTATCTCAATGCCCACCAAACTTTGCTCTTGAACTCAGCACAAGCCACAATATTTCAGAGGTCTCTGAACAAATTGGCCTTTTCAATACATAAAAGTCCTAAATTAGATTGATTAGCTTGAAGAACCACAGAGTATCTGTCCAACGTAGGCAGTATAAGCTCTTATCAAAGACAGCCCATGTTTTTATCAAGTAGTACGAGAATAAGACAGAATGTACAACTTACACATTAATTGCATCCTGTTTCTCAGCATCCATGTATGCATTGCTGTAATACCGTTGAAGGGTTCTGAAGAACTCCTGGGACTGAGTTGCAGCCTTCCACTGACCCCTTCTCTCAGAGAATATCTAACATCATCAACAGTTCAAAAATTAAGAAATAATGTATCTCATTATTAACCAAAATAGCAGCTTCAATTAAAACTATGGAGACCAGCAAGGGTATTTATCAGTGGGAGAGGATTCACAAGTAGATGCTATCAACAAAGTCAACAGAATGTACTAAGCCCACTACCAAACCCACAGCATAACTTACAGCAAAATATAAGAGACATTGCTCTGTTACAGTTGACAAATCCACCCCCCCTCCTCTCTTCCCATCTTCCATGAGAACACACAATTCTTATATATAGATTTTACATCAACCATTAGACACCAATAACCAGATCTGTTAATAGAAAATCCTCTTACCAAAGTGAACTGTATGATAACATTATTTTTTCATGTGATAAATCTAGTAGTTTGATAGGCTCGAGCTTCTAAAATTATGATATAAACACCTTCCTCATCTTTTTTCTTCTTTTGATAAGAAAAATATGAAGGCACCAACAGGGTGTCATTCATATGCAAGGAATATAAACTACATACAAGATAAAAGATCTGTCAACTCCTTTGCATCGTCAACACATTCAAACACAAATTCCCTGTATGCCAAGGTATGAAGTCTTAATTTGATATTGTATTAAAGAAAAGTTATGGAGGACTCTTCCACCTTGAATGCTCTTCTATTGCCTTCCTCAAACTCCAACACAGCCAAAACATAGCTCACGGATTAAATGTCAAGATATAAAGTCTCCTTACTTTGTAACCACAAAATTAAATTCTAAAAAAAAAAATAATCCACATACCAGTCTACATTGAAGGTTTCAAGAGAAAAAAACAAAAAGCAAACCAAAAAACCTACAGGAAGACACTTGTTGTAATTAAAGAACTAATAACATCTGCAATACAAGCTAGAATCACCTTATTATGAGCAGCGGAGCCACCATACTGATGCGCAAGTGTGTCACCCATTCTCTCATAAAACCCCATCAAGTCATCAGCCAAAGGCACATCAAGGTCTATTTTAGGGTTATCTATAACACCCAAGGCATTAAGCTGGTGTCCAAGAGCAGCCAGCCCATATGCATACTGTGCAACATTTGTGCGATCAAGACAATCTATGCAATTGGTCCTGAGCACACCCATCTGGAACATTGGGCGCTTGATAGAATGGTTTCCATTAACAGCATTGTTACCTCCACTAGATTTCTCCTCTAAGTTGTTGCCATCCTCATTATAGCTGTTACTGTTATACTGAGACGTTAAGTTGCCATTCTCAGCATGCCTGCATCACACGGGCAATGCCAACCTTGCCATCATTAAAACATGAGAAGTAGCTTACTCAGACATAAATGCAAATATTTTATCATGTCTGTCACTTATCAAATAAGATCAATCGAGCACCCACTATACTTGGCTTCCAAGATTCAAGCACTAATGTAAAAAGTAAATTGATTAGGAAAGATTAGAAGTCCATTTGGCATCACAACATAGAACCTAGGGTCAAAACTATGGTTTGCTTGCGTCATTGGTCCAGTCATAGAATTTTGTTTTAAATTCTTTTTAATGTCATTGGTCCCTGCAGCACCAAACATTTCCAGGATTTTCATTGCACTTTATAGCTTACACTCAGTAAGCAGAATGCAGCATAATCAACAGAAAGAACAAAAGAAAGAAGATTGAAATTAGATCCCCTCATAACTGAAGTTAATGCTAATAACAGAAATACTGCATTTTAGATCCAGTGGCATGTGCTCATCGTTTAAGTTATTGCTATGTCCACAAATTCAAGGTACAAGTCATGTTGTTCAAAATATCACGAATGACTGGGGAAGCTACAGAAAAGTGATTGACCAACTTACTCAGTGAAAGGTGAATCCATACAACCCTCAAGTTTCAAGTCCGATGTTGCTTGACAATAAAAGAAACCTGTTAGCGTCAAAGCATATGCAGCCACTTTTCCCAGAAGTAATAAAACATTTGTTGCTTTGCTGAGAGTTGACAATAAAGGCAAGTTCGTTGAAGTAAGAATACATTTTTGTCAAAATACCAGTACAAAATTAAGATGATTAAGCTAAAAAGAGATACCTTCTAGAATGTTGGTGTAGATCCCAGTGAAGGAACCTTAGACGATTCTCCTCAGATAAATTTTTATTAATATGATCAATAGCATTAGCAAACTCTGCACGAAGAATTGACTCTCGAGGTTTCTTCTCTTGTGTCTATGATTGTGAAACAATGAACAATAGATAAAATAAAATAAATAAATAAATAAATAA
>Ga0307510_10005333_pt1 | contig 15302 bp, 5 predicted proteins | sample 12_EM_MG_FD_207224 | JGI IMG/M metagenome (GOLD analysis project Ga0307510, IMG submission 207224) | Populus trichocarpa ectomycorrhiza microbial communities from riparian zone in the Pacific Northwest, United States - 12_EM | ecosystem: Host-associated > Plants > Roots > Unclassified | place...
AAGGTATCTTATATTATTAGATATGTTATTATAAAACATGCTTTAGTTAAGGAGTTATTGATACTTCAAGTGCAAAATGATGATATAAAACCTTGATAAAAATGCACTTTTAAGTACTAATCACCTAGAACTAATATGTAAGTGCTTGTCAAATTACATGTACACTGAACTAACCTACATTATAATTCTGTATGGAGAGATCATCTGTGTCAATGAAAAGGCTCATGTAATGATTGTGTAAGTGATCCTTAGAGTTGAGATCACTAAGTTATCTTATATAGGAAATGTTATGTTTTGATCTTGCTACACGTTGTCCAAATCAATGATAATATATGAGCAAATATTGGGTATAACATGAACTACATGAAGGTATTCGAGTAATCAAAAAAGGATTCATCACCCTAGGTGAATTAGAGAAAATGTTTCATTTGTTCTTAAATAGTATTTATTGTAAATCCTAGTGCAAGATGGAAAAAGATTTGAAAAGAGTTTTAAATCTTATTAAAAGAATCATTGACTATAGTGTTGAGAACAAATATGATTTAATAAAGTAGACATACCCATATATTGTCTAAATCAGAACTTTGTTAATGAAGGGATAATAATTATATTGATAAATTGGTCACTAAAAGATTAAGTTAAACAACTTATGACTTCTAATATTTGGGGGATCATAACACGTTAGACATTGTACTTGATCTTCAAATATAAATCAATAAATTATTGAATTGATAATAAATTAATTTATTTAATCCTATTTTATTTAGAATTGAGATTTATATTTGAATCAACTTATTAGAGAACTTAACGAGGCACGCACATAAAAACCATTCTAGTGTCTCAAATTTGTCTTCAACTTCACTTGAACTTTTTGGTTTAGTTACCATGAAATCTATAGTTTTATTATTAATTGTGAGGCAGTTTTCAAGATTAATTTCAATTGTTTTAGGGAAGAGTTTAAGTGCTGACAACAAATTGTAAAACCTATGTGATTTATATCTTCCAATCTCACTCCCAATTAGGGAAGTAATTGGCATAATCAGATTTCTAAGTTCTTTTTAGAGTGGAACATCGTTAGTTATGTATACAAACTCCATCTCAGTTAACACTAAAAATAATCAATTAGTTATATATATTTTTGCTTCACTCATAGTTGTATCCATAGAGGCATTAACCTTTAAATTGTAATCCTAAAATAGATAACACTAGATATATGTTTGCGCTCCACCATGACATTTTTTTTTCCTGTCATTGCGCTGAACTTGGTTCATGTTTGTGCTAAATATGTAAGATAACATAAACTTTAACAGCTAATAATATAAAGAGAAATTAACACAAACCATAAGAAGTAACATAGAAAGGTTTTAAGATGTAGATGAGTTATACACAACCAAGATAGCGAGAGTGGAATCCAAATAAAAATCAAAGATTGTCCATTACAATTTTTGCCAAGTCCACATAACATGGGTCTAACATGTTTGCTAGGCCTAATATGCTGGACCTATATCGTTTGGGTCTGGCGTGGTTCCCAGACCTATGGGCGTTTGGGTCTGGCATGGGTGCTTAGGCCTAAGGTGGTTGCTAGACTCATGGCGCTTGGGTCTGGCTTGGTTGTCAGACCCATGTGCGTTTGGGCCTAGCATGGTTGTCAGAGTCTTGGCATCCAGACCCATGTGCGTTTGGGCCTAGCATGGTTGTTAGAGTCTTGGCATCCAGACCCATAGCGCTTGGGTCTGGCATAGGTGCTTGGGCCTGGCTTGATTGTCAAACCCATGGCGCTTAAGCCTAGCATGGTTGCCAGACCAAAGGCATTTGGGCCTAGAATGATTGTCAGACCCAAGTAGCTTGGGTCTGGCGCATGAGATTTGCATAATTTTCGTGAGCCAGGCAAAGGTAATGGTTTTGTTGAGGACCAAAATACTCATGCAAATGTGTTGAATGGTCTTAGGATATTTAACTAATAATTCTTTGTGAACTTCTGATGTATTGTTAAGAAAAAAAGCAATAAATACCTCTGTCAAACACTGCTGAATTTCAATAAATAGATGTAGAGTTTAAGCTAAACTCTGCTATGTTGATACCAATTGTTAGATACATGTCCGCACTCTTGCAACTTTAAAAAACTCTGATCAAGAACAAAGAAAAATTACTCTTGCAAGCTTCCCTGGTTAACAACGCAAAGATATACTTATTGTCCTCCAATGAAATATTGATTCAACATACTCAAAGTTCTCATGTTCTCTCCATTAATTTGTTGTCCAAAATTTTGGTTACCCATCTCTAATCCTCCTAATATTATTTAAAAAAAAAACAACAAAAACATGTTAGATCTTTGAAAAAGATCTCACTTTTGATGTTAGAACCCATGAAGTCCACTACTTTTCCTTAAAATTTACGGGTTTAATGGTGAGATCAAGAATGTTTTCATTAGATACATCCATTTTGTTAATGGAAGAATAATTAATCACATCAAACTCTTAAGAACAGACAAAAGCAAACCACACAATTTTCTACCATTAATCATATCATAAAATTCTACACTTTCTTTGTTATCTTCTTCTCTTCGTCGCGACTTTGTCCTCTTCTCTGTCAATTTAGTGCCCTCTTCTCTTCCATTTCTTCTACCGATTTGGTTGAGAAGAAGGAGTTTCCTCTCGTCCAATTCACTTTCATTCTCTTCATGATCTGAGTTGTAAAAAGTTAAAAGAAAAGGAGAGAGAAGAAGCAATGAATGAGAAGAAAAAGAAAGCCAAAGAAACATTTGTTTGCTTGTGAAAAGATGAGAAATTGAAAGTGAAAATACTATTACAATCTACAATAAAAGATTTTTTGATCCATAATGATTTTCCCACATGATTTAACTTTTGTTAAAATAAAAAGGTATCATCAAAGCGTAATAAGAAGCATCATTTTGTAAAAGGCCGTCTAGGAGCTATCGTGCAGAAAGAACTGACATATCTAACGAGTAAGTTGATGTGGTAGGAAGGTTGTTGTCTATTGGTTGTGTTTGAATTGCAGCCATGGGAGCCATGTTATGTGCATCAGGTAACTCTTCATCAATGGCCAACAAATCAACAATGATCATTTGGGTATCAGGGGGCTCCTCTACAGGTACATGGCCTTCAAGCATCTCAACGACTTGACCCATGCTAGGTCTAAGCTGAGCCCTCTCTTGTATGCACCAGAAAGCTACAAATACCAATCTCCTTACCTCCCTCTCATCAATACCTCCACTTTCTGTTAGCCTATTATCAACCACTTCCATAAGCTTTCCTTCTCTCATTTTCTGATTGACTATTTTTGGGAAGTACTGCCATTTCCTTTGAGATTTATCATTGCCATTTTGCACCAAGCAAACATTTCTCCGACCTCCAATCATCTCCAAAACCACCATCCCATAACTGTAGACGTCAGATTTTGCAGAAATACCGTGCTCCAAGAGCCATTCTGGAGCCAAGTAACCTCTAGTCCCTCTGATATTAGTGATAACTTTACTCTCATCTCGTCCCATTAACTTGGAAAGGCCAAAATCTGCCACAATTGCTCGATAATTCTCATCCAGAAGTATATTTTCCGGCTTGATATCTAGGTGCAAGATCCTTGATCGACAATCATTATGAAGGTAACAAAGCGCCTTGGCGACATCAATGGCAACTCTATACCTTAAGCCCCATGATAAACACCCTCCTGGTAATTGGTTCCGGTTTGCTCTTCCTTGGAAAATCCAACAATCCAATGATCCATTGGAGATAAACTCATAAACGAGGAAACGAGGCCCTCCGGCAATTATACAATATCCAAGAAGGCGCAAGAGATGCACATGTTGCACACTAGCGATTGCTGAAACCTCCGCTCGAAATTCCTTCTCTCCATGCTTCTCTCCTTCAATCCGCTTCACAGCAACAGATGTTCCATCATTCAGGATACCTTTGAAGACTGAAGCTGATGATCCTTGGCCAAGCAATGCCTGAAAATTGTCAGTTGCTTCCTCAAGCTCCTTGTATCGAAACTTCGTAGGAACACCTGCAACTTTTCTAAGAAAACTGTATTCAATCCGAAGCTCTATGCCTTGAGAAACCAATTGACTCTCTAACAACTTTCTGCTATGTTTGTATCGTCTTCTGATAATAAGATGTGCAAAGACTGCAAGGATCACTGAACCACTTGCCCCTGCAATGAGGAAAAAAGGCTTGGAAAGTTTTAGTGATACACGAGCAACGATGATAAAGATGGACAGGACAATAATGGTTGAAACTGCCATTATATTTGCTTTCTTGTCCTCCATTACAGCTTCTTTTCTATTTTCGAGAAAGATTGTCTTCCTTTTGTTTACAGAAAACTAGGTCATGAATTAATGTTTGCTTTCGGAAGGTAGACAAAAGAACACCAAATTAACGGTGACCATTTCCAGAGGTGAGACGTACTTTCGGACAGGATAAATTGTTAAAATGGATACTTTTTCATGGCATATACATGCATAAAATAATAAATAATAAAAACTACCACCTAGAAGAAGACTTCTTCTTTTCATTTATTTATTTTTAAAATTTTCTTTCAAAGAAAAAACAAAAAAAAAAAAAAACACAGGGCGATCCTTTTTCTCTCTTTCGCTGAAAGAGCATCACTTCGTTGCAATTACGTCGTGGACGCATACGAAACCTCTAAACTTCCACACTTCAATTAATGGATATATGTCATAATTTAACCCTTACAAAGGACTCTGACTATCTTTCTCAGAAAAATAAAATAGGTCCATGGCCACCAGGAAAATTAATACCTGATTTTACATGACACTTCTGTAATTTCGCAATCTTTTCCTCAAATACTTTCACCAACGTTCTATTTGACATACTATGGCATTCTGGCTACTGGCAAATGAAACATATATATATATATATATATTCTCGATTGGCTGCCGATTTTAGGCCATGGGTAAGATCTAGATATCCTCTTGCGCTACTATGCTACTGGTAAATCCTGCCGTGGAACCATTCTTCACCTTTTAAATTTGGGAAAGGAAAGTCTGACATTTATAATATTATATATACGTATCCTCGATCGTCGTTTACCCTTAGAAAAAGTAATTCAGCCACTGTGAACTCATGCAGTGCTTGAATAATTCAAAGTATCATCATCTTTAATAATAGTAGTATTTTAAGCCCAAGTCAAGACAACTCGATAGCAAAGTCAAATCAAGGTGGTTGTTCCTTCACGATCCTCACCGCATAATTATTATTTATATGATGGTGATGCCTGAGAACTAATTTAATACTAAAACATATCTTCTTCTAATAATTTGACCAGGGCCTAGACTTCAAAGATAGATAGATGAACAAGGCTTGTATAAGAACTACTATCAATGAACAAACCAAAACCGACTTGGGCGACTTCACGGATAATAGAATTGTAAATCAAGAGAAAACGGACATGATTTCAGAATACTGAGCAAGCAACGTACTAATGTACTATCAAACTTTTGATTTATATTTTTATATTGAAAGCCATTCTGTTGGTATTTTTTTGACTTTAGTTTTATAATTTGTTAATAAATTAAAATTTTAATTTAATTTGTTTACATGAAAAATAAGCATTTACGATCTAATTAAATAAAAACAATTATTGCACGCAACCGTACTTGAAAGCTGAAATCAATTAAGTAAAATGAAATAAATCAAGGTTAAAGAGCCATAATCAACCAAGGAACTAAAAAGCAGTCAGCCAGGTGATCAAGAATTACAATTAACTAGATAAAAGCGATCAATCGCAGAAGTTTGAGTGCACCCAAGTAAACAAGAGGTTCATTCCTACTCAGAATGGGAGCCCTCAACACATTAAACTGATTATAGTTGTAGATTAATTAGGATTCACATGGTTATTAATAAGATACAGCTCAACTTGTATTAGGATTCATCATGTGATCTCCTTATCTTATAGAGACAATTTGTATATGATTAAACTCAAATATTGTAACAGTATAAATAGGTCATACCAGCTACTAGGAAAGATGACCAGCCCCACATATTTAATTTCAATAATTTATTTATCTTCTTTTTCTTTTAGAGGGTTTTTTTGTCTTTTTTATTTACAACTTTATCTTTACTACTTTTTATTATTATTTTTATGCACTTAAGATTCATGTAATCTTCTTTTCCTTAAACTTCTATCTTTTCTGCATGGTGTTGCTTCTTAGAACATATAACATTTCTAAGGGTTTGAGGTCTAGAATCCCACTTCTCATTGGATAGAAGTAGTTGTCACCTCATCATAGTTTCAATTATAAGTAGAATTAATTGGCTAGCTTAGTAGGACATAGATTCAAAATTGTTCCAAAAGCCATTAAAACATGCCTCCAAAGAAAAACATAAGTAAAGTCATCAATGTTACACTAGACAAATAATTAGTATAAGCAATGGAGATAAGCAAACCTTTTGGTCATTAAGAGCCTGATAATCAATATTTCCTCATATTATAGTGGATCAACTATTGTCAAATATGCTTAGAGATGGGTCTTCATTGTCTAACTTATCACTATAATATAGAATTGTATTTGGATACACCTCTAGTGTTCATATTCACTCCCTTACAATTCATCAGTACCAACAGGATCATCTACACCAACCACAAATAGGTACATTGGTGCATCAATACCCTATATATAGCCATACATGTATCTGTTCTATGAACCTGCAGCATCTTATGATAGTAACAACTAATTATGATAATTTCCATCCAATCAGACATAGTTGCTCCTGAATAAGCATTTTTCATCGACATATAAAATTCTTTATTACTAATATAAGGACTCTCAAGATAAAGATAAAAAAAAAAAAACACAACTAACATGATCTATCATAACAATATAGTGGTGGTCAACTAAACCATGCAAGCCATTTCTAATTAGTTAAATCAGATACAAAAAAATCATTAAAATAAGCCTAATAACTTATGAACCTACAAACTTAGATGCATATCCTAGAGAATTCTATAACAACATGCACTATAATATAGGGTATTTAGAATTAGTATACCTTATATAATATTGTATTTCTAAATGTATCAAACACAACAAACCTGTACATGATAACTTCTGACACACTAGCTACTATTTAGGTATACAAACAAGCACAAGCTAACTATTTAGCCCCACAGAACTTTTATCCCATGCCACAACTTTTTAATATACAATTATGTTATAATAATGAAACCTCAATCCTCTTGCACAAAAATTCTTTGTTGTCGATCAATAATAGAGGGGAAGGATAAACAGAATTGAACTAGCATAACATTAAGAGAGATTGGGCTAAAAGTAGGATAAATAACAAGACTTAACTACAATCATTTGTATTCTAAATAGGTTGATAGACTGTATGCAATTCCTAAAGAAATAAAGATTATAGATTTCAAGCAACTCTCTAAGAAGGATAACCATTAAACAAAGAAACACATCCCTAAATTCACTAACCAATATGGAGATTGTGAAACTAACCCTTTTAACAAGATAAGGCTATTTAGTTTGTTATTAACCAATTTGCTTTCCACTAGTTCTTCACACTACCACCAAACTCAATCAATAATTAGGAAAAGATGGAAACTCACTTCCATGAACACTTTCATAGGAAAAAACTAGAGGTCACATTGGTTGATTTAGCTAGAATAGTCCAAGATCATGTGAGGTTATAGAAATTTATACCTTGTAATTTAAGACATTATAAACTAAATTCACTATAATTAGCAGTAAAATGGAGTGCTTAAAATTATTATTAAATGGAATCTAGTGGAATATAAGGAAAAATGTTTATAGGAACCAAGTACTTAGACATCTACACCTTAATGGATAATGTTGCTTATTTTAAGAAGATGCTAGTAAAATGGGTAGAAAAGAAACAAGTAAAGGGAATATACATTGTTGGCTATTCAACTTACATACTAATTTAAACTCTAATAAAGAGTTTGATATCACTCACATAAATAAAGAATGGAAAACCATTTAGGAACGTGATATTAAAAAAGCCTAAAGAGGCTACTAAACCTGGTAGGAAAATGTAAAAGCAATCAAAGCATTCGAAGAGAATGACTACTCTTTTGATGTCAAAAAAGCTGAAAAAATCTTTGAATAGTTGATATATATGGGATAAATTAAGCTCCTTGATAATCACATTATCCTCATTATTGATAAAATTCAATGAAAGAAATATTGTAAGTGTTATGACTCTTAGAAACACGACACTAACAATTATAAGGTCTTTAGGAACCAAATCTTGAAAGCTTTAGAATTTGGACGCATCCCTTTTCTAAATAAAAAGGTGAAATGGATGATAACCCCACTATCTAAAGTTAGTATAATCGTGGCTACCCCTAATTTGGATGGGCTTCTTGAAAAAGAAAAGTTCTAAAAGACAAAAATTGATCGACCATGACAAAAAGCTAGAGTTAGTCATGGATGCTAGTATTGGAAAAAACTACATGTACCATTGAAAAACTAAAGGGATGGTTTGAGAAGCTTAAGATATGCCTCATAATAAAGTATAAAAGTGATTTACCTACCACCTAATTTTTCTAAAAGATGAAGATTTATGGGGCAATACTAAGCAAGTATTACCTCATCAATAAGCCAAAACACTTAAGCCTAAAAGACTAGCCAACAATGAAGAGCATAAGCATTAGCCATAGTAGAAATCATCCAAGCCTAGTGGTGAGAATGATGATGACTTTGTCAACCATCACAACATCTCCTAAATCTAAAAATTAGATGGAATCATGGATAATTTTCCAAAATCTAATTTAAAAGGATAAAATGCTTAACAATTTAGTAAAGAGAGAAGATGCATAACCATACATCTTTTTTTATAAAATAGGTTTTGTATATCACACATACTAGTAAAAAAAACAAACAGCTTTAACCAGTAATTAATTGACTTAGAAAAGGTGTACTAAAATGATTAGTACTTGATAAGATCTCACATAAGTTTATGCAAAATAACAAGACAACTCATAGGATAATCTTTATTAAGGACAAAATCATTAAACAACCAAACATCTTGGTAAAAAGGGTGAAGAGGGTTTATATCTCTACACCACGTATGTTTCAAGAGTTTGTAATAGACCATGATCTACTAAGGAGATAAATGACTGAAGAAATCTCCAGAAAAGTAAAAAATGTTATTGCTAAAATGGTGAGAAAAGACTATGAAAAGCAACTAATCTCAAGCTAAAAAAGCAATCTATGTTATAATGGTAAAGGTAGGGAACAATTAATAACCACAATTATAGAATAAAGTTGTCCAAAGTGTTACGCCAACATCTTAGGAGCTTGAACAAAATACATAAGCACTATAGCATCCGCCAAGTCATTATCTATTATACAACATGAAAGAAGATGACATTAGCTTTAAAATATAAGCAACGAGAAATATATTGTCATGAAACCACCCCCATTAAAGGGAGAATAGCCACATATCGTATAAGAAACAACACTAATAATACTCAAGGAAAACAATAATGTCGGCCTATAATCAATGAAAAGGCTTTAATAAATACCCTTATTCAAATAGAAGACCAACTAAATGAATAAAATTACATGATTATCGATGTTGATGGTTTCTTGGATGATTGTATGAAGGATAAAGGTTTGGAAACCTTTTTTATGATAATATATAATAGAAAGAAGAACAATGACCAGAGTTATCAAACCTAATGTAATAGATAGGTGAACATTTTGAGAATGATAAATTGGAAAAACCTTATTATACAAAAGTGAGCAACCATGAAAGAGTCACATCAACTAACATGGTGTTCACCTTACCATACTTCTTTGAAGCCAAGCCTAGCCAACTACTTTATTTGGACAGTGACTATGAAGACAATACAAAATAAAAGATAAAAGTTATTAAGGTTAATTAATCAAAGGTAGTGGTTAAACAAGAGCGAGGACTCATATTTTCTAAGTCAACATTAACTATGAGTCATCATTTAAAACCCATGTACATCAAAGTTAACTTCAGTGATGTACCAGTATAAGGAATCATAGTTGATAATAGTGTCTCACTCAATAGTATACCATAATCCTTGATCACTAAGGTTGATCATAACAAAGTTGATATGATCCTATCATAAGTAGTTATGTTAGATTTTTTTAAAAGGCATAAAAGACACTATAAGGGTTTTATAGGTAGACCCAACCATTAGGTAAATAACCTTCAATATAACTTTCTTTATAGTAGAAGTAAGGACAAGCTACAAGACCTTATTTGGATGAGATTGGATACGCGTTAACATGTGTATGCCATCATCTTTGCATGAAGCTTTGATGTTTTGGTTACCAAATGAATCAACTGAATAATTCAAGTAGATGATAAATAATTTATGATTGATTCAAGGATGGCAGATGCATGGTTATACAATGATTACATTAATTCAGTATAATTCTTAGGCATGTATAACATGGATTGCCTCATTGACTTCTCAGTTAGTAAAAAGATAGCACATATAGAGAGACTCATTGTAGAATTGTTAGGCTACATAACCACAATGGAAAGAAAATGAAAAAAAAATTAAATAGAGAATTAAACAAGTTATTATGAGTTAACAACATGTTTTGAAGCTTTTGATGAACCTTATAGCTATATTGGCCAATAAAATAAAATTTGTTCAATAGAATCATATCAAGATTATGAATTGATCATACCTAATATGGCAAGTCTTCCTCTAACACCACCAATGATTGATGATGGATAAGCTGAAGTTTAGGACATGTTAATTGAAGTAAACTTGAGAACTGAATACAACCTTTGATCAATTTTTATTGGTGCAAACATATCAGAAAAATGTTATAAAGAACTGGTAGCATTATTACACACTTATAAACATTATTTTGCTTAGGATTATGATAAACTATCTAATTTAAACAAAAGTTTGGTCCAATAACATCTACCAATCAAGTCTGGTTTTAAACCAAGTAGGCAACCTCTATGAAGAATGACTCCAAATATGGTTGTTCATGTGAAAAAAAAAATTGAATTGCTCATTGGTGCTGGATTTATTAGGCCACTAAGATATGTTGAGTGAACATAAAACATAGTGTCAGTATTTAAAAAAATAGCAAATTAAAGGTATATATAGATTTTATAAATTTAAATATTACAACTTTAAAAGATGAATATCTTATAGTAATGGATTTTATGTTGATTAATGCAACATTTGGAAATGAAAAACTTAGCTTCATGGATGGTCACTCTTGTTATAACTAAATATTTATATTAGTAAAAGATGTTTCCAAAACTACATTTAGATTTTTTGATTGACTAAGGATGTATGAATGTGTGGTAATGCCCTTTAGACTGAAAAATGTTGGTGCAATATACCAAAGCGCATTAAACCAGATCTTTTATGCTATGATCAATCACAATATAAAGTTTTACATAGATTATATTGTGGTTAAGTTCAAATCAAAATCCACTCACATAAAAGAACTACTTTAAAGGAAAAAAAATCTAAAAAAATAAAATACAGTTTTGGGTTGTAATCGGGTAAGAATTTAATTTATAGTTGATCAAAAAATCATGCAGGTATGCAATTTGAGGTTTAGTTGAACAAAATTAAAAGAAAGGGCTAAAATTATAATAAGTGCACAAATTGAAAAACCAAGTATCAAGATGAAAGAGATGGCAAAGTTTGGAAGTCTAATTAATTCAATTGAGGTCCTAATTGAGGAGAAAAAATAGAAATGATAGCAAAAATGGCTAAACTTGCAAGCCAAGTATCAAAGTAAAAGAGATGGAAAAGTCTGGAATTCTAATATGTTCAATCAGGGACTTAATGGAAGAGAAAAAATAAAATTTAGAGTTAATTTGACCAAAAATAGAAGAATTAAAGGACTAAAGACTAAAACGGAATAGGCTTTTGAATTTAAGGGCCTTATTAATTCAATTAGTAATGTAATTGAAGAAAACAATTAAGAGTTGGCATCAATTTGACCAAAATTACATAAATTAGAGATCTGAGGACCATTTTGTAAAGGGATAATTACAAAAAAAAAATCATAATATTTGATCACGTACACTTTTCTGTTATACTCTGAACAAATTACACTTTACTTTCTAAACTTTATACGTGTGTTAATACTTAACTTCCTCTAAGAAAAAGGTCCACACAAAATTTATGATTATTTACAGGTTATTATTATTTTCCATTTAATGACTAAAGAACCCTTATAATACTAATATTACAACTTTGGCATCAAACTAATATTACAGTTGTGCCAAAAATTAAAAAAAAAACTTGGTAATTGGTATTTCATCCTTTTTAAGTTTTTTTTTAATAAAAAACTACATTGCATAATCCAAATGCCCACATTTATAATATTGAATTTGAATAATTCAGATCTTTTTATTCTCCTTCTTCTCAAAGCGAAGAAGCACAAAACCATAATCAAGATCAACAACAACAAGTATATCAATTGATGTACAATTTAACCAAATTTGTATATTAGAACCTCATATCAATTCCCTATGCGACAAAATAAATAGTAATGGATTAGTCAGCAACATTATATATACTCAGGATTTTAAAGAACCAAACAAGCACACTAGTAAAATAAGTAGCAAGCTTATTTCAACTTATTTATAAACTAGATAGCCATATCACACATAGGTGTAAAGATCCAAAATAATACCATTCAATTTTTCTCTCGCTTTAACACTTAGCTCAGCTTAAAAAAGAAATCATTATGAATTCAAATGAATTTTACTCTTACTTAAACTTTTTAACTTCTTCACCTCAACTCAAAATTCATGAGTACTTTCTCCTAACCTAATCTTTTGCTCCACTCTAATATAAGCAAACCTATGTGAATTGAACATAATTGCCATATATAGCACTATAGCTACTCTAATGCCATGAAAAACTACTTCTGAGATATTTTTATGATCAATGAAAAAATAAAGATATAAAGAAGTGCAGAAATTGTATCCACGTATGGTTGAGAGGGAGTTAAGGGCAGCGAAGAATGAGTTATTGTTGGGTATTGAGTAGTTGCCAAAAAATGCCTTAGTTGAGTTAATACTTTTGATTCAATTAGTTTCCATGTGTAATTTCTAAGGTTTAGGAGAGAGAGATCTTGCATTTTAAGAGAGACATATCAGGATTGGAGAGAGAGTGTTGAGTGTGAGTGTGATTTGTCTCTTTTCATATATTATATATAAGGGCAATTTTATCTTTTGATCATTTTTGAAATTGTTTCTTGACCTAGGATGCAAAGGGTAATTTCTCAAAGTATAATGAAAAAGTGAAAACACGATCAAACCTTGTGAGTTTTTTTATATAATTATCCCTTTTGTAAAAGGTGCTAGAATTAAAGAACAATTTTGAATGTTATCGATGACTTAATTAAAAAAAATCTTGGAAAATCAATCCAAATTTTCCAAACATGATAAAATTAAAAGTGAAAACAAGTAAAAGAATTGAAAAAATTAATAAAATAATAATCTAAGAGAAACGGTGCACAACACCATTTATAAAGATTTATCAAAGGTACAAAGTGGTTGGGAGAGGGGAGATAACCTTTTCTTCTCCCTCATGCCATGTATGAATTTTGTACATTCTTTTTTCCATTTTTATAGTGTTTTTAACCAGACTTCAGATACCATTTTCTCTCTCACCAATCCTATGCCTGATAACAAACATATTGTTTTTGCACTCCTACTTTATTTCTAGTTAAAGACTTGTTTCATTGCCTCCCTATGGAGACAAAAATACATGTGTCAAATGAGTCAATCCAAGCATGTTGTACAAAGTGCATAACAATGGCAAATGAGTAAGATCAACCTAAAAAGATCAGCAAATGAGATTATCCCACCTAGAAAGGTTCTAAAATCTTCCTCTCTGCCTATAAATAGAGGAACATAAAGAGAAAGATATGGAGAAGCCTGGAGAGAGAAAATCCAAATTTAAGATAGAGATAATGGGTAAAGGATGTTTGAGCTTAAATCAACATATCTATAGGGTAGAAGGGATTGAGAAGAAAAGGTAAACAAAGAAAAAGAAAGAAAACAAACCTGAATTGTAAGGAAGAAAGAAAGCTTGCTTTTTAGATCTTCAAATCGATTCATTTTGAACCAATAAGTTCTAGGAAGAGAGGAGTAAGAGGGGAAGAAAAAAGAAGAAACAAAAAAGATAAAAAGAATCACAAACTAAAGAGAAAGAAGAAACCCTAGTCTAGAAAGAGAAAACCACATAAAACACCTCTTCATGGCTAGCCAACCACCATGACACCAAGAACCACCATGGCACCTCCCTACATTGTTGGAACCACTCAATATAAATATGTGAAAAAATTCTTGAATAGAAATTTAAAGTTTGGCATTTAGGGTTTATTTGTGTGTCATTTAGATTTGCATGCCTCTTGTATTAAAATAAAAAAAATAGAATTTAATATATGATTTTGATTCATGAATGAATAATATGAGACTTGAGATCCTTTATTAAGGTTTAAGTTGTCATCTAGGATTTGCGTATTCTTATGCTTGTTCATTTTCATGTTCATACTAAAAAAAAATGTTTTAAAATCATTTGGATATGGATCCAACTTCTCACCAAATAAGCTTACTTTTTTAAAAAAAATCATGCAAACTTCTCTTTTTATGTCAATTTCACAAAGTTTATATGCATAGAGATTCTAGATTTTATGTTCCAATATTTCTAAAAAATAAAATCTTGAAAAAATGTGTTTTCATCATATTCTCTATATATTGAGTTCTATAATTTGTTTATAAAACACATTGAGGTTCGACCCAAATTAAATAGGTCCTTATAAGCTGACATTCCAAAACCCTTTTAAAAAAACAATATAAATTTTTTTTTTCACTCATAATGTTTAAGATAAATATATTTATAAAGAGTTATTATCTTAAATATTAATGAGGAGTAACACCTCTGTCTCTCATTGTTTTTTAAATATTAAGCCTTTTAGTCTAATATTCATCCATTATATCTAAGTACCAATCTGGGGTATTAAGTTTTCTTAGTAAGCCCAAAGAACCTATGCCACTAAATCCTATCTTCAAGTAAATCAACCTATAATAGTATTGCTAATATATTTTAGGACTAGGTTACAAAATCCTTCTTTAGTAAAAAATACGACTGAATCTTGGTACTATAGAATAAATGAACTTGAACAAGGCATTATCTATAGACCATTGTTGCATAAACAAAATGTTTAGTAATAAAGCATTCTAAGATTTGGGTTGGATTTAATTAGCCTAACATAGGCCTACCCAATTACCCATTAGTGATCATAATAATAAGTA
>Ga0307510_10005334_pt1 | contig 15301 bp, 21 predicted proteins | sample 12_EM_MG_FD_207224 | JGI IMG/M metagenome (GOLD analysis project Ga0307510, IMG submission 207224) | Populus trichocarpa ectomycorrhiza microbial communities from riparian zone in the Pacific Northwest, United States - 12_EM | ecosystem: Host-associated > Plants > Roots > Unclassified | place...
CAATGGGCCACATACTCCCGACACTCATCCCAAAGCGCTGGACGCAGCTCGCGGCCGGCGTGCTCTTCCTCATCTTCGGCGCCAAGTTGTTCCACGAAGGCATGGGCATGGCCGGCGGGAACGAGAAAGTCCTCGAGGAGATGCGCGAGGCGGAAGAGGAAATCAACGAGGACGTCGCCGTGCACGACGGCACTGGGCGGGCGACGGCCGATGGAGAAGTGATCCCACTCGAGGAAATCGAGGCCGGTGGCCCCGTTGGAGATGGTGATGCGCCATCAACGCCAAGGGCGCCAAAATCCCCTTCCTCCCCGAAGGGTCAGTTCGAGGGCGTACGGAATCTGTGCAGTTTCCTGTTCGGGCCGGTGTTCGTGCAGGTATTCGTGCTCACATTCTTAGGAGAGTGGGGCGATAGAAGCCAAATCGCCACGATCATGTTAGCTGCTGCCCACGTGAGTTGGAGCCGCGCGTCCATCCGTGCATTTCCCCCCGCTAAAATGACCTTTCTCTTGATGTGTAGAATGTATACATTGTCGGATTCGGAACGATCGTTGGACACACGTTCTGTACCGCGCTTGCCGTCATCGCGGGCCGGTACATTTCCACAAAAATTTCGGCAAAACATGGTAAGTTATGTATGCGATCCTTTCGGTGGTTTGCCATAGCTTGACCCCTTTCTTCACTTCAACAGTCACGCTGGGTGGAGCAACGTTATTCCTTCTCTTTGGCCTGATCTACCTCTATGAGGCCAGTCAAGTGGCCGACTTCGACCCCCATGACCATATACCGAGAGGATAGAGCATGTAACCCGGTTCCACAACTTAGATATACGCATGATTCGAAATCCGACTTGATTTCGACTTGCTGCCGTGAATATCACCCTGACGAAGTCCGGAAGCAAACATGACGCAGATCGCAAGTCCCCACAACGGAATGTGATGATGTCGATGACGGGATGATGCCAGTGGTATTGGTATACGATCAGCGTTTTGCAGGCTGGCGGAAATATAAGGCGCAGACTGATTCATCCTACCAATACACATACGTCGTCAACCGCCAACTACGATGCAAACTACCAGCGCAATGCGGACCCTGCCCTCGATAACGCTCCTTGCAAGAGCGGGGAGAACTCTGAGGACTACGACGCCGATGTCACTGGTGCAGACGCTTCCCTCGAGACGGCAGCTCGAGAGGACTGTGACGCTGCGAAGACCGATTCGCATGAGCGTCCTTCAAAATGTAAGTGTACTTTCGACTCTGCTCAGATAGGACTTGAGTAATTGAGTAGTAGAAATTGGAAATAGGAGGGTGAGTTAAGACGTTATGTTGGTGAGGTACAGTGGGGTGCTGGTAGAGTGGTAGGGTAAGGTGGTTTTGCCTCATAGGGCTTGCGTTTACAAGCTTTCCTGATGTCCGGTCGGAGAGAATCTCCAGCCGAAGGCCAGTTCAACCAGACTTCGTCTGAGAAGCCTCCTGTTTAATAAATCCACGCTTGCAGCTCGTGTTAGTTGGGGTGCTGTTGAGATTCTATCAAGGTTCTGTCTTGAGCTACCTGCATTGCCTCGCACCGCCTCGCAGCCTCACGCCCTATTGACCTATATATCGGGTATTATTGCAGCCCCGAAACGTTGTGCCATCTCTTTATTCTTACCCTCACGCCCCAACGCCCCACAGGCATCGAGAGTTTTCTCGAGTACTCCACTTTACGATGGCCGACTATGTCATCTTTCGCGATCAACTCTTACAAACATTCCCAACGTATGGTTATGCCCTGTGGGACCCAAGTCCAACGGGACCGGACAACCCCGTGAAAGTCGCCGACGTTGGTTTCATACGCTGGGGAAAATTCCACCGCCTTTTCAACGCCCTTCTTCCTGCGGATCATCTATCCCATGGGCGCGGCGTGCCAGATTATCATGAACCTCTTGTCCCTAACTTGGTGGATCATATCAACACGGGTTCTCTTAGTTGCGGCCATTACTGTTCGGGCGAAGTTAACATAGAGTCAGAACCAAACACTGGCCCAGGTGCTAGGTAATTTCCCTTCGTGGTCTGGCATTTTCATAGCTGATATTGTCTCAGCCCAGATGACTTGCCGCAGGTCTCGTATATGTGCGCAAGGAGGCGACAAGGCGCCTTGTTATTCCTCCCAGTAGATGCTCGACGTGAAAACACTCTCGCAATGGGTGATTTTGGCGAGTGGATCCTGAAGCACATCGATAACTGGTTTGCCTTCGCCCGACGACTTGGGTTGGGAATAGGGCAGATGGAAGAAATTATTCTGGTCACTGGCTGCGATCGCACGAAGTCGTGGACTAACGCCACTTTCTTGGGTAGTAACGTTGATGCGCGAGTGTCATTTGGAGTGAATGCTGTTGGTGGTCCCAGCGCCAGCGTCAATTTTCGATTCTCACCGCAGAACGTTCGCGGGGCTGTGTTCAACCGAGGACCAGAAGGGAGGGTACGTCGGTGTTCCTCTTGCAAGGAGCAATGGACACGAGACAACTTTGATATAACACCCGCCCCTTAGGACCTACCCGAGAATCAATGTGTATTTATTCGAGGATTTCGTGTCAGACGTACCCTTAGGATTTTGCCAAGGCATCTCAAAGCTGCGGCAGGTCCCTCTCCAGACCCAGAGGGTTACGATTATGAGCCAAGCATGGAACTTGTATCAATATCAGATGATACAAAAGTAAGGGCATTATCCTCCTTTTCTCGGTCTCCCTCTGAGGCTTCAAAGTACCGGGATCGCCTTCACCAGCTACTGGACTATATTGCTAAGGTAAGTAGTACCGGTCTTGTGTTCTATCATAGCTGCGTATATACCCAATATTAACATGTCTATGTAGCGGACACCTGACTGTGACACGGTTCTCGTCCATGATGATGACTTGGAAAGGATCAATATCAATGAAATTGGTGAAGGCACTGTGGGTGAACACGTAATCAACGATTATCTCGTATTCCTCATGTTGGTAACCAATGTAGACGCTCCAACCAGACATGTCGATGGATCTTTTCAGGAGCTCCAACGTAGAGATCCATAAAGTGGACTGTGGTAAGTTCCCATGTTAACAGAATGAACAATTTAGTTCTCATGAGTGCCCTCTCCACAACTAGATTTGCCATCATCCACTAGTGGTCCAAACACTGATACCCATGGCGTAAGGGTCGCCATGCTCTCAGCGACGTTCAAGAACTGGAGTAGGTTATGCATTCCGTAAAGGCGAAATTGCCTTGCCTGACTGTGTCACCTATGAAGAGATCGCCGAGCGCACTGCGCTCCAATCCCAAACGTCATCTCTCGCAACTCAAAACGTTGGCACCCGATGCCCCAGTGAATCTTTAGCGTCATTAACTTCGACCCAAGCAATCAATGTGCCCCATCACCTTGGTAGGTTTCGTTCATCAGCAGAACTCGAGTGTCACTATAACATCTCAGGCTACCCACTCCTGGGCCAACTCTCTTCCCGGCAACTCGATTACTGCCAAAATTTGTATGCCCACACTCTATCTGAGAGATAGATAGGGTTCCTAATTAAGGCCGACAGAAATCCCATGCAACAGCACGATAAGTACGGTACCGCTGGGGTTGGGGGCTCCTCCGGAGCAGCTCCGAATCGGGTAAATGTTTTCTCACAAACATGATCCAGTGACGCACTCTCACCATCTCTACCTGCTGAACTAGAAGCACCAAACGTTCGTTTGTGCCCAGTGTATGGCCTCGTTCTCCAGGAGACAAGACTTAGAACGACACATCCAGTTGTTCCATCTTCCCCCTTGGCTCTATTGCTCGTCCCCAGGTTGTAAATGGCGTGGTGGACGCGTAGATGAATATCAAAGACACAAAAACACCCACAGCGCCCCAAACTTCCCGGTTGAGGAACAGGCGTGCCAGATATACGATGTGAAGTTGATACTGGGTCTGATCAAAGACTCAGCAGGCAGCGACGCTATTATGACCGCTCGGCGCATTGCGGTTGACCTCGTCAAGGAGAAGGCGTTGGAGTTAGGGAAGCAGGAATGGTTGGAGGATCCATGGGGGAGTCCAGGTGAGTTACGGAACCTTGCCTTTCGTGTAAATTGTGCCCATGAAATTCATTCACATTCTGTAGTTTGCCACGGTTCTTCCCACTAGAGGCGTAGGGAAAAGAGTTTATTCGCGGGCGCCTGTTTGTGCTGAGTTCCCACTTCCTCAGGAACGTGCCTCATTTGAGTTCCTCTCAGTGGTGAATACTCTGGTCACGGTACTTTTCAAGGTGAAGCCACCTACCCAAGGACCAGATCCGGCCATGGTGGTGAACATTCCATCAGGGTTTCGGTAGGATTCTCATAACGCCTCACGAGTTAATATCAGCTGTTGTGAGTTGCTATGAGTGGTATACTTTTGTTACCGCCTCGTATTGCACGCACAAGGCCTTGTAAGGCCCTCTCATATGTGGCGCGTGTTGTAATGGCGTCGCAATCTCACTTTGATTCTATGAGTTTGATGGCATCTGGTAATTGCTCCGCGAGAATCTACGATCATTTATATGAGCATAAGTCATTCACAAGGTCCTGTCGCATTTCACACACGAGCATGAGTCCTTGGCCGCCGTATATCCCATGCTCGAGACCAGCGCCATCTGGTATTAGATGTACAAGTAGATCTAACATTATTTAGAACTCATGCGTCCAATACGACCTTATATTGTAAACATGAGACTAGCATGGGCTCGAGACGATCCATGAGGCCCAGTGAAAAATGGATCCAATCGGATCGAATAAATTAGAATATAATCGAATGGGGTCGAATGCCATCTAATGAATATCCATTTATTTGATCCGATTAGAAAGTTATCGAAGGAAAACCAATGCCATCAAACTAAAATTATCGGAATCAGGAATCCGGAATGCATTGCGCATATCATCTGGCCACATTCTGCAGGGTCTTCTGGCTGGCTCTGATGGTTGCCACTTTTTTTTGTAAGTCGTCTCTTTGCTCCTTGCACCCATCTCCCTTTAACGCTCCCTTTTTGTTGTTGTAATCTTGTCCCGCCCTCTCCAGTGCATGAGTGTCCCGTGCTGTCTCTTTTGGTGTCCTGACCAGTCCCTCCTACCTCTCCTCTGGCCTCTATGGTGGTGTCATGCTCACTCCATGTCGCTCAATTGTTGCCAGCACATCACAAGAAGCTATCCCAATCACAATCCCCTGAAACAATGCCACCGCTCTTTTCCCTCTCCAGCGAGTGAGCAGCTCACTTTATTTCTGTCTTCTGACCAGTTGTCTCTACAGCGTCACCATCGTTCTACACCGACGACCACCTTTACCAACTCGACAGTCTCGACACCGCATTCAAGCACACCTGCTGTACACTCTCCCACCTCCCCTCCCCCCACCTTGGTGTGTGCCTTCCCAACAACTCACCACCTCTGGGGACCTAGCAGCAGAGGGCGGTGCATCTGGCTCAGGTGGCCCACAGGTCTTGCTCGACATACCCGCACCACCAGCATGAGAAGGAGCTAAAGCTTTGCTGACAACGACACCACTCAAGGAAAATATCCCACCTTCGTTCTGCTCTATCATTGGGATATCCAAAATTTTGCCCGAAGGACGACTACCACTTCATCCAAAGCATATATTCCCGCCCCACTACTAACCCCCCCTAGACGCCCAGCCGAAATGCAAAGGCTTCGCGCTGCTCACTTTGCCAGAACTGTCTGTTACCAACCTACCTCGCACTGCCTTGCCTACTTCCCGTACCGCTACACACCCGCGAACAAGGGCAGTGGTACCGTCCCAGCTGATCACGACAACCGCAACGAGGCGTCGCCCGAGGAGCTAAAGGCATGCAAAGCGGGATTCCGCACGTTCTGATCTAGGAAGCGCTGCAAAGCGAGTACGTCCAGTACTATGACCCTCTCTTACATCGCATCTCCACCTCTTCCTCCACACACCGCCAGCGCCAGCCACTGTCCCGAATCCCCATTTCCCATCTGCTAGGGATATCCGATACCTCCACACTCGACGCCATCCTCCCGCCGTCGATCCGCGTCTACGCCTGGGCACCTGTCGCACCCCCTTCTCTGCGCGCTCCGCATGCCGCAGGTGGCACTACGAGTACATTTTCTCTGCCCGGAATCTTGACATCGATGCGATGCGCAACAGATCCGCATGCATCATCGGTAAACGCGACTTTTGCAATCTGTGCAAGCTCAATCCGGCAAAGCCGCTTGCAACTTTTTGGCGGGGCATCCTCCTCGCAGACACCTCCCCTCTCGATGATGACCAAAAACGAGGACAAGGGCACCATCGCCATCACCACCGCCGTCGCTCAGCAAACCACCATCACATCATACATGTGTTCGAGCTCGTCGGTACCGACTTTCTTTGAAATCAGGTGTGGCACATCATGGTGGTCCTGCTGCTCATCGGTGCACAACTTGAGTTGCTAAGCATCATCTTCACAATTCACATCGCTAAATGCAGATCCGAACCGGGAGGAGAATTACACCAGCGTACTTACAGTGGCCGTGGATGAGGTACCACGACCACTCGTGATGTGCAAGCTGGAGTACCAGATGGCGGACACGCTCCCGCTCGTGCCATGGCCAGAGTATCTTGGCAATGTTCTCGAATATGTGCGTCAGTTTTTTTCTCCAGCGCTACGGTTCCCCTCATGTGCCCTCTCGATTCTCTTTCCACCTCCCATCACCGGCTCCGGTACCCTCTTCTCCACTGCATACACCTTCACCACCACCACTGAGGTAGATACAGCACCTCTGCATCTCCCTAAGTCGACGCGGCGCCCTTTCAATGGGCCTCAAGACGAAAACGAAACGAATGGGCTTCTTGACGACAAGAGCCCAGGACGGTGGATTAGGACAGTGATGTATGCACTCCCTCCCATGTGGATGGGACGTCCTTGCGCGGCAACTTTTGCGTTGGCCAATCTGGCTCACGTTCGCCTCCATCAGGTCCCCTTTGCAGCAACACATCGACTGTGTGCTCGCAATTTCGTGGCAGCGCCTCGGCGCCTTTGCTAGTTCATGGTGGCATGTCAGGTATCAGTAAAGACCTCCTCAACTTGAAGGTACATGACCGTACATCTAACTTGTTTTATCTTATATGGCTTAACGCTCAGACTTTTCGCATACATTTATAGGGGCATGGAGAAGGAGAGGAGGCTGAAATAAAGGTGAGTACCACGAATATATTTCCTAGTCAGCGTTCTTACCATAGGCAAAGGCGACACAAAAAGGACGCGTTCCAAGCAGGAAGGCGAAAGCCGCCAAGTAGTTGATGCGATGGAATTAGCCTTGGTATGAGACCACATTTCTGTTCCCCTATTCCGCTCTTACCACCCTCTAGTTCATTTCCTTGTCCCCTTCGAACCATTGCCAACATCCCTCCACTCTCTTCTTGCAAGCTGCAACGCGTTTTCGTACTTTTCACAAGTCTCCACTCTCATCCAGCAACAATTCGATGGGATTCGATCCCAATCAATTTCTTTCATTTGGGTGTAATTATATGGCATTCGTAGTAGTTCGATGGGATTTGATCCCATTCGATAGTATCGAATTAAATAGAATGTACCAGTATTACAGAAAAGAATGAAAAAGAATGTCATCTAATATGAATGAATGCGATCTAATGTGAACGAATGCGAACGATTGTGATCTAACGCTAACAAACCCGGGCAGATCAGTTCGTTGGGATTCTCTCGCGTTCGATGGGATTCATCCGGATCGAAGGTCGGTCTCAAAAATCTAATCCCATCGAATCTGATATATAATTCTACTGGGTTCGTTCACATTCGATCCGATTAGATCCATTTCTGGCTGGGCATGAGGTCTTGTCAAACTTGCAATCAACTTGCACGAGAATGGTATTGAATCAAAGCACTGAAATTGGATCGTAATGGATTATATACATTGGGGCAAGCAACACATTCTAGCTACTGGGTATCATTGCGGGCACATTCTGGATGGGCCACCCAAATCCCGAAGCTGCGCCTGAGGTTCTTGCATCGCCTTTTGTGCATCAATGGTGCCTCCCTTTCCAGCAGTGGGCGGAGGAAATACTTTGCTAAAATGTAGTCAATGAGGGCTCCTGACACTGGATATCGGACTTAAACGTACCTATTCCTCTGCTGCAGGAGTTACCGCTGCAGGAGATGCCAGTGCACTGGCAGGAGTTCCTGGCTGCTCAGGCTCCTTGCTGCTCTGACCGTTGGAAGCCTGAGCTTCCCTTGCGTGAGCCTCCCTAAGCCGCCTCCGAGATTCCTGCGTCGCCTTTTGTGCATCCATGGGGCTTCCATTGTTAGCACCGGGCGCAGGAAAGACTTTGCTAAATAATAGTGATGATATGCCCATGAGGGCCTGTGATGCTGGATATTGGATTTAAATGTACCTATTCCACCACTTCAGCAGTTCCTCAGCACCCCTCTTTGCTATTTCACCTTCGGGATTCTCAAAAGTGTCAATGATAAAGTTGTACAACGATGGAAGGTGAAAGCCGGCATGGCGCCTCTTCCCAGGCCACTCTGGTACATTGCTCAGTGCATGGACGAGCTTTGAAAAAAAGAATTAGCGAAAGACATTGAATAAATCTGTAGGGGTTGACTGACCTGGGTTGCTGCATAAGCAATCGCCCTCCCAGTGACATGGCAATCCATGCGAAGCATAGTTGCCATGTTGCGTCGCCTTGCTGTGGGTTCGGACTTTGAGTTTTCACCAGAGGCAGACAACGGGGATGTGAATATATGTTGGTAAGCCTGAAATAAAGTAATCGTCAGATGCACAATGTGAACGCAAAGGCAAAAACGTACGCGCACAAGGAGGGGGCCCTTCAGAAAGCCGACCTGAGGGGAAGCAGGATCTCCTTTCTTGTCCAAGTAGAGGCATCGAAGGAAGTAATTCGATGCAAAGCTGAACCCTGGGGCAGCGTTCTGGAGTTTGGTACGTACACTGAATGGGTCAATTAGACCATCATCATGAAGAGAAGATGAACAAATGACTTGGATGTACTCAAGGTCATCCCAATCATAGTCAATAGGACAAAGCAAGCCACCTGTGACATTGTTACCGATGCCACGCTCGTTCTTTTCTTTGGAAGAGAGCCACCGTGTCATGGTTGGTGTCTGAGTCTCTCCTGGAGGGTCACAGTTGTGTTGTTTGCGAGCATTCAGCCACTCAGCGACGGCAGTCTTGAGCCTGGCTGTGTCGTCGCTGCATGCGTCGTTTGCTCCTGAATGCAACTTAATATTGATGCCAATTAGCATTATGTCATTGTGATGGGTTGCCAGGAATAGTAACATACCGGGGAGCAGAAACTGTTTATGTTATCTGCAGTGTTGGCCTTTTGTTCGAAGCCAGGGATCAGTTGGTTCAACAACTTCAAAGCTTTGTAGCAGCGCTTGTGGCTGCATGTGGCGTCAGTCACATTGAGTGTCACATCAGCATCGTGGCAGGTGTGCAATTGTAGCGGACCGTGACAGGTAGAGTCACGTCCCATAAAAGGAGCGAATCCGATACTTTGGCTTCCTCTACAACAGCTGTCATAAATTCATACTCAGAATAAATAAAGAGATCTTTGTATTAGTGCCTGTAACGAAAACAAACATAAACCACATGTCGCTAAGGCACATGTTGAAAAAAAAAAACATGTCGCCAAATTACGCAATTCTCACGTACCGCTAAAACTCGCGCATTTTTTCTAAGTCAAGTGGGTGCCCAGGGAGAAATGGGCGTGCGCGGGCACATTCCTGGGCATTATTTCACCCCGGAACATTGTCTGAGCCTCGGTCCCAGCATATGCGAACCCTGGGAAGGCAGCAGAAGGTGGCGCAAATGCGCTCCTGGGCCAAGTGGTGGGAAAACACGAAAACGCAAGCCTGGGCACTGCGCTTGAGGCGAGATGTGCAACCGGAACCACTGCAGATGGGTTCGCGCAAGTGAATGAACGCGCAGCAGAGCTGGTTGCTGCAGCAGAAGGGGACGCGCAGGCAGGGGAAAGCACAGCGGAGCAGATGCACACGCTGACAGGTGCCTGGCGATGCCGGGCCCTTCCACCTTCTCAATGAAAAATCGACTTGTACAATATTTACTGTCTGCGCACCCGTCCCGATGATCGGACTGTTTCCCACCACTTATATTATTAATTTTTGCAGATAACATTTTTTGGTAGCGTCATGTGAATAATGCAAAAAGAAATTGCCCCATCACAGAATCAAACCCACAAACCCCCCCTGATCAGTGAAGCTACCATATATGTAACAACTGCCACACCACATGTGCTTGTACTACTGTCCCTTTCTATGATATATGAATAGCTTCCAAATGAAGAACCTGGGTGGCACCCGGTGTGCACATCCGCTCTGCTGTGCTTGCCCCCGCCCACGCGTCCCCTTCCACTGCAGCGACCGGCTCTGCTGCGTGTTCATTCACTTGTGCGAGCCTGTCTGCAGCGGTTCTGGTCACACATCTTGCCTCAAGCGCAGTGCCTGGGCTCGCGTTTTCGCGTTTTCCCACCGCTTGGCCCAGGAGCGCGTTTGCGCCACCTTCTGCCGCCTTCCCGTGGTTCGCATATGCTGGGACCGAGGCTCAGACAATGTTCCAGGGTGGAATAATGCCCGGGAATGCGCCTGTGCACGCCCATTTCTCCCCGGGGCACCCACTCGACTTAGAAAAAATGCGCAAGTTTTAGTGGCACATGAGAATTGCGTAATTTGGCAACATGTTTTTTTTTTTTCAACATGTGCCTTAGCGACACGTGGTTTATGTTTGTTTTCGTTACAGGCACTAATACAAAGATCTCTTTATTTATTCTGAGTATGAATTTATGACAGCTGTTGTAGAGGAAGCCAAAGTATCAGATTCGCTCCTTTTATGGGACGTGACTCTACCTGTCATGGTCCGCTACAATTGCGCACCTCATCGTGGCAATGTGACTTACTCCTGGCGCTCTTCTGCGATATCATCTTCCGTCATACCTATGAAGTCGCTCTTGTCTAGGTTCTCCATCTCAGCTGGACTAAGCCTTTGTGACACAGCATATTTATCAGCCTTGTCCAACAGCTCGGGGAGGTCATGAAAGAGATCAATGATCTTTCAGATTCCTCTTCCTGGTTGAGTGGCAGAGGTTGCTTTCCTGTTGGTCAGAGATGTGAGAACTACGTTGCATCACCCTGGTCATCAAAGGAGGAGGCCCACTGTCACTTGGCTGGCCTTTCTGAGTCAGCACTATCTCCATCTGCACTGCTGCTACCTTTGGCCCTTGAATGACAAGCAGAGTCAGCACTATCTCCATCTGCATGGCTGCTACCATTGGCCCTTGAACGACAAGCAGCAGTGACCTTGTCAAGAATAGAATCCATGTCCCACTCCATTTGGGTGTCTGTATAGTTGTCCGTCAACTGAGAGGAGCTCAGGTTGCTGTGTCTTGACGCATCCCTATAGTGCCATTGGGTACTGCTATCCTGTTGTGACACCAGAGGCTGAGATTGCATAGTGGATGGCTGGGAGGAGCTGCTTTGACTCGAACCATTGGTATGCCGTGTCATGAGGACTTGGAGACAATAGAAGGGGTTCAGGTGGGGGGGGGGCAGAGTGGACAGTTTTTTTTCATGGAGGGGGGGATCCACCTCTTTTATAGGCCATCAGAGTCCTTGGTGTGAGTCTGTTGATTTTTTTTTTTTTTTTTTTGTTGATTGGCTCGGATCTGCGTTCATAGCTCATGCTGGACACAGAACTTCAGAGTTTTCATCACTGCACATCAAATTGGACCCATTCAGCTTCGTACAACCATGGCGTCACTACAGTGTTGCCCAAAGTGCCTGTGTAAATTGGACTTGTCCTCTGGCCTGTATCGTCATCAAGGAATTTGCATTAAATATAAACAGTATACAAAAGCTCATCAGAAACTGCATCAAGAACTTGAAGCCACAGATGCCACAGCCACAGGTGCCATGGTCAAAAGGGCACAGATCTCGCACTCTCCACAACACAAGAGAGAAGCCATCCAATTGCCAGAGACTGGTCCCATCAGAGGCAATGTCATGACCTTCCCTCAGATGGAGCCATCTTCAAGTCATCCTCTATCACCAACTCGGACCCCTCTGCACCAACCCTCACCTCCACCTCTACCTGATTGCAATGTTATGGCTTTTCCTCAGACAGAGCCGCTGCCAAGCCATCCTCCATCACCGACACCTCAGAACCCATCCTCTCCTCCACTTCTGCCTGGTCCTGTATCACCACGTCCAGCTTTATCTCAGTCAGGACGTCCACTGCGTAACTGCCGCTTGCCTGCACGATATCAGGACATCTATCCCGAACCACCCCATCCAGCTGCTTCGACATCATCTCCTGCAACTCTTATGCCATCCTCTTCAGAACCTGAGACTGCTGTTGTCCAGCGCGTGACTCTTGTTGTACAGAACCAGTTTCAGACAGCCCTGAATACCTTTGGTCTCTGGAAGGAGTATCTATATCAGCTGACCTATAACCCCGATGCCTTCATATCGCCTGAAGACCTGCATCGCCCTCACACCTCCGCCATTGTCCATCATGAGGAAGGAGCAGAGGAAGGCACAGAGGAGGCGTCGCTATATAGCAATTGGTCCTCTGAACTTCTGATGAACTGGCAAAACTCCCTCAGTAGCATGAAGTCCAATGAAGAAACCACTTGCCTTGTCCACAGCGTCCTTTTACATCCCCAATTCCAGCTTGGCGACTTGGTAAAATTCAATGCCACAAATGAAAACCAAAAGGCTGACATAGCTGAGGAGAAGGCACCATTCCTACGGTCATTTCGTCATGCCTCGGTGGACATCGATGTCCCTTCTGGTAGCGCACATGAGGCTTCTCAGACGTTTTTGATTTCTGGGCTTCACTACCATCACATCACGACTCTTATAAAGGAAGCTTTCAAAAGCCCAATCTCAAAGAACTTCCATCTCTCACCATTCAAGTTATTCCGGAAGTTTCCTGACTGTGAGGACAGTGATCGTGTGTATTCTGAAATTTACAACTCGGATGTGCTTTTGGATGAGCATGACAAGGTCCAACGCCATGCCCCCACTGATGACCCAACATGCAAACACGAGAAGGTTGTCACAGCGCTCATGTTCTGGTCGGACGCCACCCATCTCACAAGCTTTGGTACGGCAAAAATGTGGCCGATTTATTTGCTCTTTGGTAATCTCTCCAAGTATATCTGATGCCAGCCAAATTCTGGTGCAACGAAGCATTTGGCTTACATACCTGCGCTACCTGACTCGTTCCAAGACCAGCTCAAATCATTCCATCATAAATGGGATACTCAGCAAGGGAAGATTCTAACCCATTGTCAACGGGAACTCATGCACACAGTATGGAAGTTCCTCCTTGATGAGGACTTCCTTCATGCATATACCTATGGGATAGTCGTGCGATCCCTGGATGGGATTGAGTGACAGGTGTATCCTTGCATTCTGACCTATTCAGCAGATTACCCTGAGAAGTATGTGTCTTACTTCTGTTTCCCTTTGTATTGTCACTCACTGCCCTTTTCAGGGTGTTACTTGCCACTATTTGCGATAAGGGCCTGTGTCCCTGTCTGCATTGTCTAGTACCCAAAATGAAGATGGATCACATAGGTCATATTGCCAATGCAAAGATCTGGAACAACCAAGCTTGCAAGTATCTGGACATCAAGGAATCAGTCAAACATGCCCGGAAGGCTATTTATGAACAGGGGGTGGGCATCGGTGGGGCCTATGTTCAGCAATTGTTGAAGCCTACTTTGACTGTTCCGACACTGGTAAGTTCAGAGTTCTTTCCATGTTGTCCCAAGTGCTGTAACTGACACATCCCTTGGCGGAACTTAGAATGCATTCACAGAGAAACTCAGTGACGATTTTGAACCGTCACAAATGCTTGTTGTCGATTTCATGCATGAGGTCGAGCTTGGTGTATGGAAGGCGCTCTTCACACATCTAATTCGCATTCTCGACGCAACGCCCTCTGGAGGAAGTTTGGTAGGAGATCTAGATATAAGGTATGATCACAGCATGATATTTAGCATTATTATGGGACTCAGTGCATCTTAGGTTTCAAAACATGCCCCCATTCAGCCAGGCCATACACAGATTCACCAACAATGTATCAGAGATGAAAAACCTTGCAGCACAAGATTATGAGGACATGTTGCAGGTGAGGTTACTCCCTGTCCATGTTTATCAACAAACTCATCACTGCGGCCTTTCTCTGTCTCACCCCTGCGATGCCCCCTCTTGGCGCCTGGGCCTGTTTCGTTGCTGCCACACCCCAACCTCTCTGCCTTGCCCTTGCAATGGATTGCTGTCTTGCTCCTCCCATCGCTGTGCCTGCCCCGGTCTTTCTCCTTCTTGCCCTTCTGATGCCATCTTGCTGTCTTGCTCCCTCTCACCTGGGCCTGTCCTGTTGCGGCCATACCCCCTTTTATCCCCTGCTTTGCCGTCTTGCCCCTCCCATCGCCGCGCCGCACCATCTCTGCCCTCTGCTGTTGGGTCAGTGCACCATCCCAGCATTTGAAGATCTTCTTGATGGGGACCATAACAAACGCCTCCTCAAACTATTATACTGGACTGCGGAATGGCATGGTCTTGCCAAACTTAGAATGCATACCTGGGCAACTCTGGACCATCTGGAATCACTTACAAATGAATATGGTCGCCTCATGAGGAGTTTCCGCGATCTCACATGTTCACAGTTCAAAACTAAGGAACTTCAGCGGGAGGTTGATGTGTGAAAGCAGGCACAGCAGCGTGCACAGGCAAGGGGATCATCTAAAGGATCACAATCATTATCTGAGCGATGGAAGAGGACATTTAACTTGTTTACACCAAAATTTCATGCATTGGGAGATTATGTACATACTATACAGATGTTCAGAACCACAGACTCGTTTTCGACTCAAGTGGTATGGAATTCATGTCACATCATCAATATAATATGTCTTACAAATTCATAGGGTGAACTAGCACACCATACAATAAAACGGCTGTATGGGAGAACAAATAAACGTGATGCAATGAAACAAATTGGACGGCATGTGCTACGACTTGAGCATGCTCAACTTGCTGCAGAACGCAAACGGTCCAAGACACAGACCGCCACTGTTGATGACAATATAGACCTAGACCTGGACAAACACTATCAGATCTCCAAAATGCGAAAAGATGCTGTGAATCTCTATTCTTACATTTATGCAAATCCTGGTGATCCTGCCTTCGATGTATGTTTTTGCATTCCTTGTACATGTCCTGGAGTGAGTGTCTAAGTAAATTGTCAATAGGAT
>Ga0307510_10005335_pt1 | contig 15298 bp, 11 predicted proteins | sample 12_EM_MG_FD_207224 | JGI IMG/M metagenome (GOLD analysis project Ga0307510, IMG submission 207224) | Populus trichocarpa ectomycorrhiza microbial communities from riparian zone in the Pacific Northwest, United States - 12_EM | ecosystem: Host-associated > Plants > Roots > Unclassified | place...
CAAAAAAAAAAAAAAAAGACTTAAAGAGTGGGTACCATCAGATTAGGATGAAAGAAGGTGATGAATGAAAACTAAATTTAAGACTAAGCATGGTTTGTATGAATGGTTAGTCATGCCGTTTGGACTTACAAATACGCCTAGTACGTTTATGCATTTAATGAATCATGTATTGCGTGTGCTTATAGGTAAGTGATGAGGATCAGCCCAACACCAAGCATAATCATGCCAACAACCCATTGGAGGTGCTAATTGGGCCAATTACAAGAGTTAGGGCAAAGAAGCTTAAAGAAGCATTGAATGAGCTTGTTAAGAACATATGGAGCAAAATGGACCTAGAGGGGCTTGGGACATTTAAGGAGCATGAAGGACAACCTTTAATTCATCTAGTTCAGGTCCAAGAAGAGCCCAATTCGTGTGGAACAAGGGGTTGATGTGTCCGGCCCAATACAAGCCTTGTTAGGCTTGTTTTTTTCCCTAAAGCTACAAGGATAAAAAGCCAGCAATTTATTCTCATAATTAAGTAAGGAAGTTGGCCATATCTTATTCCTAAAGAGGGGAGGACTATTTAATGCTTTTCCTAACTTAGGATGGAAAGTAATTAAATCAGCAACAAAGGAGGAAATTTGTTTTCTTATTTGTCCAAGTTAAACAAGGAAATCCAAGCTAATCAAGGACATCAAAGGGGGGCAGCAACACAAATTTTCCAAAACAGATTTTTTTTCTAGTTTATTTAGGACTTTTTAAGGGTGACAAATCTGATTCTAGCATATTTAGGATGATAATTTTCAGATTTTTATTATTTTTATTATTTTCTTCGTAGTTTTTGGGTTATTATTACTTATTTGGGTCAATTGTAAGTGGGCTTCATATAAGTCCACCTAAGGGGGGTCCATTAGGGTTTCTTTAAGTCTAGAGTCGGTATAAATAAAGGCATAACCAAACATGTAAGGTCACGCAATTTTCAGATCAATAAACTTCTTTGCCGCACTTGTTGTGTGTTGGTGGGATAATCTCCCTTCCTTGATTCTCTAAAGGACTGAAAACAACTTATCAAAGAACAACTGTCTTCGTGGTGTCATCCTTATACTTCTTGTTCGCGAATCAATATTCGTTAAGTGGGGATCTCCGTTTCCAATAGTGCTGGTGCCTAGGTACAAGTTATCTTTGTGTCACCCTCCTATCAAACCTGATTTACTTAGCTTCTGGGAATTGGTGTCTTTGCGTGTGGGTTGCGTGACTGTGTGATCACGAGGTTCGCATCAAATGTGGTAATGAGGCTGGTACAAACACCCAAGACGTGAGCAAGCTTGGGGCTGAACCGAAAGCAAACAGTGGCAATAGGGTTGAAAGGCCAAGGTGGGCTGATTAAGAAGATTTTGAGGAGGCCGTTGATGATATTGGTGATAGTGGTTTTGAGGATGATGTCGTAGGCCATCGAGAAGGTTTTCGGTAGCCTAGAAATCGAAGGGATTTTGGGAATAGAACTAGGGGGCAATTCGGCCAAAGGAAAAATTTCTGTAGTGTTGGGGGACATGCTGATTTAGATGGTGATTTGGATGCTATGAAACTAAAAATACCTCCTTTTCAAGGTAAAAACAAATCGAGGCATATTTGGAGTGGGAGAAAAAGGTGGATTGGATTTTTGATTGCCATAACTATTTGGAGGTGAAGAAAGTGAAATTGGTAGTAATTGAATTTACAGATTATGCACTGATTTGGTGGGATCAGAATGTGATTAGTAGAAGGAGGAGTGGAGAGAGGCCAGTAGCGTCATGGTAGTAGATGAAAGTGTTGATGAGAAGGCGATTTGTGCCTAACCACTATTATAGAGATTTGTATTTGAAATTGCAGGGTTTGAATCAGGGTTCTAGGTCAGTGGATGAGTATTTCAAGGAGATGGAGATTTCAATGATTCGGGCCAATGTGATTGAGGATAGGGAAGCTACTATGGTTAGATTCCTAAATGGACATTGCGAATGTTGTAGAATTACAACATTGTGTGGAATTGGAGGACATGGCACATATGGCAATGAAGGTGGAGACGCAAATAAAGAGAAGGGGTAGTCCGCGTTTTCAGACAATTTCGGCTTCTCTTCCTCAACATGGAGGCCGAATTTGAGGAGATTGCATATCCAGTTGAGGCGGAGGCCTTGGTTATAAGGCGTGCGCTGAACATCCAAAAACATATTTCACACTCGATGTCACATCCAAAACAAGGTATGTAGCATGATAATTGATGGAGGTAGTTGTGAGCTAGTGATGCACTTGTGATGAAATTGAATATGAGATGTGTTAAGCATCCTAGGCCTTATAGATTGCAATGGTTGAATCAAGGTGGTGAAGTGAAGGTTACTAAGCAAGTATTTATTGGGTTTGCTATTGGGAAGTATTCTGATGAGGTTATGTGTGATGTAGTCACAATGCACTCAGAACATATGGAGCAAAATGGACCTAGCTCTTGGGAAATTTAAGGAGCATGAAGGACAGACTTTAATTCATATACTTCAGGTCCAAGAAGAGCCCAATTTGTGTGCAACAAGGGTCTGACGTGTCCGGCCCAATACCAGCCTTGTTAGGCTTTTTTTTTCCCCCTAATAATACAAGCATAGAAAGTCAGCAATTTATTCTCCTAATTAAGTAAGGACGTTGGCCAGATCTTCTTCCTAAAAGGAGGAGGATTATTTAATGCTTTTCATAACATAGAAGGAAAGTAATTAAATCAGCAACAAAGGAGGAAATTTGTTTTCTTATTTGTCCAAGTTAAACAAGGAAATCCAAGCTGATCAAGGACATCAAAGGGGGCAGCAACACAAATTTTTCAAATAAGAATTCTCCTAGTTTATTTGGGACTTCTTAAGGGTGACAAATATGATTCTAGCATATTTAGGATGGTAATTTTTAGATTTTTATTATTTTTATTATTTCTTCTTAGTTGTTGATTTGTTATTACTTATTTGGGTCAATTGTAAGTGAGCTTCATATAATAAGTCCACCTAAGGGGGGTCCATTAGGGTTTCTCTAAGTCTAGAGTCAGTATAAATAAAGTCATAAACATGTAAGGTTACACAATATTCGAATTAACAAAACTTCTTGTTTGCCACACTTTGTGTGTGTGTGTGTTGGTGAGATAATCTCTCTTCCTTGGTTCTCTAAAGAACTGAAAACGACTAATCGAAGAACAACTAGCTTTGTGGCATCATCCTTATACTTCTCATTCACGAATAAATATTTGTTGGGTGGAGGTTTTCCGTTTGCAATAGTGTTGGTGCCTAGGTACAAGTGATCTTGGTGTCACACTCCTATCAAACCTGATTTACTTGGCTTTTCGGGAATTAATGTCTTTGAGTGTGGGTTGCGTGATCATGAGGTTCGCATTATTTGGTATTAGAGCTTGGCTCCATTAATCAGGTTTTATCCTTTTGAAATTTTCGTTTCTTGTTTATTCCGCCAAAAAAAAAAATTCCTTAGTGTCCAATTTCTTCTTCTCCTTGATTTTGCAGCATATAAAAAAAATTAGAAAAATTTGTTATTTCGTTCTATTACTGTCCAAAATATATCAGTAGCATAAAAAAAATCATTCAAAAAGATTTTTATTGGTTTTTGCCGCAGAAAACTAAAGAAGGGAAAATTTGATCAAATCAACTCTGAATTAGGTCAAAGTTGATACTATGATTACTAGGGTCCTTATCTCACTATTTATTAATTTTGGGGTCAATTGCTTATCGTTTACTTTGGTTTTCAATTTCAGATCTAATCAGGTCTGATTCATAACGTTTTGCGTCAGTATATCAAACCTTGTAGTAAATTGCTCAAACTTTAGATTCTGTCTACTTGGGTTGATATAGAACTATATTTGAAATTGTAGTTCAATTGGACAACATTTACTTTAGGTTCCAGATTCGAACTTAACTTGTCGTAAACAAGTTTGTTTTGTGTCAACTTTTGAAATTCTCTTTCTTTCTGTTGTTTTCATTTCTTACAGTATATTTTCAACATATCCAACATATTTCGGTGTTGTTTCATCATTATGCATATTATGTTTCTGTTTTTTATTCGAGTCTTCAATTTTGGTCATATTTCGGATAGATTCGCTTGTTACTCGCGAGACTATCATCATAGTTTTGTTTTTAAATGGAACGATGAATAGGATAAGGCTTTTAATTTTTTGAAAGATAAACTTTGTTCGATGCCTGTTTTAGCTTTGCTAGACTTTACGAGAGCTTTTGAAGTTAAATGTCATGCGTTAAGTATTGGTATAGGAGTTGTATTAATGCAGGATAGGAGGCCCATTGCATATTTCGGTGAAAAATTAATGGGGCAGCCTTGAATTACCCTACATATGATAAGAAGCTCTATGCCTTGGTAAGAACTTTAGAGACATGGTAGCATTACCTGTGGCCCAAGGAGTTTGTGATACATTCTGATCATGATTCATTGAGACATGCCAAATAGGTTGAATTTATGGAAACGTTTTCGTATGTGATCAAGTACAAGCAAGGAAATGAAAATATTGTGGCCAATGCACTTTCACGCAGGTATGTTCTTTTATCTACTTTGGATGCTAGATTTATAGGATTTGAACATATAAAAGAATTGTACAATGATGATAGTGATTTTGCTAATGTGTTATGATGCTTGCAAAACTTCAGCTTTTGGGAAGAGAAATATACTTGATGGATATTTGTTTAAAGAGAGTCGTTTGTGTGTTCTATTAAGTTTTATGCGTGAATTGCTTGTACGTGAAGCACATGAAGGCGGGTTAATATATGGTGCGATCTCATCCCCAATACATCGAATATGAAGTTGCAATTGATTATGGTTTGCTTATGGTTCACCAATATTTATGTTTCTCCGGCAAAAATTAAATCAACCTTCAAATTTCAACAAATCCCTCTCTCTTTTTTTTATCTTTTTAATATATTCATATGATTAGAGACAGTAACAAGATGAAGTATAACCCTTTTTCTTTCTTTTTCTTGCCTAGATGACACAACAAGAAGATGGACGTAAACATTGAAAAACTTAAAGGAACATTTAACACGCAAATAACAGAAGGATGTAACTCAACAAATCTCAATCTTGATTGTGGGTTGCGTGACCACGTGATCACGAGGTTCGCATCAGTTGGTATCAGAGCTAGGTTTTAGAAATAGGTCTGATACGAGTGTGACACAATAGAAACGTGCCCCAAGGCACCAACACTATTGGATTGAGTAGAATGACGCCACGAAGCCAGTTAATCTTCGATAAGTCAGATTCAGTTCGTTCAAGAACTGAAGAATGCAAGAAGTGACTCACACGTAAAAACTAAAAAATTCAAAAGTAATAATCATCAAAGCTGCCGAAATTTAGGTTACATGTGTTTAAATAGTTCTTAAAAGTAACCCTAATAGACCTACCATTATGGGTTGAATTGACCCAAAAACCCTAAATTGAAAAGCCCTAACCTGATCTAAACAAGCCCTGGATCCTAGCTAAAAATAAAATATTAATTAAGCCCAAGCATCAAAGAAAATAATAAAAATAACTAATTTGTCATTAAATACCACTAGCCCTTCTTTCCTTGCGTAGCTAGGATGAATAAAGAATCCTAATAAGAAAAGGATTCTGAAACATTAGTGAATCTTTGCCACACTTGGAGATTATATTGCAGCTCGTTAAAGATCCTTGTGGAACTAGGAAATTCTCAAAACCAGCTGCCACATCCTTCTAGGAAAAGAATCCTAACCAAATAGAAAGTCCACAAGTCAAAAGGAAGTAAATAACAAATTCATACAACCTTTATTGACTAGTATTGTGGTGTCTTACCGAACTCCGATTGGCCTAAAATTGTAATCTAAGGTAGAACAACATGTTTGGAGAGTCCACATAAAGTTTCAGCCGAATCCAACGGTCGGATTGAGAATTATGATTGTTGCCGTAAAACTGGATAGTTGCATATTTTACATCAAAATCCGAATTTAACTTTGTCTAGATTGTATCATTCCCTCTCTCTTCAAGATGATTCATCCTCGGATCACCAACAAGTTGAATGGACAACTCCTTAGCCTCTTTTTGAAGCCTTTGGAGTTCTTTTCTTGCCAACATTCATCGCCAACAGCTTTGGATGACAATAGCAGCCGTTCTATTTCGTATATCATCCTTACATCATTTTTTCATCTCTCTTTCTGAAGCTTGATGGGCCTTGACTGCGTTAACACATCAAGTTCTTGCTTCATGTCCCCTAGAATACGAGATAGACTCTTGGATTCTTTTTTTAGAATACTAATTTCTTTATTTCTCTCCTTTTGATACCACCTCTTGTTTTGAATCCTCATTTTGTTTTGCCATAACACCTCATCAAAATACATGAAATCCCTTTGGTTTCTAGGCTGCCAAAAACCTTCCCGATGGCCTATGGTCTCATCCTTAAAACCACCTTGGCCTTTCGGCCTCACTACCATTGTTTGATTTCAGTTCAGCCCCAACCTTTCTCACGTCTTGGGTACATATTCCAGCCACGTTACCATGTTTTCCCATCTTCTCAAGTCTGTCACACAGGTTCCCCATCACAAAATTCATTCTTTCAGTCATTTTCATCATGGCTTGCATTTGGAATTTAAGTTCTACATCGGGAGGGGGTCATTTTGATCTGACATGATAGTACCTGCAAAATTGGTTAGTGGTAAAAAAAATCCTCACATCGCTCGTGTTTCGCTTAAACACTCTTAATATCCTCACACCTCTAGTCTCACATTGCGATTCTTACAGAACTCAAACCAACTTAGTAGCGCAATCCAAATATGTGATGATAGTCTCAAGAAGCAATAAAAACCAGAAAACAAGCAAAAAACAAAACTGTGATGATAGTCTTGCGAGTAGCAAGCGAATCTATTTGAAATATGAACGAAACTAAAGACTCGAATAAAAACAGAAACGAAATATGCAAAATGATGAAACAACACCAAATATGTTGGATATGTTGAAAATATACTGCAAGAAATGAAAAAAACAGAAAGAAAGCATATTTCAAACGTTGACGCGAAATAGACTTGTTTGGGTTAAGTCCGATTCTGGAACCTAAAGTAAATGATGTCCAATTGAGTTAAAATTTCAGATATATGCGATATCAACCCAAATAGACAGAATATAAAGTTTGAGCAATTTACGATAAGGTTTGATATACTGGCGCAAAAAAGTTATGAATTAGACCTGACTAGACCCAAAATTGAAAACCAAAGCAAACGATATCCAATTAACCCCAAAATTAATATGTGATGCGATTAGGATCCCAGAAATCATAGTGTCAAATTGAGCTAATTCGAAATTGATTTGAATCAATTTTCACTTGTTTAGTTTTCTGCGGCAGAAACCGTTTGTCTTTTTGAACTATTTCTTTTCTTTTTTTTATGCTACTGATATATTTTGGACAGTAATAGAATGAAAAAAAAATTTCTTGATAGGCTGCAAAATCAAGCAGAAGAAGATATTGGATACTAAGAAATCTTTTTGCGGAAACAACAAGAACGAAAATTTCAGAAGGATATAACTGATTAATGGATCCAAGCTCTGATACCAAATGATGCGAACCTCGTGATCATGTGGTCAAGCAGAAGAAGATATTGGATACTAAGAAATTTTTTGCGGAAACAACAAGAACAAAAATTTCAGAAGGATATAACCTGATTAATGGAGCCAAGCTCTGATACCAAATGATGCGAACCTCGTGATCACGTGGTCACGCAACCCACACGCGAAGACACCAATTCCTGTAAATCAGGTTTGATAGGAGTGTGACACAAAAATAACTTGTACCCAGGCACCATCACTATTGAAAACGAAAAACCCCCACCCAACAAATATTGATTCACGAACGAGAAGTATAAGGATGAGGCCACGAAGCTAGTTGTTCTTTGATAAGTCGTTAGAGAATCATGGAAGGGGGATTATCCCACCAACACACACACACACACACACACACACACACAAAGTGCGACAAACAAGAAGTTTTATTAATTTGAATTGTCTAACCTTACATGTTTGGTTATGCCCTTATTTATAGTGACTCCAAACTAAAATAAACCATAATGACCTCTTATGTGGACTTATATGATGCCCACTTGCAATTAAACCCAAATAATATAAATAAACCCTAAACTATGAAGAAAATAATAATAACAATAATAAATTCGAAATTAATATCCTAAATATGATAGGATCAGATTTGGTGCATTTTAGAAGTCCCATTTAAGTTAGGAGAATCAAATCTAAAGGTAAAATTAATTCTGAAATCTTCTTTCCTTGTTGTAGCTAGGATGAATAAGGAATCCTTGTAAGAAAAGGATTCTGAAATATTTATGAGTCCTTGCCACACTTGGAAACTATGGTGCAGCCCATTAAAGATCTTTGTCGAACTAGGAGATTCCCAAAACAAGCGGCCACGTCTTTTTAGGAAAAGAATCCTAGCCAAATAATAAGTCTACAAGTCAAAAAGAAGTAAATAAAAAATCTGTACAGTCTCTGTTGACCAGTATTGCGATGCCTTCTAGAATGCCGATTGACCTGGCGTTTTAACCCAATGTACGAAAACATGTCTGGAGACTCCACGTAAAATGTCAGCCCGAGCCAATGGTCGGGTTGAGAAGTATTAGTGTTGCCATAAAATTGGATAGTTGCACATTTTACATTAAAATCCAAATTTGACGTTACCTGAATTGTATCAAGAGGGGCTTGGGACATTTAAGGGCTTGGGCCATCCTTTAATTCATCTATTTCAGGTCCAAGAAGAGCCCAATTTGTGTGGAACAAGGGGCTGCTGTGTCCGGCCCCATACCAGCCTTGTTAGGCTTATTTTTTCCTAATGCTACCAAGATAGAAAGTCAGCAATTTATTCTCCTAATTAAGGAAGTTGGCAAGATTTTGTTCCTAAAGAGAGGAGGACTATTTAATGTTTTTCCTAACTTAGGAAGGAAAGTAATTAAATCAGCAACAAATGAGGAAATTTGTTTCTTTGCGTGTGGGTTGCGTGACCGCGAGTTCAAGAAGTTCGCATCAAGATTAGATATATACTAACCATTTGTATAAGTACTATATCTATAATAACATCATTATTATATAAGGAATAACATTTGCCTTTAATAATAAATTTAAATTCATACAATGTGTCTATAAAGTGATGGAAAAAATAATAATTATCAAGATCCAATATTAGATCGGTCTGAACTTTTATATGGCGTCTCTTGACATATTTTCTTTCCTTGGGTTAAAATTTCAGGTCAATCAAACTTCGGGAAGGCATCGCAATACTGGTAAACAGAGGCTGTACGAATATTGTTATTTACTTCCTTTTGACTTGTGGACTTCCTATTTGACTAGAATTCTTTTTCTAAAAGGATATGGCAGCTTGTTTTTTGGAATCTCCTAGTTCTACAAAGATTTTTACTGGGCTGCAACATAGTTTTCAAGTGTGACAAGGATTGATAAATGTTTCAGAATCCTTTCCTTACAAGGATTCCTTATTCACCCTAGCTAAAACAAGGAAAGAAGCTTTAGAATCAATTCTACCTTCAGATCAGATTTCCTAGTTTATTTGGGACTTCTTAATGGTGACAAATTTGATTATAGCATATTTAGGATAATAATTTTTGGATTTTTATTTTCTTCATAGTCTTTGGGTTATTATTACTTATTTGGGTAAATTGTAAGTGAGTCTTATATAAGTCCACCTAAGAGGGGTCTATTAGGGTTTATTTAAGTCTAGAGTTCGTATAAATAAAGGCATAACCAAACATGTAAGTTAGACAATTCCGATTAATAAAACTTGTTTAGTGCACTTGTTGTGTGTTCTCCTTTTCTTGGTTCTCTAAAGAACTGAAAACAACTTATCGAAGAACAACTGGCTTCGTGGTGTCATCCTTATACTTCTCGTTCGTGAATCAATATTTGTTGGGTGGGGGTTTTCCGTTTCCAATAGTGTTAATGCTTGGGCACAAGTTATCTTTGTGTCACACTCCTATCAAACTTGATTTACTTGGCTTTCCGAGAATTGGTGTCTTTGCGTGACCACGTGATCACGATGTTCGCATCACCTACTATAGTGGCTTTTCTCACCACAGTGATGCACTTGTCATTGCTGATGTTCTAAGTAGGCTTTTATGCTTAGACTGCAAGATCAAGTCAACGCTTAACTCATGATCTATGACAAATCATGTGGACACCTCCCAAGATACACTAAAATTATATTTGAATAGTTTGTAACTTGAACATACCTTGGAGAATCAAAGTTATATGCAATGATCACTCTCACTTTATACCTATAAAGAAACGCAAATTGGTATAAAATCACAACGAAGTTGATCAATCATTTGAATAGTTTGTAAGTTCAATTAAAAACTTAGTATGGGAACCACGCAACCAAAAAAAGATAAAAAGAATGCTGATTGTTTTAATTAAAAATAGTTTTTTTTCAAAAAATCTATACAAAAAGAGTATTTATACTATAAAGAATCCAATGTCTAATAGGATATCCCTAATGAATATGGGATAAAAACCTAATAAATAATATTAATCCAATGAACCTAAATTTAAATAAATTCTATAATTTTTTCTAAAAGGCTTTATAATAACTAAAAATTAAATAAATAATAGCCCAACTAATTTAAATAACACCAAAGTCATTTTTGTAATATGTTGGGAGAATCAAAGTCCAACTTCAAACTATGGTTATCTTTTGTATATTATTAGAAGGCTTGCCTAATTTAAATATCACTAGAAAGTTATTGATGTCTACTTTTCAATACAAATAAAATCACATTAAAATGCTCTTTGCAGCATTTAAATCTTCTTATTCCAATCATTTTGTAATGTGTGCCACCTACAAGCCTTTCTTGAATATGAATTGAATTAATCAAGGCTTGTATTTTATTATTTAATATCTTTTTGAAGTCCACCTAGTCCATGTGCCATGAAGAAATCCACTAAAAGCCTCTTTGAACCTATTAGCCCCAAGTCTTATCACTAGACCAAACGGAACTTGATGTGCCTTAGCTTCCTAATACAAACAAACTAACAATCTGATACGATCCAGGCAAGGTTAAATTCGGATTTTAACTAAAATATGCAACTATCCAGTTTTACGGCAACAGTCATAATTCTCAATCCAACCGTTGAATCGGGCTGAAATTTTACGTGGAGTCTCCTGACATGTTTTCCTACATTGGGTTAACATTTCAAGTCAATCAATGCTTGGGAAGGCTGCGATACTGGTCAACAGAGGCTGTACGAATTTTGTTATTTACTTCTTTTGGATTTTGACGTAAAATGTACAACTATCCAGTTTTACGGCAACAGTCATAATTCTCAATTCGGCCATTGGATTGTGCTGAAAGTTTACGTGGTGTCTCGTGACATGTTATCCTATCTTGGGTTAAAATTTCAGGTCAATCAAAGTTCGAGAAAGGCATCACGATACTGGTCGCTGTACAAATTTTGTTATTTACTTTCTTTTAACTTGGAGACTTCCTATTTGGCTAGGATTCTTTTCCTAAAAGGATGTGACAGCTTGTTTTGGGAATATCCTAATTCTACAAGGATCTTTAATGGGCTGCAATATAATTTTTCAAGTGGCAAGGATTCATTAATGTTTCAAAATCCTTTTCTTACAAGGATTTCTTATTCATCATAGCTACAACAAGGAAAGAAGACTCCATAATTAATTCTAGCTTCATATCAGATTTTCTAGTTTATTTGGGAGTTTTTAAGGGTAAAAAATCTGATTCTAGCATAATTAATGCTGATATGAAGCTAGAATCAGATTAAATATAAATTCAATAAATGACAAACAATCTTCCTAAATTTTAAGATTTTTTTGAATGATAACTCTTGATAATTGAGTTAAAGCCTTGTTTACAACTTCAGTTTGACCATCTGTTTATGGATGACAAGTAGTTGAGAATAAAAGTTTAGTCCCACAAAACCATCCAAAAGTAGCTTAAAAACTTAACAATGCTCATTAGAATACCATGTAACCAAACTACCTTTCTAAAGAATCGATCTGTCATATTTGTTGCATCATTAATTTTATGGCAAGATATGAAATGTATCATTTTGGAAAATCTATCTACAAAAAAAAAAATATGGAGTCTATTCCTTTTCTTGACCTAAGTGAACCTAAAATAAAGTTCATAGAAATATCAACTCAAGGTTCTTTAGGAATTGGAAAAGATGTATATAACCTAGGAGGCATCACTTTAGACTTAGCTTGTTTACATGTTATGCACCTATAACAAGTTCTTTGCATGTCTCCTTTCATGTTAGACCAATGAAAATATCCATGTAAAACTTCTTACATCTTAGTAATCCAAAAGTGTCTCATCAATCCGCCATTATAAGCTTCTCTTCTAAGCAACTCATGTATTGAATAGTTAAACACACATAATCTTTTATTTTAAAATAAAAATTCATCATGCCTAAAAAATCCATTTTCAATTTCAAATTAGAAATAAATTTCACCGAAATCAGTATCATCAAGATATAATTCTTTCACATACTCAAATATTAAAAGTCTAGTAATCAAAGTATTAAGAAGAACATACCTTCGCTATAATGCATCTACGACTATATTTTCCTTAACTTGCTTGTATTTGATGACATATGAGAATGTCTCAATAAATACCACCCACTTGACATGTCTATAATTCAATTTATCTTGAATTTTCAAGTGTCTCAAATATTAGTAATCATTATGAATCTCAAACTCTTTGGGTCAAAGGCAATGTTGCCAGGTCTCCAAAGTGCATTATTAAACTTCAGTATCATATGTTGTGTAGTAGAGTTGCATTATTAAACTTTTTACTAGAGTAGGCTATGGGCATTTCATCCTACATTAAAACAATTTTATTACCAATACCTGAAGTATCACATTCATTCTTAAAAGTTTTTGTAAAGTTAAACAAAACAAGTAATGGGGTCCAAAATAAGCTTTTCTATTAACAAATTAAAAGTTTTTTGTAGTTCAATATCTCATTTTGAACCTATTGTCTTCTTTACAATTTCAGTTAATATAACATCTATTATACTAAAAATCTATCACAAGTCTTCTATAGAAACTAGCCAATTGACATGATATCTTATCCCAAGTGCATGAGTGTCAAAGTAATAAATAACTCAGCAAGACCGGGGTTGATCCACAAAGAGGTCAACTATATAAATTATAAATAATATATATAATTTAACAAAGAGTTAAAGAGATCTTTGAGATTAATATGAGGATTAAACAATGATAAAAATAATTATCAAGGTTAGAGGATCCACTAATGGTATTAGAAATAAGTATAGTATAAACTCTTTTTATTACTCAACTAGAAACCACACACAAAGGAGGTTCCAATCGGATTATTTATCCTTAATAATTCATTATAAATTTTTAATATGATCATACTAATTATCTTATTTTAGTAACACCATACTTTTAAATATTGTCAGGAATTCATGATGCTAACTTATGTTAACAACAAATCAAGTTCCTCTCATAACAACGATGTCTGCCGAAGACTATGAAAGATCAAGCATTATTTGATGTCATTTTGCCTTCTAGAACGCCAGCTATAGGTAAAATTCTGAGCAGTGTTTGGGTTGGATTGCATGACAGATTCTGACTTCTCTTTTGTGGCCAAGCTTTGAATTTGAAAACGGCATATTTGGGTCTTCCACGCTTCATCAAAGTTGTAGGCCTATGTCTTAACTTTCCATAACAATAAACCAAACATACATCCTATCCACAAATCCAGATATGATAAATGACTGAATGATGTTTCACTTTTAAGTACTAATCACCAATCCATGAAAACTTCTTTAGATTGCTACGAACCTACCAATGAATGTACGCAATATATGGTTCATCAATCTCATAAAAGTACTAGGCGCATTAGTAAATCCAAAAGACATGACTAACCACTCACACAAAATCATCTTTAGTTTTAAAAGTAGTTTTTCATTCATCTCATTCTTTCATTCTAATATGATGATATCTATTTTTAAGATCAATTCTGGAAAACAAACAACATCCATGTAATTCATTAAACATATCATTTAATCCATGGATAATAAGTCTATACTTTATTGTTATGTTAATGATGGCTCTACAATCAACACACATTCTCCAAGTGCTATTATTCTTAGGTGCTAAAAGTACGAGAACAACACATGGACTCATGCTCTCTCAAATGTACCTCGTTGACATTAACTCCTCCACTTGCCTTTGAAGCTCCTTTGTTTCCTCAAGATTACTTCTATAAGCTGGTCTATTAGGAATAGTTGAAGCTAATACTACGTTAATTTGTTGTTCTGTTCTTTTAATTGGTGGCAATCCACTTGAAATTTCATCGGGAAATACATCTTTAAATTATTGTAATAAAGAAACACAAACACTAGGAACACAAGAATCAAGTTCGTCAGTGTTAAAGTATGCCTCCTTATACAAGAGTAAAATCATAGGTATATCAGAAAAATAAACATGTGTAAGGTATTTCCCCCACTTTTCCCACACACTCTTCTTTTCTCACCCTTTCTTTCCTCTCTCCACTCATTTTCTCTCCACACTCAACCTTTTTTTTTTTTTTTTGGTTGAAGCCTTCAAATTTGTCTTTAATAGTCCAAACTTTGCCCTTTGGTGTTTCATATTCATGGCTCACCTTATTTTCACCTAACCTCACATCCTTACCATTACCATTATTGTGTAAGAATTCGTCTATTTGAATTCTTCTACTTTCTTTAGTTTCAACTGATCTTTGTACACTTGTCTACGTGACAAAGGTGCAAGTGTGTATGTTTTCCCATCCTTTTCCAATGTATACCTATTTTTAAAACCATCATGCTTGGCTTTCTTATCAAATTATCAAGGTCTCCTGATGAGGATCAGCCCAACACCAAGCTTAATCATGCGAAAGATCCATTGGAGGTGCCAAGTGGGGCAATTACAAAAGCTAGGGCAAAAGAAGTTTAAAGAGACATTGAATGGGGTTGTTCAGAACATATGAGCAAGATAGACCTAGAGAAGCTTGGGACGCCTAGGGAGCATGAAGGACAACCTCAAATTCATCTAATCCAAGTCCAGGAAGAGCCCATTTCGTGTGGATCAAAGGGTTGCCAGATCTGATTTCCTAAGTTAGGAAGGATTAATTAATAATTCTCCTAGTTGACAAGTATAAAAGATAGATTTTCTTCATTAATTGTCCATGCAAAATAAGAAAACCAAGCACAACAAAGCTTCAGAATTAATTCCACATTTAGATCCGATTTCCTAGTTTATTTGAGACTTCTT
>Ga0307510_10005336_pt1 | contig 15298 bp, 15 predicted proteins | sample 12_EM_MG_FD_207224 | JGI IMG/M metagenome (GOLD analysis project Ga0307510, IMG submission 207224) | Populus trichocarpa ectomycorrhiza microbial communities from riparian zone in the Pacific Northwest, United States - 12_EM | ecosystem: Host-associated > Plants > Roots > Unclassified | place...
GTGCCGGAGCCGGAGCAGGAGCAGGAGCGGGTGACCGTCTGACGAGGGGCCCGGGGCCGCGGGCGACGAGGACGCGGGGGGCCTGAAAGCGCTCCCAGCGAGGCGCCAGGCCTTGCGCGACCAAGGCCTGCCTCCACGCGCACGGCGTTCTAGGACCCGGCCAGCACGCCCGTCCAATACACCACGCCCGCGCACGCGTTGGACACGACCGCCGAGACCGACGGTGCGCCGCCCTCCGCCGTGTTGGTGACGACCACGCTGCCGTCGGCCGTGCCGTCCTCCGTGACCAGCTGGGCCGAGGCGCCGGTGTCACCGCTCGTGGTGGTGCCGCCGTCCGTGGTGGTGCCGCCGTCCGTGGGCGACGGGTCGGGTGACGGGGCGCCCGTGTCGCCGCCGGTGGTGTCGCCGCCGGTCGTGGGGCAGGTCTCCGAGGGGACCCAGGCGAACTGCACCTGGTACGAGGAACCCGGCTGGAGCAGCAGTGAGCTGACCTCCAGGGACGGGTCGGGCAGGGCGGCCGCCGCGTCCCCGGCGACATGCCGGACGGTGCTGATCTTGGTGGCGTCCGCGGCGCCCTGCGGGGCCGGAGCCATCGTGCCCGGGCCGCCGACCGTACAGCCGGTGCCGGAGACGTTGGTGAAGCGGAAGGTGCCGTAGACCGCGCCGACCGAGTCGGGGGCGTTGACGCTCTGGGTGGGCGAACCGATCTCGGTGGCCGTGCAGGCCGAGGTGCCCGCCGCCGTGGCGGACGGGATGTAGGAACCGGCGCTCGATCCGGCGCCGCTGCCGGTGGCCTTGCCCTTGCCGCTTTCCTTCGGCTCGGTCTTGCCCTTGTCCTCGGCCCTGCCCGAGGACCCGCCGGAGGTGCTCTCCCCGCCGTCCGGGCCCTTGCCCTGACCGGCCCCGCCCTGAGCCTGCGCGCCATGTCCGGCGATGGAGGGATCGACGCCGAGGCCGTTGGAGTTGGAGACATGCCACAGGGCCGGGATGGCGGTGCCGATGAAGAGCGCGGCGGCCGCCATGCCGACGACGGCCTGCCGCTTGCGGGCACGTCGGGCGGGCACCGCCTTGCGCAGGTGGTCCAGCGTGCCGTCGCGCGGCTCGACCTCCTGGACCGCCTCGCGCAGCAACCTGCGCAGTACCAGCTCGTCCGAGTCGAGCCCCGTGGAGCTCGGGTCGTCGGGGCCGTGGTTCACAGTTCCGTTCCCAGCGTGCGATTGCGTCGGTTCTTCGTTGCCCGGCCGGTCTGTCGGCTCGTGCCACTCGTACGGCTCGTGCTCGTGGGTCACGTGCAGATGACGCCGCCCGTCGTGCTCGCGGCTCATGCCGCGGCCTCCATGGCGACCCGCAGGGCGGCGATACCGCGCGAACCATACGCCTTGACGGAGCCCAGCGATATTCCGAGCGTCTCGGCGACCTGCGCCTCGGTCATGTCCGCGAAGTAGCGCAGGACCAGGACCTCGCGCTGGCGGCGCTGCAGGCCCTTCATCGCGTTGATCAGGGAGTCGCGTTCCAGCAGGTCATAGGCCCCCTCCTCGGCGCTCGCCATGTCCGGCATCGGCTTGGAGAGCAGCTTCAGGCCGAGGATGCGGCGGCGCAGGGCCGAGCGGGACAGATTGACGACCGTCTGACGCAGGTACGCGAGCGTCTTCTGCGGGTCGCGGACGCGTTTGCGTGCGGAGTGGACGCGGATGAACGCCTCCTGGACGACGTCCTCGCAGGAGGCGGTGTCGTCGAGGAGGAGCGCCGCGAGGCCCAGCAGCGAGCGGTAGTGCGCGCGGTAGGTCTCGGTGAGGTGGTCGACGGTGGTTCCGGCCGCCGCCGTGTCCTCGGCGCAGTCGGCACCGTCACGCTGGTTCGGTATGCGGGTGGGTCGCGTTGCGGGCATGGGCGCGATCACCGGCATGCCACCGGCCGTGCCGGCCATACGGGGTCGTAGGGCCGCACGGGGCGGCCGGAGAGCCGAGCCGCGCGGGACCGCAATGAAGTCCAGTACCTCTGCCACGCCTGTTGGACACGCTTCACCCCATCAGGGTTGTACGAGACTGACCGTCTTCTGTCAGGCAGCACAACTGACCGTGCGTCAAACGCGCTCATGCCCTACCCGCTCTTCCCCTGTGTCCTGAATGACCGGAGCGTCCCCACGCCCCGAAAAACATCCCCGCGCCCGCTGAAGGGCGTTCGCAAAGACGCTCCCCGCCCTCCGCGCGGTTGCGGAGGGCGGGGAGCCAAATCTTCGAACGCCGAGCGAACTCGGTTCAAGTGGTACGGACCATCGTCCGCCCCACATGTCATCCACAGATCCTACAAATGAATGCGGTTTCGGCCAGGACTTTTCCGGCAGTAGTACCGTGCAGCACCACGTGTCGCTCGTAACACCAAGCGTCCGAGAAGGCGCTTTCGTCACCTGAGACCGGACGAAAACGATCCGAGTCCGGCCGAACTCTTCTGAATCCCGATGAAATCGACCGAACCCGACCTAACCGGTCTGGACCGAACTGGCCAGAATCCGACCGGACTCAGCCGAACTCGGCCGCGACCAGCTCCGCGATCTGCGCGGTGTTGAGGGCCGCGCCCTTGCGCAGGTTGTCTCCGCACACGAAGAGTTCGAGCGCGGTGGGGTCGTCCAGCGCCCTGCGCACCCGGCCCACCCAGGTCGGATCCGTGCCCACGACATCGGCGGGCGTGGGGTACTCCCCCGCCGCCGGATCGTCGAAGAGAACCACCCCGGGGGCCGTGGCCAGGATCTCCCGCGCCTTGCGGACGGTGACCTCGCCCTCGAAGCGGGCGTGGACGGTCAGGGAGTGCGTGGTGACCACCGGCACACGCACGCAGGTCACCGCGACCGGCAGCCTGGGCAGCCCGAGGATCTTGCGCGACTCGTCGCGCACCTTCATCTCCTCGGAGGACCAGCCGTCCTCGCGCAGCGACCCGGCCCACGGTACGACGTTCAGCGCGACCGGCTCCGGGAACGGCCCGGTGTTGTCGCCGACGGCCCGCCGCACGTCTCCGGGGCTGGTCCCCAGCTCCGTGCCGGCGACGAGGGACAACTGCTGACGCAGGGTCTCCACTCCGGCCTGGCCGGCCCCGCTCACCGCCTGGTAGGAGGAGACGACCAGCTCGCGCAGCCCGAACTCGGCGTGCAGCGCGCCCAGGGCCACGATCATGGAGAGGGTCGTGCAGTTGGGGTTCGCGATGATGCCCCGCGGCCTGACACGGACCGCGTGCGGATTGACCTCGGGCACGACCAGCGGCACCTCCGGGTCCATCCGGAAGGCGCCCGAGTTGTCCACCACCACCGCACCCCTCGCGGCGGCGATCGGCGCCCACTGGGCGGCGACCTCGTCGGGGACGTCGAACATGGCGACGTCGACCCCGTCGAAGGCGTCCTCGGTGAGCGCCACCACCTCGACCTGCGTACCGCGCAGGGCCAGCTTGCGGCCGGCCGAGCGCGGTGAGGCGATCAGTCGGATCTCGCCCCAGATGTCCGCGTGCTGCGACAGGATCTGGAGCATGACCGAGCCGACGGCTCCGGTCGCACCCACGACCGCGAGCGTCGGTCGTACGGTCATCGCCCGGTGCCTCCGTAGACAACGGCCTCGTCGTTGTCGGAGTCGAGCCCGAAGGCGGAGTGGACCGCGCGCACGGCCTCGGACACGTCGTCGGCGCGGGTGACCACCGAGATACGGATCTCGGAGGTCGAGATCAGCTCGATGTTCACACCCGCGTCGGACAGCGCCTCGAAGAAGGAGGCCGTGACGCCCGGGTTGGTCTTCATCCCGGCGCCGACCAGGGAGATCTTGCCGATCTGGTCGTCGTAGCGCAGCGACTCGAAGCCGATGCCGGCCTTGTTCCGCTCCAGGGCGTCGATGGCCTTGCGGCCCTCGGTCTTCGGCAGCGTGAAGGAGATGTCCGTCAGGCCGGTGGACGCGGCGGACACGTTCTGCACGATCATGTCGATGTTGATCTCGGCGTCCGAGATCGTACGGAAGATCGCGGCGGCCTCGCCCGGCTTGTCCGGCACACCGACGACCGTGACCTTGGCCTCGGAGGTGTCGTGCGCGACACCGGAAATGATGGCCTGCTCCACCTTCTGGACCCCTTGCTCGATCGGCTCACTGCTGACCCACGTGCCCCGCAGCCCGCTGAAGGACGAGCGGACGTGGATCGGGATGTTGTAGCGGCGCGCGTACTCCACGCACCGGTGAAGCAGCACCTTCGACCCGGAGGCGGCGAGCTCCAGCATGTCCTCGAAGGAGATCCAGTCGATCTTCTTCGCCTTCGTCACCACACGCGGGTCGGCGGTGAACACGCCGTCGACGTCGGTGTAGATCTCGCACACCTCGGCATCGAGGGCGGCGGCGAGCGCGACGGCCGTGGTGTCGGAACCGCCACGCCCGAGCGTGGTGATGTCCTTCTTGTCCTGGCTGACGCCCTGGAAACCGGCCACGATGGCGATGTTGCCCTCGTCAAGGGCGGTCCGGATCCGGCCGGGCGTGACATCGATGATCCGCGCTTTGTTGTGGACCGAGTCGGTGATCACACCCGCCTGGCTACCGGTGAACGACTGGGCCTCATGGCCCAGGTTTTTGATCGCCATGGCCAGCAGCGCCATGGAGATCCGCTCTCCGGCGGTCAGCAGCATGTCGAACTCACGCCCGGCAGGCATCGGAGACACCTTTTCGGCGAGATCGATCAACTCGTCCGTCGTGTCACCCATCGCGGAAACGACGACGACCACCTGGTGGCCGTTCTGCTTCGCTTCCACGATTCGCTTGGCGACGCGCTTGATGCCCTCGGCATCGGCTACGGAGGAGCCTCCGTACTTCTGCACGACAAGGCCCACGTGCGCTCCTCGATCAGTCAGTCTGTGTATCCGCAGTCCACACATACGCATATGTACTGCGGTCGGCTCATCCTATCGAGCACCCTAAAATCGCCTCCGCGGTACCGCATGCTGAGACTTCGGCGCCCAGGTCAGCGCATGCCCACATCGGGGCCTTCGGAAAAGTGCCAAGCGTCACAGGAAGAGATCGTGATCAGGCTCCAGTGCGCCGCGTAGTCGCTTGACTACACGGCGACCGCCCCCGCAGCTGGGCGTTTGCGTGGTGTTTTCCTTGCGAGATCAACGATCCCGTTTCGCGGCGGCCGTCACGAGGGAGTGCTCTCCCGAACCGGCTCGCTAGCGCGCCTGTTCGGATACGGTCTGTCGATGGACGTATTGCGCTACGTAGCCTTCACCACCGACCCCGCGGGCGGCAATCCGGCGGGCGTGGTGCTCGACGCCACCGGAATCGACGACGCCACGATGCTCAAGACGGCGGCGGAAGTCGGTTACTCCGAGACGGCGTTCGTCGTTCCGTGCGACGACGGTTCCCTGGACATCCGGTTCTTCAGCCCGCTCGCCGAGGTGCCGTTCTGCGGCCACGCCACGATCGCGACGGCGGTCGCCCACGCCCAGCGTCGCGGTGTCGGGCCCCTGCGGCTGCGGACAAAGGCAGGCGAGGTCACCGTCTCCACCGCCCAGGCCGATGACGGCTCCACGACGGCGTCCCTGGTGAGCGTGCCACCCCGATCGGTCCCCCTCACCGAAGCCGACCTGGCCGAGCTGCTGGCGGCCCTGCGCTGGTCCCCCGACGACCTCGACCCCGCGCTGCCACCACGCGTGGCCTACGCCGGCAACTGGCACCCGGTGATCGCGGCCACCAGCCGTGACCGAATGGCCGACCTGGCCGAGCTGCTGGCGGCCCTGCGCTGGTCCCCCGACGACCTCGACCCCGCGCTGCCACCACGCGTGGCCTACGCCGGCAACTGGCACCCGGTGATCGCGGCCACCAGCCGTGACCGACTGGCCGACCTGGCATACGACATGACCGCACTGTCCGCGCTCATGAGCCGCCGGGACTGGACCACCGTCGACCTGGTCTGGCGGGAGACACCGACCGTGTTCCACGCCCGCAACCCCTTCCCGCCCGGCGGTGTCTTCGAGGACCCGGCCACCGGCGCCTCGGCCGCCGCGCTCGGGGGTTACCTGCGCGAGTTCGAACTCGTACCGCTTCCGGCGACGCTGACGATCCATCAGGGAGTGGACATGGGACGGCCCAGCACCATCACGGTGACGGTGCCGCGCGAGGCGGGCAGCGGGATCGGGGTCTCGGGCGCCGCCGTCCAGATCTCCTGAGACGGTCCGCGAGGCACGAGGAGAAAGCCGGACCGTGGCGCGCGGATGGGTGGCGGATCCGGCGCCGGCGGCAATCGTGCTGCCGGGCAGCTCCGCGCAGTGGCTGACCGGCATGGGCTTCGCCCTGGTCGCGGTGCCGGCTCTCGTCCGGCTTCTCGGCCCGGCGGACGCCGGTGCGACGACCTCTGGAAATGAAAGCACCGGCGCGAAGGCGCTGGTTTCAGGGCCGTCGAGATCGCCGGAGACCGGCACCGGCTGCCGCGTCTCATGCTTCCTCGCAGCACACCATCGAGATGAGGTCCGCCACCCCATCGTCCTCATTGCTGGGCAGGATCAGATCGGCGGCCTGGCGGACGTCCCGGTGCGCGTTGGCGACGGCTGCCGCGAGCCCGGCGGCACGCAGCATCGGCAGATCGTTCGGCATGTCCCCGACGGCGGCGGTGGCGGTGACCCGCACCCTGTGGAAGCCGGCCAGCCAGCGCAGGGACGCGCCCTTGTCCACTCCGTCAGGCGACACCTCCAGGAAGTACGGCGTTGAGCACGTCCCCCGGACCCCGTCATCCGGCTCGATGAGCAGATCGGTGAGAGCTGACGCCGGTACGGCGGGGTGGACGACGAGGATCTTGACCAATCGGTCGTCCGGGGCCAGTTCGTCCACGGCGTCCGGCACAACGCGGTGCGGCCAGCAGTCGGGGACCAGGGCGCCGAAGTCCGGCTCCAGGAAGAGGCCACGGAGCGTGTCCACTCCGAGCACCACGCCCGGCAGCCGTGCCCGCAGTTGCTTCAGCACGACACTGCCCTGAGCTGTCGAGAAACCGTGGCAGGCGCGTACCCGGCCGCTCTTCACCTCCGCGATCACGGCGCCGTTGCTGCACACCACCAAGCCCTTCGAACCCAGTGCGCGGGCGACGGCGAGGGCGTCCCGCAGGGGCCTGCCGGTGACGCACACCACCGGCACAGCGCAGGCCGCCGCCTTGGCGAGGGCACTGCGGGTCACCGGGCCCACGGCACCCGCGCTGTTGAGCAGCGTCCCGTCGAGGTCGGTACAGACGAGCCGGATTCGGTCTGGTGCGGTCACTGCCGCGCCAGACCGCCGTGCTCGGAGGCGCTGGATATGGGCACCCGCACCTTGAGCTGGGTCGGCTGGTCCCCGACGAGCCGCAGTTCGACCCGGCCCTCTCGTTCCATGCGTTGTGCAACGGGTGCCTGGATCAGTTCGACCCACATCCAGTTGCTGTCGGTGTCCAGCAGCCAGGGGATCGCTCCCCGCGGGGCGGCGGGTACGCGGTCCGGGCGGGGATCGCCGCGCATGGCCGGGGGCACGAGGCCAACCAGGATCGGCGGAACATCCAGGATGTCCAAGTCCACGGGTTGTCCGCTGTGGTCCAGCGAGATCCACACGCGTGAGACGAAGCCGACCTGCACACTGCGCGCGGTGGCGTTGTCCGGATCCGGGTCGTCCGCCACCACGGAGAGCAGACCCACCCCGAAGTCCCAACTGACATTGATCCGTGCGGTACCGGTCACGATGGTGTGATCACTCATGCCTCTCCATAGGTTGTCGCTTCAGGTCCATCGGCCGCCGGCGTACGTCTCGGGCAGAGGCTCTACAACCAGCTTCTTCTGGACGGCGGGCGTCCGTATGGGGAGGTCCTAGACGGCCTGGAGCCGGTGAAGGCCGTACACGGGGGGGCTCCCGGTGAGACGTGCCGGTCTCAGCTCGATTTCGCCGACCACGGTGTCCTGCGGCGCTTCCAGCACCCAGCGCACCGCCTCGGCCACAGAGGAGGTGGCCATTTTCAGCGGAGAGTCGTCACCGGGCAGATTCGCGATCGCTCCCGGGCTGACGAGCGTGGTGCACACGCCGTGCGCCCGTTCCTCGAGCAGCAGCACTTCGGCGAGCGCCTTCAGGGCCGCCTTCGTCGCGCAGTACGCGGCTCCCGCCTCAAAGAATCGGCTGCCGGCGTGACTACCCATCAGGACGATCCGGCCCCCGTCGGCCCGCAGATGTGGCAGCGCTGCCTGGACGAGCGCTATCGCCGACGTGAGATTGACGTCGACCGCCTCCCGCCAGTCCGCCAGGGGCAAGGAGGCGAGTGGGCCCAGAGAGCGCACCGCCCCGTTGACCACCACCGCGTCGAGGCCGGCCGTGCCCGCGAGCACCCGATCGACTGCGGGCGACACTTGCTCCGGGTGCCGGAGATCGCAGTGGACCTCCCGCAGCCAAGGCAGTTCCGCAGGGGTACGGCCGATGGCCAGGACCCCCCAGCCGGCGGCGTGCAGCGCCTCGGCGATGGCCCGGCCGGTACCACGATTGGCGCCGGTCAGCAGCGCCGTACGGCCGGCGGCGTCGGGGGCCGCCGGGGCGGTCATCCGCGGATCCGGCGCACGAGATCGGTCCATGCCGCCACGATCGATGCCTCGTCGGCCCCTTGCCGGAACAGGTCCTTGTCCAGCGGCTTGCCGAACTCGTCCCGAAGCCGCATGCAGTCCGGGGAAATCTCGGAGTTGACGACCGGGGCGCCGTCTCCGCCGACGCCGATCACGAGGCAGAAGTCCCACAAGTCGAGCGGAGCCAGCCAGCTTCGCAGACTCTCGTTGCACTGCAGCGCGCAGTGCCGGAATGCCTCGACATCGACACCGATGGAGCGGAGGTAGTCCTCGCCGATCGGCTGGTCCTCCGGGTCGGTCCGGTAGTCGAACTTCACCACCGGCGGGTCGAAGCGGTGCCCCTCCGGAAACAGCCCGGGATACTTGCGGACCGTCGATCCGGTGGCGATGTTCTTGACGATCACCTCGAACGGCGGTGCCGGCACGTAGTCAGCGCGGTAGGAGATGTCACCGAGCCGCTTGCTGAAAACCGTACGGATGCCCTTTTCCGCGAGACGCGCAGCAGCTATCTCATAGAAGTCGAGGCGTAGCTTCGCAGTCTCCGGGAACATTTCTTCGCGGTCGTACGTATAGCTGCGCAGACTCGGCACGAGTTCTATGTCGCAGGTTCCGTCATCGTTTTTCCAGAGCTTCTTGCTGCGGCCTTCGACAGAAGGTTTTCCCGTACGCGTCGCCATCGTCACCCTTCAGTGCGCGGTTTCGTCGCCAACTTTCTGAGTGCATGGCGAAGCTACAACAGCCGCGCCGCTTCGGTCCACGGTGCATCGGTAAATGTACGCAGCCTGTATCGAACGTGTAAGAGGCCGGGACAGTATGTCGGAGGACACGCCGATCAAGAGCCTTACCAGGGAGGTGGGAGCGGAAGATGGAGCAGGCCGAGGGAGCGAACGACCAGTGGAGCATCCCTGAGGAGCTGCGCGGCAAAGTGCCCGGACGGCACTACGGCACCGCCGGCACGAAGCTCCTGTTCGAGGATGAAAGCACCCGTGTATGGCTGCTGGAACTACAGCCCGGAGAAGCCAGCGAGTGGCACGAGCACCCGTGGGACTACGTATTCGTGGTCGATCACCCCGGACAGGTGCGGCTGGAGTACGAGGACGGAGAAATCGAGGACCAGGACGACTTCATCGGCCAGATCGTGCACCGTCGGCGCGGAAAGCCACACCGGCTGGTCAACAGGAGCGACCACTTCTACCGGAACGTCGTGATCGAATTCCTGGGCAAGCCACCTCCCGCGAACTGGCCGCCAGCGGACGAAAAGTAGTCGCAGTGAAATCGAACTCTGCCCAATAGGAGGTGCTTCGTGAGCAGCATCGCACAGTGGCTCGAAGAAAATGTGACGACCGACAAGCGCGCGCTCGACTGGTATCAGGAACCGGAGTGCGAGCCCCGTATCGTCCGCGCGTACCGTGAATTGTTGAGCGGCTACGAGATCGACACCTCGAAGATACTCAAGACGACGGTCGAGGTTGACGGCGAGCACGCCGGCGTGGTCCGCGTGCACGACATCAACTACTACTCCATCTGCGCGCACCACTTCCTGCCCTTCTACGGGCAGGTGTCGATCTCGTACGTGCCCGGTGGCAAGATCCTCGGCCTGGGGAAGTTCCCGCGGCTGGTGCAGGCGTTCAGTCGCAGATTCCAGATCCAGGAGCACCTGGTGAAGGACATCGCCGAGGAGATCATGGCGTCCGGCGGCGCCCGCGCGGCACGGGTACTTTCCACCGGCCGTCACATGTGCATGTGCAGCCGCGGCCCGTCCGACCAGACGGTGATCACGGACACCTCGTACGTCACCGGGGACAAGGAGTTGTTCACCACCTTCGGCCTGGACGCCTGACGCTCCCTCCGGTCAGTGGCGCAACGGACTGCGCGGCAGACGCCCGGTGGTGTCTGCCGCGCAGTCCGTGCTGCCCGGTGAAGCCGACGAGGGCGGTACGCGTTGACGGGCCAACAGCTCGCCGCTCCACTCTGCTCCCACGGCTCGGCCGGGCCCAGGCGTTCCACGCTTGCTACGAGACTCTCGATCAAGCCAAACAACGGCGTCTGAGAAAAGGACGGCGAAAGATGAAGATCGACTTTCTGCCGCCCCGGGTTCTGCGGGACGGCACGGCCCACCACTTCTGTCTGCGTTGCCATCGCGAACCGGTGGAGTGGCGCACCGAGGACGGAAGACGGCACTGCGTGTGCTCGGCCTGTGGGAACGTCGCCGACCGTGCGTTGGTACTGGACCCCGCCGTCCGGTGGTGGACGGACGCCGACGGCGAGTACTGGCACGAAACGGCGGGCGTGTTCGTCCAGGACGCCTGCGGCCGCTTCCTCTTCTTCGACCGTACGGCGTTTCCCTTCGGCCTCACGGTTCCGGCCGGGCACGTCGAACCCGGTGAGTCTCCTGAGCGGGCCGCGGTGCGCGAACTGCACGAGGAGACGGGCATCGTGGCCGAGCAACTGGAGCACCTCGCGCAGGTGTCGGTGCCTGGAGACGGCTGTCGCCGTGGTGCCGACGCCCATCTGTGGCACGTCTACCGCATGACCGACGGCGTGGCCGCGGACCGCGCGGTGGAACTCGGGCCCGAGGGGAGTTCGGCCGTGTGGCTCACACCGGACGAGGCGCGTGATCGACCGCTCACCTACGCCGTACGTCATCTCCTCAACGCTTGCTTGTGACGTCTGGCTGCCCCCTTGCATGGCTTATTCCGACCGGTGAATGGTTGATGCGGTAAGAATCTCGTCTTAAGATCCCTCGCAGCTACCCGTGCCGCCTACATGCAGCAACCCAGGGAGTCGTCTTCTTGCTTACCGATGTGCCGATGCGAGCCGGGCCGCGAGAATGGATCGGTCTAGCGGTCCTTGCTCTGCCGACCATGCTCATCGGCATCGACATGACGGTGTTGCATCTGGCCGCTCCCTATCTGAGCGAGGCGTTACATCCTAGCAGCACCGAACTGCTCTGGATTGTGGATATATACGGTTTCCTGGTCGCCGGATTCCTCACCACGATGGGAACTCTGGGCGACCGGATCGGACGCCGCAGGCTCCTTTTGACCGGAGCTGTCGCGTTCGCAGCCGCGTCCGTACTCTCCGCTTACGCCTCGGGCGTCGGAATGCTCATCGCGGCGCGTGCCCTGCTGGGCATCGCGGGGGCGACCTTGATGCCGTCCACGCTCTCCCTGATCAGCAACATGTTTCGCGACGCAGGCCAGCGCCGGTTCGCGATCGCCGTGTGGATGACGAATTTCAGCATCGGCGGAATGGTCGGTCCGCTGATCGGCGGCGCATTTTTGGAGCAATTCTGGTACGGATCGGTTTTCTTGCTGGGCGTGCCGGTGGGCCTGGTCCTGGTGATCGCCGGTCCACTTCTGCTGCCCGAGTATCGCGATCCCGCGGCGGGCCGGCTGGACCTGATCAGCATGGTCCTGTCCATCGCGACGGTGCTGCCCGTGGTGTACGGATTCAAGCAGGTTGCCCAGGACGGCGCGCACGTCCTGCCGCTGCTGTCCGTCGCCGCGGGGCTGTGCGTCGGCGCCCTCTTCGTGCGCAGGCAACTGCGGCTCACTCACCCCATGCTGGACCTGAGGCTCTTCTCCCGCCCGGCTTTCGGAGTGGCGCTCGGGGGACAGACCATGGGGCTCTTCGTACTGACGGGGACGCAGTTCCTGATTCTGCAGTATTTCCAGCAGGTGCTGGGGCTGTCTCCGCTGGCTGCCGGACTATGGGCGCTGCCGGCGATGACGGCAGGTGTCGTGGGCACTCTGCTGGCACCGCTCGTGGCCAACCGGTGGAGTCCCGGATGGGTCATGACGGCCGGCTTCGTACTGTCCGTCCCCGGGCTGGCGCTCGTCGCGCAGGCGAATACGGAGACCGGACTCGCCCTCACGGTCACCGGTTTCGCCGTCATCTCCTTCGGCGTACAGGCAGCCCTCGCCCTCACAAACGACGTGATCATCAGCAGCGTGCCCCCCGAACGGGCCGGCAACGCCGCGGGAATCGGCGAGACGGGCGCGGAACTGGGCAACGCGCTGGGCGTGGCCGTGGCCGGATCCGTCGCCGCTGCCGTGTACCGCTCCGGGATGGACGACGGTTCCCTGCCAAAGGGGATCCGGCCCGATCTGGCCGAGGCTGCCCGCACCACCCTCGGAAACGCGACCGAGACGGCCGGCAGGCTTCCCGACCGGCTCGGCGGCGAACTCCTCTCGCTGGCCCAGGCCGCGTTCACGGACGGTATGCGGGTGGCGGCGCTGGTCAACATCGGCATTCTGGCGATGCTGACAGCGGCGAGCCTGACTCTGCTGTTCCGCGGCTCCGACCAACCAGATGCGAAAAAGAGCGACCCCGAGGTCTCGGAAACCGTAGGGGACAGGAACTGACCCGCTCCCACGGAACTCACCTTTTATGAAATAAGTCTCCCCATTAGGACGCGTGAATATTTGCCAGAAGTCCTCCGAGTCACTGGAGAGGGTACACACAATGAAGTTCAGCATCCTTGGACCGATTACGATGTACACAAACACCGGAATGACAGTAGAGCTCAGTGGCCCTCGTCAGAGATTCGTTCTGGTCGCTCTCCTGCTGAATGCGAATCGCGTCGTGACCGTGGACCATCTGATGGAGTCGGCCTGGAACAAGCCCCCGCCGTCGGCAACCGTCAACATACGCGGGCACATAGCCGCGTTACGGAAACTCATGCACGCCGCCGGCGAGCCCAAGGACCGATTAGTCACGCACGACAACGGATATCTCTTACGCCTGAGCCCCGGCGAACTGGACCTGTCCCATTTCATGGACGAGTTTCAGCAGGGCAACGAGTACCTCGCCGACGGCATGGCGGAACGGGCAGTCGGACATTTCCAGCAGGCACTGGAGATCTGGCAGGGAAGCCCCCTGGAAGGAATCTCCGTGGGACCGTTCCTCCGTGCGGACCTGGAGCGGCTGGAGGAAATACGCCTACTGGCCGTCGAACACTACGCGCAGGCACGACTGGATGTCGGTCAGTCGGACGCACTCATACCGGGGTTGCGCTCCCTCACCCAGCGGCATCCTTTCCGGGAACGATACTGGGAAATGCTGATCACCGCTCTCTATCGCATGGGGCGCCAGGCTGAGGCCCTGGCCACTTACGCCCGGGTCCGCCGACTCCTGATGGACGAACTGGGCATCGACCCCATGGATCGCCTTCAGCGCTTGGAGGAGCAGATCCTTCGAGGCGATCTCGACGACCGTCCCACGGCGGTTGAGCACGCCCCACCGCGGATCCGCGTCCCCCATCGCGTCGGAGTCGGGCGGCCGGCGCTGGCGATCCCCTGGGGGATCAGCCGCTGAACCGCACTTTCATGCGGGACGACACCCGCCGTCAAGGCGGGTTGGACGGTACCCAAGGGGGCCTCCAGGGCCCGGCTCACCACGACCGAGAGCTGAAGCCCGGTGAGGCGCTACTTCACCGGCCGCATCCCCAGCGGCCCGCCGATCTCCTCCGCCATCACCCTGCCCGCCTCGAACTCCAGGGTCTCGTCGCCCACGTCCTGGTCCGTGTCCAGGCCGTCAAGTTCGTCCAGGGGCTGGTTCAGGCGGACGTGGGCCACCACCGACTGAAGGGCGCGCAGGGTGGCCGAGGCCGTGGTGCCCCAGTTGGAGAAGTAGGAGAACTGCCACCACCACAGGGCCTCCGTGGTGCGGCCCGCGCGGTAGTGGGCCATGCCGTGGCGGAGATCGGCCATGACGACGGCCAGGTCGTCGGAGATACGGGCCGGGACCGGCGCCTTGCGGGGCTCGTAGGGGTCGAAGACCTCGGAGTAGACGTCGATCGGCTCCAGGAGGCGGGCGAGGTTCTCGCGGAGATCGTCCACGTCCGGCTCCGGGCCCAGGTCGGGCTCGTAGCGCTCGTCGGGAACGATGTCCTCGTGGGCGCCCAGGCGCCCGCCGGCCAGGAGGAGCTGGGAGACCTCCAGGAGGAGGAAGGGGACCGCCGAATCCGGTTCGTCACCCTTCGCGACCTCCGTGACGGCCACCAGGAAGCTCCCCACCTGGTCCGCGATCTGGACCGCGAAGTCGTCGGGGTTCTGGCTGGTCGCGTGCAGCGTGGCGTCAGACATCTAGAAGTCGTCTCCCCTCGAAGGCGCGGCCGAGGGTCACCTCGTCCGCGTACTCCAGGTCGCCACCCACCGGGAGGCCGCTGGCCAGGCGGGTGACCTTGAGGCCCATGGGCTTGATCATGCGGGCGAGGTACGTGGCCGTCGCCTCGCCCTCGAGATTCGGGTCGGTGGCCAGGATCAGTTCCGTGACCGTGCCGTCCGCCAGCCGCGCGAGGAGCTCCCTGATGCGGAGGTCATCGGGGCCGACACCCTCGATCGGGCTGATCGCGCCGCCCAGGACGTGGTACTTGCCCCGGAACTCGCGCGTGCGCTCGATCGCGACGACGTCCTTCGGCTCCTCCACCACGCAGATCACCGAGAGGTCGCGGCGGGTGTCGCGGCAGATGTTGCACAGCTCCTCCTGCGCGACGTTGCCGCAGGTCGCGCAGAAGCGGACCTTCGCCTTGACCTCCATCAGGCACTGCGCGAGACGCCGTACGTCCGTCGGTTCCGCCTGCAGGATGTGGAAGGCGATCCGCTGCGCGCTCTTGGGACCGACGCCGGGCAACCGCCCCAGTTCGTCGATGAGGTCCTGGACCACGCCTTCGTACACGGACTGCCCGTCCTTCCCTGCTTGTTGAAGGTACTTCTGTCCGTA
>Ga0307510_10005337_pt1 | contig 15296 bp, 11 predicted proteins | sample 12_EM_MG_FD_207224 | JGI IMG/M metagenome (GOLD analysis project Ga0307510, IMG submission 207224) | Populus trichocarpa ectomycorrhiza microbial communities from riparian zone in the Pacific Northwest, United States - 12_EM | ecosystem: Host-associated > Plants > Roots > Unclassified | place...
ACGGCAGCCAGACGACGACGCCGGCGCAGCTCGGCGCGGTGATTGCCGCAGCCAAGCAGGCAGGGCGCGATCAGGTCGCGTTGCTGGTCGTGCGCGCCAAGAGCCCGCCGGTGTTCGTCGGCATCAAGCTGCGCAAGTAGGCTGGTCTTGGCCTCCCTCAAACTCTAGAGTTTCGTCTCCCGTCGGCATGCCGGCGGGAGACGGGCTTTCGGGAGCGAGTGCATGGCGGACGAGACGGGCATTTTCATCGGCAGCGGCGCGGGCGGCACGCCGCAGCTCCAGCTCGAACTCAAGCGCGCCAACCGTCACGGGCTGATTGCCGGGGCGACCGGCACCGGCAAGACCGTCACCATCCAGGGTATCATCGACGGCCTGTCGCGAGACGGCGTGCCGTGCTTCGTCGCCGATGTGAAAGGCGACCTGTCGGGGCTGGCAATGGCCGGCTCCCCCACCTCCAAGCTGCACGAGACCTTTGCCGCGCGGGCCAGGGAGATCGGTTATGACGGCTGGTCGTACAGCGACAATCCGGTGCAGTTCTGGGACCTGTTCGGCGCGCAGGGCCACCCGATCCGCACCACCGTCTCGGAGATGGGCCCGCTCCTCCTCTCCCGCCTGATGGACCTTAACGAGGTGCAAGAGGGCGTGCTGACCATTGCCTTCACCGTCGCCGACAAGGAAGAGCTGTTGCTCCTCGACCTGGACGATCTCCAGGCGATGCTGGTTGATTGCGCCAACCGTGCCGACGAGCTGACCGTGACCTATGGCAACCTCACCAAACAGTCGGTCGGCACGATCCAGCGCTCGCTGCTGCAATTGCGCAGCCAGGGCGGCGAGCATTTCTTCGGCGAGCCGGCACTGGCGATGGACGATTTCATCGGCCTCGACGACAAGGGCCGCGGCATCGTCAACATCCTCGCCGCCGACAAGCTGATGGCGAGCCCCAAACTCTATTCGACCTTCCTGCTGTGGCTGCTCAGCCAGCTGTTCGAGCATCTTCCCGAGATCGGCGACCCCGACAAGCCCAAGCTGTGCTTCTTCTTCGACGAGGCGCATCTGCTGTTCGACGACGCGCCCAAGGCGCTGCTCGACAAGATCGAGCAGGTCGTGCGGCTGATCCGCTCAAAGGGCGTCGGCGTCTATTTCATCACCCAGAACCCGATCGACATTCCCGACAGCGTGGCGGGCCAGCTCGGCAACCGCGTGCAGCACAAGCTCAACGCCTTCACCCCGCGCGACCAGAAGGCAGTGCAGGCGGCGGCGGATACCTTCCGCGCCAACCCCGGCGTCGGCGTGAGCACCGCGATTACCGAGCTGAAGGTCGGCGAGGCGCTGGTGTCGCTGCTCCAGCCCGATGGTGCCCCCGCCCCTGTCGTGCGCACGCTGATCAAGCCACCAAGCTCGCGCGTCGGGCCGGTGACGCCGGAAGAGCGCGCGATGATGATCCAGACCGATCCGATCGGCGACAAATATGACAAGCTGCTCAACCGCGAATCCGCGGCGGAATTGATCGGCACCAAGACGCAGGAAGCGGCCGCCGCCGCTGCCGAGGTCGCCGCCAAGACCGACGCTGACAAGGCCGCCGCAGCGCAAGCCAAGGAAGATGCGCGCGCCGCCAAGGATGCAGAGCGTCAGCGCATCGCAGATCAGCGTGAGGCCGACCGTCAGGCGCGGCTGCAGGCCCAACAGCAGGCGGCCGATGCGCGTGCCGCCGCCAACAGCCCGTGGAATCGCATGGCGACATCCGCCGCACGCTCGGCCAGCTCGGCGATCGGGCGGCAGGTGGCGAACCAGGTCGCCAAATCCGTGTTCGGATCGTCGCGGGGTGCCGGCGCCGGCATCATCGGCGGGCTGGTGCGCGGCGTGCTCGGCGGCTTGTTCAAAGGGCGGTGACGGCGCGGCTCGCCTCGCTACAGGTCGGCCGCATCGCGCCGCTCGGACCGGAGGCGGTGCCGAGCGGCTTCATCAAGCGGTCGATCAGCGGTTCGGTCGCGGTCGGGTCGCTTGGTCTCGATGGCGACGAACAGGCCGATCTGACCGTCCATGGCGGGCCGGAAAAGGCGGTCTACGGCTATGCCGCCGAGCATTACCCGGTCTGGGCGCGAGATTTCCCGACACTTGCGGAACGCTTCCAGCCTGGCAGCATGGGCGAGAACCTGACCATCGCGGCGCTGCGCGAGGAGGATATCTGCGTCGGCGATGTGCACGCGATCGGCACCGCGCTGCTGCAGGTGTGCCAACCGCGCCAGCCCTGCTTCAAGCTGGCGCTGGCGATGGGCGAGCCGCGGCTGGGCAAGGCGATGGTGCGCAATGGCCGGTCGGGCTGGTATTATTGCGTGCTGCGGGATGGTGCGATTTCGGCGGGCGACGAGGTGCGGCTGGTGGAGCGGCCAAACCCCGGCTTCGCTTTTTCCCGGCTGGTGACGATCGTCAATCTGGGCGGCGCGACGATGGCGGAAATGCAGGAGATGGCGGAGATGCCGGGTATCGCCAGCCGCATCGCCGCGAAGGCGCGCGCCGCGCTGGCGAACTGACGCCGGCGGAACGAAAGCGCACGCGGATCGTCATCGTCAGATGTCATTTCGATCGTTGATCGCCGACCGGCACATACATTGGGTTGTCGGTGTCGCGGTCGTCATACTGTTGTCGCTGCTCATTCTTCTCCTCGCGACCTTTCCCTGGGGAATGTTGCGCGAGACCGCGGTCCGACGCGCCAGCGAACAGTTCGGCCGCCCGGTGACGATCGGCCGGATCGAGCGGCTGGACAGTTTCTCTTTCACGCCGACCATCGCGATCCATGACGTCAGCGTGCCGCAAGCCGCCTGGGCGGGCAAAGGCGAACTGGCGCGGATCGCGACGGCGCGAGTGCGCTTTTCGGCCTGGGCACTGCTGATCGGGCGGTTCGCGCCAGAGTCGGTGGAGGTAGACGGCCTGCGCCTGTCGCTGGCGCGCGACGCGCAGCGCCGCGTGAACTGGCGCAAGGACTCCGCGCGTCGCGGCGATGAGGGGTCGCCCCTGCGGCTCGACCATCTCATACTGCGCGATGCACGGGTGACTTATCGTGATGCCTTTCGGCAGCGCTCCCTGGACTTGACCCTGTCCTCCGATGCCGAGGGTTTCCGCGTCGGGGGCGTCGGCACGGTGCGCGGCCAGCCGGTGAGCGTTACGGCGCACGGACCGGCGGTTGAGACAACAGGAAAGCCCTGGCCGTTCGCCGCCACGATCGACGGGCCCGCGCTGACCATGAAGGCGAGCGGGGCGATGGATGCCCCGCTCGACACGCATCACATGACGGTCGACGTTACCGCGCGCGCGGACGATCTGAGATTGGTCGATGCGGTGATCGAGGCCGGGCTGATCGCTACCCAGCCGGTCAGCCTGACCGCTCATGCACGCCATGACGGGCGCGATTGGGACGTCACCAGCGTCTCAGGCCGGATCGGCCAGTCGGACATTGCCGGGCATATCACGGTGCACAAGGCTGACGGCCGCACCCGGCTCGATGGCGCGATCGTCGCCGAACGCCTGCGCTTCGACGACTTCCGTTCGGACGAAGGCGCGGCGAAGGCCCAGGCGCTGGTGCGCGCCGAGGGGCCGAAGCTCGTGCCCAATCTGCGCGTGAACATCGGCAAGATCGACCATACCGACGGAACGATCGCCTTCACCGTCCGACACCTGGTCGACAATGATGGAGCCGGCGCCTTCACCGCGGTCAGCGGGCGCGTCACGCTGGACCATCAACTGCTGATCGTCGATCCGCTGAGCTTTACCATGGTGAAAGGCGCGATGAGCGGCACGCTGCGCGTCGACCAGCGCGGCGGACGCGCCGTGCCGCTGGTGACGATCGATGTCGCGATCCGCGATTCGAGCCTCGGCGTGATCGCCGGCACGGCGGGCGGCGAGGTCGATGGGCGGTTCGACGCGCACGCCCGGCTGACGGGGCCCGGCGGCACGATCCGCGAGGTGGTCGGCAACAGCGACGGCATGCTCGGCGTAATGGCGCGCGATGGGCGGCTCCCCGCGAAGATCGCCTCGATGATCGGCTTTGACGCCGGGCGTAGCCTGTTCACCGGCGGTGACGAGGAAGCCGGGCTACGCTGTGTCGCGCTGCGCCTCGACATGCGCCACGGCGTCGGGCGCGCGAATCCGTTCATCATCGACACGACACGCAGCCAGTCGAACGGCACGGGGACCATTATCTTCCCCGCCGAGGCCGTCGCGTTCGACATGGTCGGCCGCCCCAAGGATCGCATCGTACTGCGCCTGCCGGGGTCGCTGCATATCGGCGGGACGATCAAGCAGCCCGATGTGGTCATCCCGCCACAGGTCAAGTCGGTCGGCAATATCTTCAAGGCGATCGGCCGCGCGATCCGTGGCGACCAGGGGCCGCTGGCGACCGATGCCGATTGCGCGGGGCTGGCACGGCGGGTGCTGGGATAGCGCAAAATCGCTGTGTTACGTTCAGCTCCGATGTGCCACGATTGCAGGATGAGCCAGAAACAGACCGCGACCGCTTCTCCCGCCGAATTGACCGTGCGGGGTATCCTGCTCGGCGGCGTGATCACCTTGTTGTTCACGGCGGCGAATGTTTATGCCGGCCTGAAAGTGGGGCTGACCTTCGCCACCTCGATCCCGGCCGCCGTGGTGTCGATGGCGATCCTGCGCTTCTTCAAGAACGCCAGCATCCTGGAAAACAACATCGTGCAGACGATCGCGTCGGCGGCGGGCACGCTCGCGGCAATCGTGTTCGTCCTGCCCGGCCTGATCATGGTCGGCTGGTGGACAGGCTTTCCCTATTGGACGACCGTCGCGGTGTGCATCACCGGCGGTGTGCTCGGGGTAATGTTCTCGGTACCGCTGCGCCGCGCGTTGGTGACCGGATCCGACCTGCCCTACCCTGAGGGCGTGGCGGCGGCGGAAGTGCTCAAGGTCGGTTCGGAATCCGCCGAAGGCGATGTCGAGAACGCCAAGGGCCTGCGCGTGATCATCTTCGGTTCGGTGGTTTCGGCCGGTTATGCGCTGCTTGCGGCAATGAAACTGGTCGCGCCGGAAGCGGCCAAGAACTTCCGCATCGGCGGCACTGCCACAGGATTTTCCGCCAGCTATTCCATGCTGTTGATCGGCGTGGGCCATCTCGTCGGCCTGTCTGTGGGCGCCGCGATGTTCGTCGGCATGCTGATCGCATGGACCGGGCTGGTACCTTATCTTGCCTCGTTCCACGCCGCGGCCGAGCCGGTCGATGCCCTGATCAAGACGGTGTTCCGCGATCAGGTGCGGTTCGTCGGTGCTGGCGTGATCGGCGTCGCTGCCTTGTGGTCGCTGCTGCGCATCATCCGCCCGATCATCGCCGGTCTGCGCTCGGCGATGGCCGCGTCGCGCGCACGCGCCGGTGGCACGATACTCGATCTGACGGAGCGCGATCTGCCGATCGGCATCGTCGGCGCGGCAACGCTTTTGACCCTGCTGCCGATCGCGTGGCTGCTGTGGGATTTCTCGGCCGGCGGCCCGGTGCATGATCACCCCTTCGCGGTGATCGGCGGCACCCTGGTCTATATCCTGATCGTCGGCATCATGATCGCCGCCGTCTGCGGTTACATGGCCGGACTGATCGGCGCGTCGAACTCACCGGTTTCCGGCGTCGGTATCCTCGCCGTGCTCGGTGCGTCGCTGCTGCTGGTGGTGATCTTCGGCCATAGCGTCGACCCGGCACGCACCAGCGCGCTGATCGCCTATGCGCTGTTCACCACCGCGATCATCTTCTCGATCGCAACCATCTCGAACGACAATCTCCAGGATTTGAAAACCGGGCAGTTGGTGGGCGCCACCCCGTGGAAGCAGCAGGTCGCGCTGGTGATGGGCGTCGTCTTCGGGTCGCTGGTCATCCCGATCGTGCTCGACCTGCTCAAGAACACGCTCGGTTTCGTCGGCATGCCCAATGCGGGGCCGAACGCCCTTTCCGCACCACAGGCGGCGCTGATCTCATCGATCGCTAAGGGTGTGCTCGGCGGCAGTCTCAACTGGAACCTGATCGGCTCCGGCGTGTTGCTCGGCATCGTCGTGATCGTGGTCGACGAACTGCTCGGCCGCTCCGGCAAGATGCGTCTGCCGCCACTGGCCGTCGGCATGGGCATCTATCTCCCGATGTCGCTGACCCTGCTGATTCCGGTCGGCGCGGTGATCGGCTATTTTTACGACCGTTGGGCAAAGCGATCCTCGAACCCGGCTTTTGCCGAGCGCATGGGGGTGCTTGCCGCCACCGGCCTGATCGTCGGGGAGAGTCTGTTCGGCGTCGCGTTCGCCGGGGTTCTGGCCTGGGCGAATCGCAACACGCCTGTCCCGCCCAACGACGCACCGCTGGCGATCATGAGCGAGAGCTTCGAAAGCGTGGCGATGTACGCGGCGCCTGTCGTGTTCGCCGGCCTGATCTACGGGCTGTACCGCTGGACCAGGATCAAATCGCAATAGCGACAAGCGTTACCTCAGCGCAGTGAGCAGATTGTCGATATCGAAGAAGGCGAACGCCACCGAGCTGTCGGCGACGCCGTAAGGCACGAACAGCGTCTTGCCATGGCGTAGCGGGCCGCAGGTATAGACGACGTTGGGAACATAACCCTCGCGGTCCTGGTCGGCGGCGGCGAGGATCGGCTCGCGCGTGCGGCCAATAACCCTGGATGGATCATCCTTGTCGAGCAGCACCGCGCCGATCGAATATTTGCGCATCGCGCCGACGCCGTGCGTCAGCAGCAGCCAGCCCTCGTCGAGCTCGATCGGCGAGCCGCAATTGCCGATCTGCACCAGCTCCCAGGGGAATTTGGGGGTGAGCAATTTCTCGCCCTCCTCCCAGTGCAGCAGCGTGTCGGATTGCAGCAGGAAGACGTTCTCGCCGTCTTGCCGGCCGATCATCATATATTTGCCGTTCACCTTGCGCGGGAACAGCGCCATGCCCTTGTTGCGCGCGGCAGGGCCCGTCATCGGCACGAGATCGAAGGCGCGGAAGTCGCGCGTGCGCATCAGCTCGGACTGGATCGCCGAGCCATTATAAGCGGTGTAGGTGCCGAGCCACTCGGCGCTGCCATCCTCATGCGTGAACTGGACGAGGCGGAGATCCTCCAGCCCCTTCGACTGCGCCGCGGTGATCGGGAAGATCACGGTGCCGGACAGCGTCGAATCGCGGTGGCGATAGACCGTGATCGGCCCTTCCGGGATATGGTCCTCGTCCTCGCCGATCGCATCGGTCGCCGTGGCGAAAGGTGGCTCGGGCGCGAGTTTCAACTCATTCTTCTCGGTGATGATCCCCTCGCGGAAAGCGACCGAGGAGATGTGCCCCTCCCCCACCGCGCGCAGCGACATCAGGATACGCATCGATCCCTTGGGCATGCCCGACTGGTCGAAATGCGGCACCGCGCTGGGATTCATCAGCGCGGCGGCGGCATAGCTGTATTCGTGGCAGAAATAGGCGCCGATCAGCTGGCGCTTCTCGTCGCCGATCTCGCTGCCGTTGAGGCCGAGCTGCGCCTCGATCTCGTCATAGCGTGTCATGAACACGCGGCGCGTCTGCCAGTGGCGCGCCTCGAAATCCTTGAGCACGATTTCCAGCTGGGCACGCGTGTCGGCGGTGCTCATCGCCATGACCTCGGATACCAGGCGCTCGGTGCGGCTGCCGCCATTGCCCGCCCAGGCAAGGTGGAACGGCCTCACCACCACGCGCGACGGATCGGCATACAAACGCAGGGCGTGCTGAAAAAACTCGATCAACGGTCTCGCCTCGCTTGGCTGTCGCACAGTCGCGACGTTCCGAGCGAGGCTAGGCAACGGCGCGCGATGTCCCTGCCACGCCTGTCGACCGGTTTGAAAGCCCCGAAATGGCGACAGAGGCCAATTGCAGTGCCAGAATCGACTCTGCGCCCTGATTCCGGTTCAAACCGATCGGGGTCAGGCCATCGAAACAGCCCCCGTCCTGTGCGGTAGCCAGCGGCAGATCGTGATCGTTGCGGCCAAGATACCAGCGATAGGCGCGCATCGCCTCATCGACCCAGCGCTGATCGCCGGTCGCATCGAACGCCGCCTCGCAGGCATCGATCGTCGCCTGCGCTTCGAGCGGCTGCTGGTCGAACGGCAGCGGATCGGCATAGGGCCGGCCGAAACTCTCGGTACCGACGGCGCGGAAACGTCCGTCGGGCCCGGTCTGCTGCGCGGCGATCCAGTCGAGCGTGTCGCACCCGCAATCGATCAGGTCCTGGCGACCCAATGCGATACCGGCGCGGATCAGCGCCTCGGGCAGGCGGGCATTGTCATAGGCCAGCACGATCTCGAACCAGCGCCATTCCGGCCGGCGCGCGCGCTCCAGCAGGGCCATCAGGTCCGCCGAAAAGCGCGTCAGGATGTGCGTTGCCAGGGTGTGGCCGGGATGCGCACCGAGCATCGCCGACGCGCCGAGCATGGCGAAGGCGTGCGAACGCGGCGAGCCGAGCTCGAGCGCGAGGCTTGCCGTCTCGTCGAACAGCCGCCGCGCCCAGTCGCGATGCTTGGCCAGACTCGTGTCGCGCGCGGTCACGCCGAGCGCCCATAGCGCACGGCCGTTGGAGTCCTCCGAGCCGGTATCCTCGCACCAGGTGCGGTCGAAGTTCATGAAATTGCGGAAGCGCCGCGTGTCCGGGTTCCAGGCATATTGCACGAACGCGGCATAGACCGTCATCCACTTGTCGCGCGCGACCTCGTCCATGCCGGGCAGGCGTGCGGTGAGCATCAGCGCGCGGGCATTGTCGTCGATACAATAACCATGGCGGCGATCCGGGATCGACAGGATGGCGTGCTGGAACATGCCGGTGGCATCGCTCATCCGCTCGACCGCCGCGAAATCGGGTGCAAGAGGGCGGAACGACGACGCCGTGGTGATACGGCGCGGCTTGGCTTCGACCATCGCAACGATCTCATCCATCGCCGCGTCGGCGAGTCGCGACCAGATCATCGTGCGGCCGCGTGCATAAGCACGCTGCGACAGCGCCAGTCGGGCAGCGTCGTCGGCGAGCAGCGTGCCGATGGCCTGGGCGAACCCGGCGCTGTCGCCAAAGGCCACCAGCACGCCGTGCCCATCGGCGAGAATTTCGCTGGCATGGACGTAGGGCGTGGACACCACCGGCTTGCCCAGGCCGACGGCGTAAGACAGCGTGCCCGAGGTGATCTGCGCCGGGTTGGTATAGGGCGTGGCGTAGATGTCAGCGGCCTGGAGATAGTCGAGCAGGTCCTCATGCTCGACGAACGCATCGACGAACGCGACATGCTCGGCCACGCCGAGCGTCTCGGCCTGCGCCTCGAGCCGATCGCGATAGGCCTCGCCCTCATGCGCGACGAGATTGGGATGGGTCGCGCCCAGCACGATGTACAGCGCATTCGGATTGTCGGCGACGATCGCGGGCATCGCCTCGATCATCGTCTCGATGCCCTTGCCCGGGGCGAGCAAGCCGAAGGTCAGGATCGTCTTGCGGCCTTCCCAGCCGAAGCGCTGCTTGAAGCCGCCGGTGTCGAGCAGCGCGCGATCGGGCACGCCATGCGGGATGGTCAGCATGGTGCGCGGGTTGGCGCTGTAGACGCGCTGGAGGATTTCGCGGCCACGCTCCGCCATGACGATGACGCGCGAAGCGCGGCGCAGCAGCGCCTCCATCACGCGGCGCTGATCGGCATTGGGCTGTTCGAGCACGGTGTGCAGCGTGACGATCAGCGGCAGCGAGACGCGATCGAGCAATGCGAGGATATGCTCGCCGGCCGCGCCGCCGAAAATGCCATATTCGTGCTGCAGCCACACGGCCTGAGCGCCACTCGCCTCGATCGCACGGGCGGCGTCGATATAAGCGAGCCGGTCCTGCTCGGGAATCGCGCGGGTTACGGCGGGCGGATAATCGTAGCGGCCGGGATGATCGTCCATCGCATAGACGTCGACAGTCATGTCGGGGAAGCGCGCGCTGAGGGCGGTGAAAGTGTCGGTGGTATATGTTGCAAGGCCGCATTTCCGGGGGAGGAAATTGCCGATCAACGCCAGATGATCGATTGCCGTGGGTTTCCGCGTCCAACGCGTCATTACCATTTCCTTGAACATTTCCGTGGCCTGGGCGGCCGAATCTTCCCTCCCTGAACGGATTGACAGGAATATGGTTGCGCCTTTGCTGCGCTGCAACAAAAAAATTGCGCTAATCTCGATCAATCGTGCCGCGACTGGGGCAGGGCGGCCGCTTTTCCGATCATTCGTGTCGCGCGGCTCGACGCAATGCCGCGCGAGCGGTAGTGCTTGGGCGATGAGCAAGAACGACAAATCTCACGCCGACGCGACCCGCGTCGTTTCCGCGGGACGACGCAAGGAATGGACCGCCGGCGTGGTCAACACGCCGGTGTGGCGCGCCTCGACCATCCTCTACGATACCGTCGCCGAGATGCGTGAGCGCGTCGGCGAGACCCATCACCGACTGTTCTACGGCCGGCGCGGCACGCCGACGCAATGGTCGCTGGCCGAGGCGCTGACAGAGCTCGAGCCGGGTGCCGAGGGCACCTTCCTCTACCCCTCGGGCGTTGCGGCGATCGCCGCTGCCTTGCTGTCGGTGCTGTCGCCGGGCGACGAACTGCTGCTGGTCGACAGCGCCTATGATCCGACCCGGTCGATGGCGAGCGGACTGCTCAAGCGCATGGGTATCAAAACGCGCTTCTACGATCCGCTGATCGGCGCCGGCATTGCCGATCTGATCGGCGAGGATACGAAGGCGATCTTCCTTGAAAGCCCAGGCAGCCTGACCTTCGAGGTGCAGGACGTGCCGGCGATCGTCGCGGCGGCCAGGGCGCGCGGGGTGACGACGCTGCTCGACAATACCTGGGCGACCCCTTTGCTGTTCCCGGCGATCGCGCATGGAGTCGACCTGACGATCCTCGCCTGCACCAAATATGTCGTCGGCCATAGCGACGTGATGCTCGGCTCGGTCACCGCCGCGCCGGGGCATTTCACGCGACTGCGCGACACCAGCTTCCAGCTCGGCCAGATCGCCAGCCCCGACGATGCCTGGCTCGGCGCGCGGGGGCTCAGGACCATGGCGATCAGGTTGCAGCAGCATCAGGCCAGCGCCTTGAAGATCGCGCACTGGCTGAACGAGCAACCCGAGGTGGCGACGGTTCTTCACCCGGCCTTGTCCGAGTGCCCTGGTCACGAACAATTCGTCCGCGATTTCAAAGGTTCATCCGGATTGTTTTCCTTCGTGCTGCAAGGCGGCAGCGACGACGCCCGTTCGGCTTTGATCGACGGCCTCGAGCTGTTCGGCATCGGCTACAGCTGGGGCGGTTTCGAAAGCCTCGCCATCCCGACCGACCCGCAGCGCTATCGCAGCGTCACGCGCCGCGCCGATGCCGGACCGCTGGTCCGCCTGCAGATCGGACTGGAGGACGCCGACGACCTGATCGCCGATCTCGCCGCCGGGCTCGCGCGCTTCCGCGCGGCATCGTGAGTCCGCTGCTCGACTGGCTGCGCACCCAGGGGCTGAGCGGCGTTTCGCGCGAGCACTGGATCGCGACGGCGATCGCCGGATCGCTGGTGTTTGTCGCGCTGGTCGCCGGCGTGCTGGCGCAACGCTTTATCGGCCAACCGCTATCGCAAAGCTGGAAGGGCAAGCTGACCGGGCATGCTGAGGGACTCGGTGCACGCCTGCCGGGGATCGTGCGGCACGGTACCGCAGCGTTGTTCCTCGCCATTCTGATCAACATGGACAAATGGCCGCCGATCGCCGCTGCGCCGATCGGCCTCGCGCTGGGCGTGGCGACGGCGATGGCAGCACTGACGATCTTGCGCGGCCTCGGTATCCCGCGCTGGATGGCGTGGCTGGTGGCGGTGGCGCTGTTCGTAGCGTTGTTCAGCCATGCCGTCGGCGGGCTGCACCCGATCACAGTGACGCTGGAACGAATCGGCTTCGATATCGGCAAGCGCCGCTTCTCGATGCTGTCGCTGCTCACCGTCCTGATCACGATCATCGCGCTCTATGCGCTGGTGCGGCTGGCCAATCGCTTCGTCGCGCACTGGATCGGCCAGTCGCGCGGGCTCGACGCGACGCAGAAGCTTTTGTCGCAGAAACTCGCCGCGATCGCAGTGGTGGTCCTCGCCTTTTTCGTTGGTGTCGATGTGCTCGACATCGATCTGACCACTTTCGCGGTGTTCTCCGGCGCGCTCGGCCTTGCCATCGGCTTCGGCCTGCAGAAGACCGTCGGCAATCTGATCGCCGGGATCATCCTGCTGATGGACCGCTCGATCAAGCCGGGCGACGTCATCGTGGTCGGCGACAAGGATGTCGGCCGGGTCAACCGGATCGGCGTACGCGCCGTCTCGGTGATCACGCGCGACGGCAAGGAGCATCTGATTCCGAACGAGAATCTGATGACCGAGCCGGTGGAGAACTGGTCCTATACCGACCGCAACGTGCGCGTCCGCGTAGCCGTGGGGATCAGTTACGCCTCGGACCTCAAGCTCGCCCAGGAACTGATGCTGCGCGCCGCTACGGAAAGCCCGCGCGTGCTCAACTCGCCCAAGCCCAATGTCTGGCTCACCGCCTTCGGCGACAGCGCGATCGAGCACGAGATTCTGGTGTGGATCAGCGACCCAGAAGGCGGCGTCGGCAATGTGCGCTCGGACGTGCTCAACCGGTTATGGTGGTTGTTCAAGGAGCATGGCATCGGCCTGCCCTTCCCGCAGCGCGACGTGCATCTGCACACCGCCCCGCCGGAAACGGGGCGCTGACCCGACATACTGTTGCGCGATCGCAACAGCTGTGGGGCCGTTTCGGTTCGGCACACCGAATTTTGTTGTGCGATGCAGCACATTTCGGCAATCTTACATCGCGGTCGGGAACATCGTGCGGGAGGGCAACCTCCGACAGACACGGCCTCCGACCCGCGCAGGCGGGGACGTGCATTCCATTCGGAAGGAAACCGATGCGCTTCTCCACTCTCTCGCTCGGCGGGCTCATGCTCGTCGCCACCGCCGCTCCCGCGTTCGCTGATGATGCGGCGCCTCCCCCAGCCATCACCATCTCTGGTGGTGCGACCGTCGTCAGCGACTACCGCTTCCGCGGTGTCTCGCAGACCGACAAGAACTTCGCCGTCCAGGGCACCTTCACCATCGCCCACGAATCCGGCCTGTACTTCACGGTCTGGGGCTCGTCGGTCGACAGCTATGTGATCGCGTCCAGTGTGAGCCACCAGGAAATCGATATTATCGGCGGCTACAAGAAGGCCTTCGGCGGCACGACGCTCGATGTCGGCGTGCTCTACTACTTCTACCCGAAGACCAAGCTCATCCCCGGCGATACGGCCTCGTCTGATTTCTTCGAGCCCTATGCTTCGGTGTCACATACTTTCGGCCCGGTGACCGCCAAAGCAACCGTCAACTATGCGTTCAAGCAGAAAGCCACGGGCGCGACGCAGGGATTGGTTCCGGAGCCCAAGAAGGACAACGTCTATCTCGCCGGCGACCTGTCGGCGGCGATCCCGGGCACGCCGCTCAGCCTGACCGGTCACCTCGGCCACACTTGGGGCTCGGGCTGGCTCGCGGTCGATTCCACCGGCAAGAAAGGCTACACCGACTGGGCGGTTGGCGCGGCGGTGACGTACAAAGCACTCACGCTGGGTGTCAGCTACGTCGACACCGACGCCGATTTCCGTAACGGCTTCACCAACCACAAGATCAGCAACGGCGGTGTCGTCGCCACGCTCGGCGTCGCCTTCTGATCCAACCTTGCGGGCGGGGAGCAATCCCCGCCCGCAACGAAAAAAAAGCGCGCCGCGATCGGGATGATCGCGGCGCGCTTTTTTTTGCCCGCAGGCGAAAGGTTCAGGGCGTCGGGGTCGAGGCGCGGGCGTTCTGGCCATCGCCTTCCGGCGCCGCGATCACGTCGCGCGTCGTCGTGCCCTTGTCGACCACATTGGTGGCGGGGTCGCCGACCGACGAGCGGATGCCGGGATCGGCATCGGTGCCGACCGCACCGAGCGTGGCGTTCTCGCCGCTGCTGCGCGCCGCCGGACCACCGAACAGCGCGTCGAGCGCCTGGGCCTGGGCGCCGGTATCGTTGGTGCGTGCAGCACCCGGCTTGGGCGGGACGAGCGAGAAGTCGGGCGGGATCACCAGCGGCGCCTGACGCGCGACGGCGAATTCGTCCGGACCGCCCTTGCCGAAGCCACGATGGCCGCAGCCGGACAGCAGAACGACGAGGACAAGCCCCGCGGCGATCGGTACAACTTTACGCATTGGAATTCTCCACAGATGCCCGTGCCCGCGACTTATCGCGCACGAGGAGAGCGCGGACGAGCAGGACGAGCACCCCCATCGTAATGAAGGCGTCGCCGAGATTAAAGACCAAAAACGGTCGCCACTCGCCGAAGTGCAGGTCGGCATAGTCGATGACGTAGCCGAGCCGGATGCGATCGATGATGTTGCCCAGCGCGCCGCCCAGCACCATGCCGAGCGCGAACTGGTCCTGGCGGTTCTTCTCGTTGAACATCCAGTAGAGCACGCCGGCGGCGATGACGCCCGTCAGCAGGACCAGGCCCCAACGCATCGTCTCGGTATCGGCGTGCAGCAGGCCGAGCGACACGCCGCGGTTGGCGACATATTGCAGGTTGAAGATCGGCAGGAAATACCGCGAATCACCGAGATTGTGCAGGCCGAGCGGTCCGGTGATCCACAGCTTCACCGCCTGGTCGACGATCACGAACAGTACCGCGATGGCGAGGCCGATTTTGGGCAGGCGGTTCATGCGGCAACGACCTTGGCGCAGCGGGCATCGAGCGCGCCATCTTCCGCCACATCGGGCAGATGGCGCCAGCAACGGCCGCATTTGTGGAAATTGGTGCGGCTGACGGCGATGGCCTCGCCCTCGGTCACCCTGGCAACGATGAAGATCTCGGCCAGCGCCTCGGGCGACAGCGGCGAATGCGGCACCACCACCTCGGCCTCGAGACTCGACCGAACGATCTTGTCGCGGCGCAGCGGCTCGATCGCCTCGGTCACCTGCTGGCGCAGCACGCGGACATCGGACCAGGCGGTCGAGATCGCATCGTCGCCCGGGAGCGCCGGCAGGTCGGGCCAGGTCAGGAAATGCACCGAGCCATCCTCGCTCGGGTAACGCGCCTGCCACACTTCCTCGGCGGTGAAGCACAGGATCGGCGCGGCATAGCGCACCAGCGCATGGAACAGCAGGTCGAGCACGGTGCGATAGGCCCGGCGCTTCATATCGCCGGGCGCATCGCAATAGAGCGAGTCCTTGCGGATATCGAAGAAG
>Ga0307510_10005338_pt1 | contig 15295 bp, 14 predicted proteins | sample 12_EM_MG_FD_207224 | JGI IMG/M metagenome (GOLD analysis project Ga0307510, IMG submission 207224) | Populus trichocarpa ectomycorrhiza microbial communities from riparian zone in the Pacific Northwest, United States - 12_EM | ecosystem: Host-associated > Plants > Roots > Unclassified | place...
GGCATATCCTTCATGGGACCGATGATAAAACAGCTTTTAATCTTTTGGGAGGAGAACATGATTCTTAATAATTTCTTTAAATTTAAACCTAATATGATATTGGTTTTTCGCTAGTTTTGGCGGCACTTCTCACACTATTAACTATTAAACTGACTTCAATGGGAAAACTTTACCCGGTATTGCTCGCATTGCTCTTGCCTTTTATTGGTCATACCCAGATCGTCTGGGACTTTTCCACCGCCACTCCTCTTTCCGGCATTCCCGCAGGCGTGTCCGTTTCAGCCGTCTCACAAGGCAACAACAACGGTACAACTCCGTTGCTGACAACTACTTCCGCCTCATCGGGTTACACAGGCGCCACCGGCGGCAACAATGCCGGTGCTGCGGCCAGCATCGGCGCCTTTCGCTCCGACACTACAACTTATTTCGAGTGGACGCTGACACCCGCCGCGGGAGTAGCCGTTACCGTCAGCCAGATCAATTTTGGCAGCCGGTCTACCGGCACCGGGCCACAGGCCTACGACGTCCGTACCAGCCTTGACAATTTTGCCACGGCTGCGGCCTCTGGCACGCTGGCCAACAACAGCGCATGGGCCCTGCTCTCCAATACGACCTCCATCACCGGTGCTGCCAGCCAGGCTATCACCATCCGCATCTATGCGTATAATGGCGCCGGTAATGCAGGGAAGAACACCGCCAACTGGCGGATCGACGACCTCAGTGTCACCGCCGCTACATCCGGCAGCGTGCCTTTGCCGGCGATAAGGGTTAGCCCTTCTTCGCTGCCGTCCTTTAGCGCGGTATCCGGGAATGCCTCTTCGCCCCAAACCGTCACCATCGGCGGATCTAACCTGACAGCCAACATTTTAGCCACCGTTTCTGCGGGTTTCGAACTCTCCAGGGACGGCAATATCTTTTCATCATCGGTCACTCTCGCACAGCAAGGCGGGACGGTAGCCGATACGGCGGTCCTGGTCAGGCTCGCCGCAGGCGCCCCTTCGGGTGCAGTCAGCGGGTTGATTACCCTGCGCTCCGCAGCCGCCGACACACAAACGGTATTACTTTCCGGCTCGGTGACCGCACCGGCAGCAAAGGTCGTCGTCAATCAGATCTATGGCGGCGGCGGCAATTCCGGTTCTGTTTTCTCCAATGACTTTATCGAGCTGTTCAATGATGGCGACACCGCAGTGAGCCTCGCGGGCTGGTCGGTACAATATAGTTCCGCAACCGGCACCGGCGCCTGGCAGGTGACTCCGCTCACCGGCACGATCCCGCCGCATGGCTACTTCCTCGTACAGGAAGCCATCGGCGCCAGTCCCAACACTCCCTTACCGGCACCAGATGTGACGGGTACCATCGCCATGAGCGCTACGAGCGGCAAGGTCCTCCTTAGCAACTCCACCGCGGCTCAATCGGGTGCCAATCCCTCCGGCGCACCAGTCATCGACATTGTCGGTTACGGACCCACGGCCACCGGTTTCGAGGGAGCACCCGCACCGGTATTGACCAATTCCACCTCGGACCTTCGTACTCCGGACGGCCAGGATGCCAACAACAATTCCACCGATTTCCAGGCCGGTACCCCAAATCCACGGAACAGCAGCTTTACAACAGCGCCTCCCCTGGTGCAGACCCTTGTACCCGCCAATAACTCGACGAATATCCCGAGCAGCCTCACGCCGGTTCTGGTATTCACAAAACCCGTCACTAAAGCCAGCGGTACTATCACCCTGGTGACCAATGGGGTCAATGGAACTCCTATCCCCGTTAGCGATTCCCGGATCGCGGTTAGCAATGACTCCGTTGTCTTCAACCTGTCGCTTTCCGGTGGCAATACTTATTCGATCCTCATCTCCGCAGGAACCTTCGTGGATCAGTTTGGGAATGGTTTCGCCGGTCTCACATCCAACACCAACTGGGCATTCACTACTTATAATAACACCATCGCGCAAACGCTGCCCTTTACTACCAGCTTCGACAGCTGTCTGGGAAGCGGCCAGCTACCCAATGGATTCACGGCGGTTAGCATAACAGGCGCCCAGGTTTGGGACTGTACCACCTTCGGCAGGGACAGCACTAATCCCGCAGGGAGCACCGCATTCGGGCATGCCGTGGAGATCAATGGTTTTGCAGCCGGTGCCGACCATGCCAACCAGGATTGGCTCATCACGCCCCGGTTCAATCTCACCGGAACGACTTTCCCGCTTCTGAGCTATTGGAGCCGCAATGCTTTTGCAGGCGAACCGCTGACGCTGAAAATATCCACCGATTATCCGGGTTCTGGCGATCCCACCCTCGCTCACTGGACCGATCTGAACGGGAAATTCCCCAGCCAGGGATCGGATGTCTGGAGCCCATCCACTAATATCAATCTGTCTGCCTTTAAGGACTCGGCAGTATATATTGCCTTTGTCTATACGTCCAGTACGCAGGACGGCTCCCGGTGGACGCTGGACGATATCGGCCTGGTCAATTCCCTGACTCCGCCGCCGCCGAGCCTCACCCTCAGCACGGGTAATCTCGAGTTCGGGTTTACGGCAGCACATACCACGGCTACGCAGAAACTGCTCGTCACGGGCAACGACCTCACCTCCAACATCACTATCCTGTCTTCCGGCAGCTTCCAGGTTTCCACGGACAGTGTTCATTTCAGCGATTCCGTTTCGTTGACTGCGGCAACAGCCAACAACAAGACGGAGCCTGTCTTTATCCGCTTCGCACCGTCTGTGACAAACAACCAGTTTATCGATTCCGTACTGGTCACCATCTCCGACTCGACGGCCATCGTCAATGTCAAGGGCAATAGTATCGACCCTGCTTCCACCCTCAGCGTGATCGACTGGAACCTCAACTGGTTTGGCACCCCCGATCTGACACTTGGACCTACCGACAAGGCCTTGCAGAAAAAAAATGTCGGCGTGGTACTGCCAGGCCTGCATGCCGACCTGTACGCCCTTGAAGAAGTCTGCGATGAACAGGCGCTGGATTCTATTGTCGCTACCATGCCGGGTTATGCGGTTGTGGTCGGACAATACGGGTCTTACTCCAACCCGACGATCCCGGGTGGCCCCGATTCGCTCATCACCGTACAAAAACTCGCTTTTGTATACAACACAGCCAAGATTTCTGTGGTACGCACGGATTCTCTGCTGACGCTCGGCGTGAACAACCCGCTTGATCCTTCTACTCTGTACTATAATGACTGGGCAAGCGGCCGGTTCCCCTACATGCTGACAGCCAATGTGACGCTGAGCGACAACCGCGGTGGCACAAATACCCAAACCATCCGCTTTATCAATGTCCATGCGAAAGCCAACACATCGCCCGTGCTGACAGCTTACAGTCGTCGTGCGGATGGCGCTCGTGCGTTGGATTCGCTGCTGAAAGCGCAATACCCGTCGGACAATGTGGTGATCCTGGGTGATTTCAATGACGACCTCAATACGACTATTACGGCAGGTATCAACCCACCCATCACCTCCTGGAGTGCCTTCACCATTACCGACTCTGCCTTGTACAAATTCCCGACTCAGCCGCTGAGCCCGGCCGGCCAGCACTCCGATGTCAACTTTACCAGTGTGATCGACAACGTCATTGTGAGCGATACGATGAGCAGATTCTATCTGCCAAATTCGGCTACTGTGCGGTCAGACGTCGCTGCCCTGGTCACCGGTTATGGTACCACGACGACGGACCATTATCCCGTGTTCACCCAATATTCGTTTACCCCGCCCGGCTCTCAGCCGCCACTGCCGCCGCTGGTCTTCACCGCGGTAAAACAAGGGAATACCGCCCTGCTGAAATGGACGACTACACCTGATAATACGGCGAAATGGTTCGAAGTGCAAAAAAGCCTCGACGGAAAACTGTTCCTGCCAATCGGTCTTGTCGCGGCGAAAAGCAGCAATAGCACAGATCCCACTACGGATTATTCCTTTGTCGATCAGCTGCCGCTGCCCGGCACCGACTACTACCGGCTCAAGCAAATTGTATCGATAGGCAACTCCACGCTTTCGAATACGGTCAGCCTGAACTTCACTATGCCGCTAACGGTGACGCTCATTCCCAACCCGGCTATTGGATTCACTGCGGCGATCGTTACCCACGCAGACGGTCCGTACATCATCCAGGTGCTGAGCTCAACCGGGAATATCGTCAAACAGGTGAGCGGCCTGCCCGGCAACCCTATCAATACGATCGGTCTCGGCGGCCTCCGCGGTATCTACACCGTAAAGGTGACCACCGCTACCTCTACGGCGACGGCAAAGCTGCTGGTACTCTAACGCCCGAAACAAAACGCCAATAAAAAAGAGGCTGCCCAATGGCAGCCTCTTTAATCAAAATATTATTGATAATTATACTTGACTTTGTGTAAAGTTTGTTTTACATTTGGTAAATCAAACTTTACATCCATGAAACCGCAATTCTTATTCGCGTATTGGTTTCGCTATCTCGGCTGGGGATTGGTAATTGCCCATATCCCCATAGCAATGCTCGGCAGGATGAATGGAATGATCAACCCGCTTGACAATCTTCCAGGAAACACAAGCCTCTTCACAGGCGAGCACCTCTTTTTTATAGGCACCACTTTATTAATGTCGCTGGGGCTGTTCTTTGTTGCCTTCGCCAGGGAAAAGATCGAAGATGAACAAATATGGCATATACGGCTTGATTGTCTGCGCGCGGCCATCTTTATCAATTACCTGGTCCTGATCATCAGCCTTGTTTTTGTCAATGACACAGCGCATATCCTGGAGCTCAACTTATGGGCGCCTCTGATCTTTTTTATCATTCGGTTCAGGTGGGTTATCTTTCGTCTGAACCGATCCTTAAGCCGGGAGAAATAGGTATGAAGAATAACATTCGCATAGAACGTGCTATAAAAAACATAACACAGGCCGAGCTTGCCGAACAGATTGGAGTATCGCGGCAAACTATAAATACGATTGAAAGTAATAAATACGTACCCTCAACGGTGCTCGCATTAAAAATAGCACGGGTATTCAACAAGCCTTTAGAAGAGATCTTTATTTTGGAAGAAGGGGATTAAAATTAAACCAAATGGAATCAACAACCACATTTGTGCCTGTTCTGTCGATCGGCAGCGGTGTAAGCGATATTGAATTTTATAAAAAAGCCTTTAAGGCCAAAGAGTTGTGGCGGCTTAACAACCCGGATGGCTCGGTTCATGTAGCCGCGTTTTCTATCAACGGAGTCGTGTTTCGTTTTCATGAAGAAAGTAAAAATGGCCGGATCCTAAGTCCTGGTAAAGCAGGTTGTACAACAGTAACCATCGGCTTGAGCGTGGAAGATGTCCATGCAGTTGTTGCAGATGCAGTCGCTGCAGGGGCCACCCTCGTGTCGTCGGTTACCGATTATGATTATGGGTATCGGCAGGGAGAGATAAAAGACCCGTTCGGACATCATTGGCTTATTGAAAAGCTATTAAGTCAGGAAGCTTTGGATCATTTCGTGGGGCAACAGGAGGAATAACATGAACCCGGTATAATAAGGCCAGGCCTCGGCAGATCGCGCAATACTCAAGCACAAGATTGAAGATCAATGAATTAAACATGTACTTTACCTTGATTCAATGTATCAGTTTTTTACAACAGAAGATGAAGATTTTTGTAAATTTGTAAGTATAGGAGTAACGGAAAGCTGAAGCCGTTAATTATAAAGTATGCAAGTCAATGATCTCAAATATAGTTTATTGGATAAACTAATATCCGTTCGGGACATAAATGTCCTTCAAAAGATCAATGACCTTATTGGCCCCGTGGATATAAATAGTCCTGTCTTCAAAGTTACTGATGCCCAAAAGCAAATGCTGATGAAAAGTGAAGAGGACATTCGTAATGGAAATATAATTTCTGATGATGAATTAAATGCCGAAGAGGATCGATGGTTAAACGGATAGTCTGGACCAATACCGCCCGGAAGGCCAGACGAGAAATACTTGAATATTGGATAAAACATAATGGTTCCAATACTTATTCAAAAAGACTTTCAAAACTATTCAGAATAAAAGTTGCTCTGCTTGAATCGGGTCACTATCTGGGTAAGCCCACCGATTTTCAGGATGTTAGAGTTTCGTTAGTAAGCCACTTTTCCATCTTTTATAAGGTTAGTGAAGAAGAAATTATTATTGTAGGTATATGGGATAATCGTAGAAATCCTGATGACCTTCACAAAAACCTTGAGATTTAACAATGAAAATTGTAATCCCCGCGGGATCGCCCGTTATATAGGATTAGTTGAGTTTCACACTACTACTTTATTGCCTGGCGGTAACGGATAGCTGTAATCTATTTTTCTCTCAGAATCACTGATCGATGCATTATCTTTATGTATTCAGTCAAGATAAATATGCCAAGCGAATTTAAAATATATTTTGAACAACCTGTACCCCTTGAGACGAGAAATATAAAATTGCTAATGGGTACGGTCGGACTATATTTCATATTTACAAAGGACCTACCCATTCCGTACCCATTCAAGCCGTCTCGATTACTGTATATAGGAATGAGCGAGAGAAAAATGACCGGCATCGGCAAACGCCTGATCAATCATCACGATGGGGTGCACAATGTCGGTCTGAAGAACTACAGGAGGAACAGACCATTGAATTTCACGATCCTCAATTTCGAGATGATACGCCAATTCTGGGGCTTGCGAGTCGAGGACTTGGAAAGCTATTTTATCCTTGACTTCGTGGAGAAGTTTGGTGTTTTCCCAATCTGCAATAATAGGACTGGGTCCGAAATATTTCAGGCGAAGCGCCAGGCTGATTTCAGGATAGACTGGGACTATTTCAACTAGTTAAAAAGCTTCATTATGAAAAAAACGATCAATAGTGGTCAGGAAGTCATCCACGATTTTCTGGCTGAAATATAAAATGTCCCTTCAGCCGATCTGGCAATTATCAACCTGCTGATAAATTTATATCAGAATAAAAGGTTGGGAGAAAAATCCTTGCAGGCTGCAGTGGACCAATTCATTCAACATAAAATCACAACAGAAGATGAATAAGATCGAACGGATTGCCATTAAAGGAATTAGAGGCGCGAAGGACGAGATATCCATGGACCTCGGCAAGAAATCCATTCTTATATATGGAGAGAATGGCACAGGAAAAAGCACGATCGCCGATGCTTTTGAATGGTTTTATCAGGATAAGGTAGATTATCTCATAAGCGAAGAGATCAATGCCAAACTTGCCATCAGAAATATTTTCCTTGGTGACCACGAACTGTCCAGAATATCTATCAATTTTATGAACAAAAATCTGGATAACGAGAAGTCTATCGGACATACTGTAGCCGCACGTAATTCCAATTCCTCTGCCGCTTTCTCAGCGTATAAGGAACGGTCCGCATCGGAAAACCTGATCTTGCGTTACCAGGACCTGGTACGTTTTATTATCGCTACTAAAAGCGAAAGGCTTAGCAATCTCCAGGATATCATTGGTTTCAATGAAGTAAAAGAAATGAGGGGATTGTTGAAAAAAATGGCGGGAAAATATGCTAAAGAGATCAAGGTGGGCGATTTTGAGAACAGGAGAAGTCAAAAGCAGGCGATCCTAATGGATTCGCTGGGACAAAATGTCATTTCATTGGACCATTTCATAGACGCCATCAATCGCCAGGTGGAGCCGCTAAACATGGGCAATAAACTCTCTTCTCTAAGAGATATACCAGAGCTGCTGAAGGCTTTTGAAAAAGACGAGAACCCGCTACAAATGGATCAGCTTGTTTCCTACAACAGAATAGCAGATAACCTGTCGGAGCTGGGAACGTATATTGATGACCTTCAAGATGCATATGATGTTTACTATAACGTTTACACAAAGCTGTCAAAAGATCAACAGAAGCTGCAAAATCTGCAACTGCGTAATCTACTTACTGAAGGATTGAGCGTGTTAAAAAAAGATATATCAAAGGATGACTTTTGCCCGCTCTGCCAGCAGGAGAAGCAAAAGATACAGCTTATTAAAGAACTTGGTCAGCGAATAGAAGAGTCGGAGGCACTGAGAAAGGAGTTTGAGAATGTCAGGGAGGGGTGTCAGCGACTGACAACGATTACACAAAACTGTACGAGTTCCATCGGCACAATCCTGAAAGAGAAATTGCTGGTGGAAAAGGATAATGAGGCCCTGAAAATGAGTTTGGAAGAAATACAGTCGAGGATATCCCAATACAGCAGGGAATGTAAAAAGGATATTTTATCCGAGGAAATGTTGACGGAAAGAACGGATTTGAATGTGGATAAAAAAGATCTCCAGTCTTTTATCGACCTCATGAAGAAAAAAGCGACCAGTATTGCCGAAGGCAGGAAGGAGAGCACGAAAATGCAGATCCACGGGAAGATCATCAGGGCCTTGGATGCTTATAACGAGTATGTCGCTATCAAAAAGAAACAGGATGCACTACTGATAGCAAAGAACACATTCGAGGCGCTGTACGATGATTTTATCAAAAGACAGGAAGATGCGTTGACGACCTTTCTGGACATATTTTCCGCCGAGATCAACAAATACTATACGTTGATCAATCCCGAAGAAAAAGTGGAATCGATACAGTTGGTGCCTTTAAAGGACAAGTCGGATGAAGACTTGCAAGGGATTACTATTCAATTCAGTTTTTTTGACAATATACACAAGCCACCCAAGTATCTTTTAAGTGAGAGTCATATACATGGTCTCGGCCTTGCTTTTTTCCTCGCTTCCGTCAAGGCGTTCAATAAGGAAAATCATTTCTTGCTACTGGACGATGTCGTTTCAAGTTTTGACGCTCAGCACCGGGCGAGATTTATTGACCTACTTACTAGGGAGTTTAAGGATTACCAGATCATTTTGCTCACCCATGAGAAGGATTTCTTTGATCTGGCAGCTGCAGAGGTGAAAAATAAAGGCTGGCTTATCAGTACGCTTGCCTGGAGCCAAGAAAAAGGCGCAGAACTACACCCCTACAATGGAGCAGCCTGACGACTCTTTTAAACTCTATATGCCAGGCACATGCCCCAGAAATTTATTAAAAGATCTGGGGCCCGGTGGAATAATTTCCAAACCTGTTCACCGCGCGGTAGACACCTTCATTTTCCCCCGAAACTTCCTTTGCTCACCGGATGCCGGCATCAACCCTTTGATAGCCTCCGCTACCTCGATCGGCAGATCCGATTCGAGTATATCGGCGCCCTGCGTGAAAGTCTCCCGATAATGGGCATCCCGGTCACCAGCATCTTTTAGCTTATCATAGGAGGGTGCCGCCGATATCATGCACATGACGCCCTTTTCGTGCAGCATATCGAATAATTCCTTGTTTTCAACTTTGTTGGTCGGCCCTATATAGGCAATCATATTTTTCCACGGCACACCCGCCTTCTCCAATTCATCAAAAGACTTTTTATCCAGCACAAAGGCGGAAAGCATATGGTTGGGATTGTCGTCGACGTAAAATTTAGCCTGTTGGGCATTGTGAACCGTAAGCATTACCATATCGTTCCCGCATTCCTTTAACAGCTGCGCAGTCATGGCCAGGGGAACGTCTTTATGATCAAGATTCAATACGGTCTTGCCTTTGCTCCAAAGCAGCATTTCCTTTAGGGTAGGTATCTTGTAACTGGTCACATTACCCTGCGGATCCTTTAGCCTGAGCTCCTGCAATTGGGCATAGGTAAAGTCCGAAACTTTTCCCTTGCCGGTGGTGGTCCGATCAAGCGTCGCATCGTGCATGACCACGATCACGCTGTCCTTGGTAAGGCGCGGGTCTATCTCGAAAAAAGCAGGCGTGTATTTCAGCGTGTTTTCAAAAGTCGCTATGCAGTTCTCGGGGTAACCCATCGTCGTTCCGCCCCTATGGCCGCTGATGACAGGCATATGCCCGGCCGTATAATGAAAGTATGATTGAAAATCAGGTATATTTTTAAACGACAGGATATTGATCTCGGTTTGTGCCCTGACCGAAGTGGCCGATGCCACCGCAAGAAGAAGACAAAAAAATACTGCTTTTTTCATAACAGGTATACCTGGTTTTATGCATTAAGTTTTATCAGGGTGAATTCCCCGTTGTCATCCAATTCAAAAAAAGTGATAGCCGAATTTTCCTGGAAAAGCCGGCGATAGTGTCGCAAAGGGATACCCAGCTTGTGCGCCATATACAGCCTGTTCGTGCCGTTGTGCCCGACGACGAGGATAGTCTGCCCGGCATGGCGGGTCTGCATTTCACTAAAGAATTCGTCCAGCCTTTTTATGACGGCTCCACCACTTTCACCGGTGTTGCCCGCCCGGCTATGTTCAGGGTCATCGCTCCACCTTGCCCATGATCCCGGGTCTTCTGCTACAAATTCCTCTCTCGTTTTATTTTCCCAGCTGCCAAAATCGATCTCGATAAGACGATCGTCGGTTTGTACCTTTTTCCAGCCCGTCGCCAGTTCGGCCGTCCGCCTGGCGCGGGACAGTGGTGACGAGTAGACCGCATCCAGTGGTATTCCTTTCAGCCTTTCATACACAGCCCCTGCCTGTTGAATGCCCTTCTCCGTCAATTCGACATCCGTACGGCCGCAATAGCGGTTGCCATCGGCATTGTAAGGCGTCTGCCCATGTCTTAACAGGTATATACTAAGCATAATTCTCTTTTTTGATATAACCTTTGTTACGCAGCGCAGAGACAAATTCCCGGTAGCCTTGCTCATAAGCCCCGACCAGGTGACTGCCGGGTACTACCGTTTTGTCAACTTTCACCATTTGCTTCACAGCTTCGATCACCGAATCAAACCAGGATGTTGAGGCCGCCAGTATAGCGGCGCCCATAGCGCCGGAAACATGCTGCATCTTATAGATGGGTCTGTTCAGGACACTGCTGCGGATAGTAAGCCAGGCGTCGCTGTTGCTGGCGCCGCCGGCGGTAAATATCGCCTTCACCTTCTCACCTGAAAGCTCCTCTATCAGCTCATAAGCATATCGTTCAATATAAGCGACTCCCTCCATATTGGCTGTATAACGCAAAGCTTTGGGCAATCCAACAGGCTCAAAGCCACGCGCCTGGGGCGCCATGAATGGAAAACGCTCTCCTTCCTGGCGCAACGGGTAGGCTGTCAGCCCGGTTGGAATAAGCGTGGCGGCGGCCCGGTTGAGCGAATCAAGCTCATCGCCATACTCCCCGGTCACCCAATCGGCTCCTGTATTGCTGGCGCCGCCGGGCATCCAATATCCCGCCGGGTGACGATGACTATAAAGCCGTCCCGAAGGGTCAGGAACTTCGTTGTGGGTGACTCCTTTTATGACCATCGTCGTCCCTATGGTCGTATTCCATTCGCCCGGATTGATAGCCCCGGAAGCGATCTGCGATGCACAACCGTCTGTTATGCCGGTCGTTACTTCGGTAGATGCCGGTAAGCCAAGCATTGCCGCCAGTTCGGGGCTAATCGTACCTACAACAGCGCCTGAGGGCAAAACCTTCGGCAACCATTCTTTTCTTAGTGGTAAATGGTTGTAGAGGTATTCCGGCCAGCAATAGTCGCTGATGTCGTAGCCCGATTTGAAAGCATTGGTATAATCGGTGATACCCCAGATCCCGCTCAACCGGCCTGTTATATAATCGGCGGCATGCAGCCAACGGTGCAGCCGGTCAGCCTTTTCGGGAAAGGTTTCCACAAACCAAACCATCTTGGCCAGACCGCTGGAAGAATTGAAGGCGGTATAACCCTTGTTGTGGTGTTTCAGAGCGGCGGCGGTGCATTTTTGAGCCTGCAATACGGACCGCTTGTCGCTATACATTAATGCATCGTGCAGCGGGCGATAGCTGTCATCCACCGGAATGACCGTTCCGGAGGTAGAAGTTACTGCCACGGCTTTTATACCGGGTGCTGCAACCCTGGCCTTTTCCTGCTGCAGCAGAAGACGGATCGAATCTACACAGGCATCCCACCAGCCTTCGGGTGATTGTTCTTCGCGTGATTTTTCATTCAATTCAAAAACTCGACCGGCTGAGCCAATGATCTCGCCTGCGGAGTCAGCCAGGGCCACTCTGGCGCCTTGCGTGCCTATATCAATTCCTAAAAAATATGGGTTCATGTTGTAAAGATCTGTCGTAACGATGAACGGGTCTTTTTCCATTCGGTATAAAAGCCGTGGTAGTTGCTATCGGATGCCGGTGTTATCACATCGGGCAATCCGGGAGAAGCCTCTTCACGTCCGAGAGCTTTATTGCAGAGGATGACGCCGCCTGCTGCGGACGACTGGCGGTAATTATCGCGCATCAATACCTTCTTACGGGTCAACCCTGCAATGAACAGTCTCAGGGTATGACTCTCCATGCCACCGCCGCAAGCCCACACATAATCCTTTTCGTGCGCACTTACACTATGGAGGGTGTTGTAATTTTCATAAATGCTGCAAGCAATGTCCCACAGGGTTGCCCAGACAAATCCTGCACGGGTCAGATGGTGAGAGACAGGAGCGTCGAAGATAAAGCCTCCTTTTGTCAACGGCTTCTTTTCGTCGGCCAGCAACGAACCGAGTGATGCGATGCATTGAAAATCCTTCAGCTCACTCAATTCCTTTTCAATTACATCATAGCCTTCATTGGGATAAAAGATCTCTTTGAGACGCTGATAGTTCAAACCCGTGACACCTGCATTTGCCTCGAACATAAAACTTCCGGCATCTATATGCCTGCCCGTCCACGTACGTTCCTGCCGGTCGGTGATATAGCGATCCGTGAGCTTGATCACGGGAGTGGTGGTGCCGGAAACGATCACCACGTCATCTGTGTCCGGATACGCACCCATAACAGCAAGCTGTGTATCGCCACCACCGACTACGACTTTCGCATCCGGGGACAGGCCGAGCATTTTCGCCGCGTCGGGCTGTATCATGCCCAGCACCGTGCCGGAATCAACCAGTTGGGGTAATAAAGCCTGCTCTACCTGGTAAAGCCTGCACAATTCATCGCTCCAGCATTTTTGGGCGACGTCATACAGAAGCGTTTCGGATGCCTGCGAATGTTCATAGCCTACAATGCCGCTAAGCTTATAGCCTATCCAGTCGCTGATACTGGTGAAACTGTCGAGCTGCTGCCAGATGTCTTTTCGACGCCAGCGGACGCCGTGTAATTTCATCACTGAGAACAGCGAAGTAGGATACCTACCCGCAAGCTCATAGACACGCGACCGATCGGTAATCATACTTTCCCATTCCCTGCCCCGATGGTCGATATTGGGTAGTCCGATCGATGAATTCCCCATTTTATCCAGTAGAACGATCCCTTCCCGCTGGCTGGTCGACGTCACGGCCAGTATGGAAATGTCTCCGGCTTTTTTTACCGCACAGGACGCGATCCGGCACACCTGCTCCCATAGCTGCGCAGGGTCAAAATACAGTGCCTCGGGGTAGTGCTCGTCTTTGTGATAGATGATGTTCTCGCGATGAATAGCCAATAGCTCACCGCCAGGCGTCACTACTGCCGCCCGTGCATTACCGGTACCGATGTCGATGATCAGATAAGCTTCTTTCATACATACGAATTTACCCACTCCAATATCTTTTTGTTCAGGATATTTACGTGGTGATCTTCTACCTCGTGCGTCGCACCGGCGGTATGAGGTGTGGCGAGCACCAGCGGATTGTTGATGAGCTTATAATCTTTTTCGTCCGGCGGTTCGAAATTAAAAACGTCCAGGACGGCTCCGCCTATCCGATGGTTCTCGATGGCATCCAGCAGATCATCCCGGTTTACGACGCTGGCCCGTGCCGTATTTACAAAGATCGCATTTGGCTTCATCCTTCCGATAAGGCGTCGGTCTATCATGCCTACAGTTTCTTCGGTCACCGGTAAATGGATGGATACGATATCGCTGTTCTCAAATACGTCCTCGAGAGTGGTCTTTTTATAACCCGGGTTCGTGGAAGAAGTATAGGGGTCATAGAACTGAATGAAACACGGGAAGCCCTGTATCATTTCGGCAATCCGTTGCGCTACTGCGCCAAAGCCCACCATACCGATGGTTTTTCCGGCCAGCTCACTGCCCTTGAACTGAAGGTAGGAGGTGTGGGCACCCTCTCCCCATTTGTGACTGGTGAGCCATTGCCAGCTTGGGATAGTTTTCCGCATCAGGTTGATGACGTTGGCCAGGAACATTTCTGCAACAGCCTGGGCATTGCGGGCGGGAGTATGGAAAACGGGGATCCCATGCAGCTGCGCCGCCTTCAGATCTACATTGGAAGGTGTTCCCCGGCAAACCCCGATGAAACGCAAATGCGGGTGTGTATTGATCACTCCGGCTGTCACCTGGTCATGCTCTGTGATCAGCGCATCTGCCCCGGTTTGATCGAGTAGTTCATTAAGCTCTTTTTCGTTATAAGCCCGGCCCTGTTGTTTCCATTCTTTATAAATTACTTCGCCTAACTGGCTGGCGAGCTTTTGCCTTCCTTGTTCGTTATACGGTGCGGTGATCAGGATCTTCATGTTAAACAATATGTGGTGATGGTTTCTGTATTGTGGTGATAGTTTGGGAAGATATAAAAGAGGTAAGTATGGCGCCGACGACATAAAGCCCCGACAAGATCCAGATAACACCGGCGCTGCCCAGGGAACCAATGAAGATGCCCACAATGGCCGGTCCTGCAAATACGGCCAGACCCGCGCCCAGATTTAACACCGCCATTGCCGCACCCTTGTCCGCTTTCACAAGGGACGGGGTCAATGCTGACAGCGGTACGAAGCCGGCAAGCAGGGCGCCCCAAAGACAACCCGAAAGCATAATGGCCCAAAAGTTATCTGCGAAGAATACCGGAGAATAATAGAATAACAGGGTGCTCAGGGCACAGCCGACACAGCCGAACCATAGTACGGTACGCCGCCAGCCAATCGCGTCTCCGACAAAGCCAAAAAGGAGATTGAATAGTATGTTCGCGGTAAATATGGTACCCCACATTTGCAGCCACCGGCTGGTATCGATACCATGCGAAGACATATACACAGGCATAAATACCAGGAAAGCAAATTGGGAGGTGGTGTTGATGACCCGCACGATGCCGCAAAGCAGCACCCCGGGTTCCTGGCGCATGATCGTAAAGCCCTTCTTTAGCTCCTGCAGTTTGCCGGTCTTATTGAGCCCGTTGGTCTGAAACTTGTCGCGGTTCAAACCCAATGCAAAAAAAGCCCCCAGCGCCACCCAGAATATCGAGGTCCATAGGGTATCGAGGTACCCAAGACGCTGTATGGCCCAACTGGAGTAATAAGCTCCGAATACGTTGAGTCCGCCCGTAAAGACAAACCAGAACCACCCGGCGGCC
>Ga0307510_10005339_pt1 | contig 15294 bp, 14 predicted proteins | sample 12_EM_MG_FD_207224 | JGI IMG/M metagenome (GOLD analysis project Ga0307510, IMG submission 207224) | Populus trichocarpa ectomycorrhiza microbial communities from riparian zone in the Pacific Northwest, United States - 12_EM | ecosystem: Host-associated > Plants > Roots > Unclassified | place...
GATTTTTGGAAACAGCCTCAAATTTCCGCGGGACTGGCTTGATAAAAACCTCATATTTCTTATCCGTGTCTGTTCTTCGTACCTCAACCTGAAGCTTTACTGATTTTGTGATCTCTCATGCTACTGATGCTTTAGAACAAAGTATAGCAGTGATCTTGATTTATTCAATTGCCATTAGGTGGAGGAAGCATGTTCCATTAATAACTGATCTCATTGTCACTTTGTGATAGCTTATCAAAATTGGAACGTTTTATAGCAAGATGGCTAACTGCCTTCTTTACAGTTCATTGCAGCTTGTAAAAAGCCACCCGTGTACTGTATCATCACAGAGTACATGTCACAAGGAACTCTGAGGATGTATCTCAACAAGAAAGAGCCATACTCACTTTCGACAGAAACAATTCTGAGATTGGCTCTTGATATATCACGAGGAATGGAGTATCTTCATTCACAGGGAGTCATCCACAGAGACCTGAAATCAAATAATTTGCTTCTAAATGATGAAATGCGGGTTAAGGTTGCTGATTTTGGTACATCATGTCTAGAAACACAGTGCCAAGAAACCAAAGGGAACAAGGGAACCTACCGCTGGATGGCACCAGAGATGATCAAGGAGAAACATTGTACTCGGAAAGTTGATGTGTATAGTTTTGGGATTGTGTTGTGGGAACTAACTACAGCTTTGCTTCCCTTTCAAGGAATGACCCCTGTGCAAGCTGCATTTGCTGTAGCAGAGAAGGTATGCAAATTTTTTCTGTTCACATCAACAAGCATTTGCTAATTACAAGCTTTCATTGAAAAAGATTTTCCTGCATGCTTTTCTTGTTTCTTAAAGTTTGATGTTTCCATAATGAAAAATAAATACTGAACTTGAAGCAGTGGGAGCGTCCCATCTTAATCGTAGAGATCTATAATCTCAGAGAAAAATCATCTAAAATGGTAAGATTGTCTCTTCTTGCATGAAAAAAATTGGCTGGAGAAGGAAAGAGATTTTATCTGTTCTTGTAGTTTAGCTATGCTTTTGATCATCTGCTAATTTCAAAATATATATCTTATTTAGGAACACATCCCTTTTGCACTCATTTTTGCTATTAAGATGATATCTGAAATTATTTGTGAAATCACTCATTGGTGACCATTGGATAACCAATACCAGTAATAATGAATGGAGGGCTTCATTTGATTTCGTATTTGTCTTTGAAGAATAACATTGGACGGTGTTGTTTTCTAGTCCTAACAGTGAAAGTTCTGAGAGCTTAGAAGTGGTGAGAAATAACAGTTCCAGATGTAGCTATAAACAAATCACTGCAAAATGCTGGCCTTGATATGGCTATCCCTTTGATAACTACTGCGGCAGTACTTGCTTAGATTAGTACAATTTGAAATACAAGTTTCGAAGAGTGTGTGTCACACAATGTTGATTTTCCGCTCTAGTGATCTCTATCCTTGAGGCTTGTAAACAGAATCATCTTCTTTCTTTATCTGAAACATTTTCTCCTCGGGAAGAATAGATTAATTCTGTTCTCCCCGTGATACTGTAAAAAGATTTGGGCTTCCGACTACTTGTTGGCACTACTGTTTTCAAAATTGAATGTTTTTCATCTGCCATGCGCTGTGACCTTGACAGTTAATGCTCTGTTAAATTTGTTTCAATGAAGAATCTAAATTGCAGACAAATACCATTGGTGTTTGGGGCAAGACTATGAGGTTACTGGTTAGAACTTGTACCGCTCTGTAGTACTCTGAAAGAACATTTGATCTGTGCATTCAAGAATAGGATTTGTTGGCATCAATTGAACCATGTTGAAGGCTGATAAAAACCGAACCTCATGGTTGGTCATGTTAGGGGCTATAACCATAAGAACATGACCTGATGGTCATTTGAAATATGAAGGACCTCTGCTAGGTGTAACATCCCAGAACAGCTTTTTCCCTGAAATGTAATTAATCAGAACTTGGGATAACAGGACAGCTTCACACCAGCTTTATTTAAACTAGTTTTTTTCTTTGGCAGAACGAGCGGCCTCCACTGCCTGCTAGTTGCCAGCCTGCACTTGCACACTTGATAAAGCGCTGCTGGGCAGCCAACCCATCCAAGCGACCAGATTTCAGTTACATTGTTTCTGCTTTGGAGAAGTACGATGAATGTGTCAAAGAGGGCCTTCCTCTTACTTCACACTCGGGACTTGTCAACCGGAATGTCATTCTGGAACGCTTGAAAGGCTGTGTATCCATGAGCTCATCTGTAACTGTACATGCTTAACTCCAATTCAAGGTATTGCCATCTCTCTAGTCCTTTATAGCCATTCACTTGCACACGATGTTCTTCCAGTCATCTGAGGTTATGGTCTGGTGGAGGCATATCAATCAATAAGGTTTTTTCAATGGGTCCCAGTTTCCTACTTTGGATTGACCAAAGAAGGTTGTTTCACTTCCTAAGAACTATAATGAACGCCAAATTCTATAGGGAAGAGAGTACTGGATATGGATGCTGCTGTGATGCTATAAGTTCGATAACGTGGTGTATCTATTTTGTACCGGTATGCTATGGACCATCCTTGGAAGCTTAAAAAAATAAACTTTATGTTTAGATCCTTCAATCATAGGCCTGGCATTAATGTATAAATAACAATGTTGTTTTCAATATTTATTAAGCTCATACATCATTGTTTTCTTTTACATCGAGGGGTCGATCTTGTGAATAAATAATTCTGCAGTTTGTATCCCGGATTTGAAGGCTTGCTTCTCATCTAGCAGGTGAAATGTTAGGCAGGCTGGAACTATGATAGCTAGCAATCCAGTTATAGGAAACTCCACCTAATACCACCATTTTTCAACCGTAATAATTGATCATCATTTTCTATACAAATAGTAAAGTTAGGTTTAGCCCTAAATCATGATAGAAAATCGATTATGTCCAAGTAGCATCCATTAAAAATAAAAATAGTTGATACCTATAGCATTTTTGTTGCTTCTTCTTCTTTCTTTCTTTTTTGTTTTTTCTCCATGATTTTCTCATCAGTAGTCCTAGGGTAACATCATCCAAGCAGTTGTTAGTTGTTTCCCATGCGTTCTAAATAATTTCATATCCTCTAGTTTAGATTCTTTCATTACATTACATAGTGTCGTTGCTTTTGATGACCATGTTCTGTCTCCATATTGGTCTTCTTCATAACTGTTTATTTTTTTGCTTCACTAAAGTAGTTGGGAGTTGATTTATGACCGAGAAGAGAAATAAATTAAAATCCACACAAAAAAGAAGGTGGTCTATGCAATAATGGGTTATGGTGTAAATATGCTTTTGTGTCGATTAAAGAGCCTTTTTGGCAGCTTGGTCACATGCCATTGAGAAAAGCAGGACGATATGACACTTGCAGTAGGAGCATGGGCATCATGAGTTACCCTTTTCAGAGAAGATTACAATATTTAGTTCTTCAACCTCAAATCCTAAGCATGCATGAATTTCTCAACTTTTGACTGTGATGAGACCAGAAGTTGGCTTATCCAACGAAGGAAATTGATGGAGATGCAAGCTGCTTGATCTATGAACTGTAGTAAATTATGAAGGGCTTTTTGTATGGAATGTGACCACTCTTTGTTCCTTTGAAGATAAGGCCAGAAAACCAAGTCAAAACCAGGCAGGTTAACTTATCTCAAGGTGGGTCACACACAAAAATGGGAGCAAAGATCAGCTGCGATGTAATTAGCTGCTGATAAAGGAGGTAAGGTAAATGTGGATGAGCTTCTTGTTGCTTTGTGGCCGTCGACTCTCACCGAAGTATTGACTGGACTGATTCCTACCCACAGAGAGAGTCAATGTGTAACATCATGTCATAGATGGATAGATACTGCCTTGAGTATCATCGGGTCTTGTTTTACCATTTCCAAAATCAATTCAAACTTTTGATTCCAATTAACAAACACGCTTCAAAAATGACTGAGAGCCACTTGCTATGACGACTTCATGTATAATTTAATTATAAGAAAATGTTTTGAATACTTTCTGTTTTTTTTTAAGAGTATATTTGCTGGGAAAAAAATATCAAATTAATATATTTTTTAGTTTTTATAATTTTAATATACTGAAATTAAAAATAAAAAGATCTGAAAAGCAGTGCGCCGTAGTAATTTAGTATAATTTAAGGTATGGGGTGTGTACATGTCCAGGGGAAGAGATTAGGGGCAAACACAGTGGAGGCAGAGATTCGCATTCCAGTTATAAAACTCATTGACTCGATTAGCATCAGCGTATTAAAAATAATTAAAGAAATTAAATTGAAATTACTCTAAAAACAATTTTATACGGAGAAAACAAACAGAGCTGCGGGTGCGAATATCATCAGCTAAAAAGAGACCTTTTTGACGCCATGACACAAGCCATGATGAGCTTCAGTGGGAAATGACAATTGGAATTGACTCTTGACCAGGTCCCTCACACCATGAAATCAAGATACATTTCTCTCTTCATTACAACCCAATCATTCATGTTTTCGGTTGTTAGGTGTTGCTGGTCTATCAAGAGATGCCTGCCCCCCCCACCAAAGCTAAAATTAATATCAAGCGTGGTGTGGAATATATATATATATACTGAAATCCTGATGCAAACTGAGATCTTGGATTCATGGTGGAAAAAAGGATGGTTAGGTGTGCTATCCGATATCCTTTTGATTTCTCCTTTACTGAGAAAAATATACGAAATGACTTGTCAAGTAGTGGAAGGGAGGGAGCATGTCAAGCCATGGCATGCACCTAACTTGTGTTCTTTATTTTACAGATCCAGTCATCACTGCATACGAAAGGACACCATCTTAGATGGTGATTGGTGCTTCGCAACGAAGTATTGCTAGGGGTTCCAATCGGGGAGGCACCCGCTGCTAAATGCCAGTTAATTACCAGCATCAACATGCATGCATGTGGTGTAAAACTACATACCAAACCCATTAATTTCTTGGGCTCTAGGCCTGGTTCACAAGGTCCGAGGGTAGAAATTAAGAAGAAGAAGAAGGGAATGCCACTAGAGGCCATAGGGAACACCGAAAAGAGGTTTGGACGGGAGTGGTGACACGAATGGTGGATTAGGGTGGCCTGACCTCTTTTCTTCTTGTTTTTTTTTTTTAAGAAAAAGAGATCCATCCATTCAAGGCAATAACCATTAATTACAGACCATGCATTTCCCTTTGCTTTAATCGAAGATTTCTTTTGGCATGCTTTTGCCGACCTCGATTACGACGATGACACCTACTTATTCCATTCCGTTCCCACCAGCAAGCAAACATCACCACTCACACCGCCTAGCTAGCAGCTACCTATAAAGCTCTCTTCATTGATTGAAGGCTTTTATTAATCACTCACGGAATCACACTTGCCCTACCATCTCTGCCATCAGCACACAATTTACAAACTTGGAAACCATTTGCCAAGGCATGCCTCTCCAGGTTAAATTTCATGGATTTGCATGCCGTTTTTGGGTGAAAACTCTCTATAAATGTAATGGCAAAAAAGGAAGAGGGTTGATTCTCGAATCGTTTTCCTCTTAAATCAAATTCTTGAATGTTGAATGGAGCAGTGAACTCCAAGATTAATATTAAGCATTAATTAACAAAAACTACTAATACCAATGAGAACCACCACCTAACTTGATCAAGTAAATCAGAAGGCTAGCTAGATAAAGATGTAGTATGTGAATTCGCTAGAAAAAAAACCATCAAAATTGTTGATGGTTCAAAACTAAGCCACCATATTTGTACACTATAAATTAGAAAAAAGATGGGAAATTAAAACAACAAGAAGAAGAACCTTCCCTTTATGATCTTACATTGAAATGCCAGAAAAGTAGCCTGCAGGTTCTACGACAAATCAAATCCACCAGGCCTTTTCCATTTTTGTTTCGATCTAATTCACTAACCCAAAACACCCCAAATCCTCTCCCCGATGAAGCTCACCAGCCTCCTGACAGACCCCTTCTCTGTCCCTTCCTCACCACCACCACCAACTCCTTCACTCCCACCACTACCACTGCTATTTCCATCCACTAGTGAATCAGACTCATCCAGCTGCTTGTCCTTCATTCGCAACTCTGGCCTCTTGATCAACTCACCAGAACCTCGACTGTTTCCCTTCCTTTTCCTGTCTTTCCTGTTCTTGTTGCCGCTTGTAGCACCACTCTTACCTTGTTTCAATAACCAATCCTCAAAAGCATCAATAATCTCATGAATGAGCTGCCGGTTAGGAGACGAGTCCCATCTAATCCAATAACTCATGTAGCACCTAAAACAATCACAGTTGAACATAGGAGGGTGGTCATGACTGCTGCTGCTGCTGCTGCTGCTGCTCTTGGTGTAAGAAGTTGTCTTTTGGTTACAACTACTCTTGCGGCTATTAATATTGGACCAGTTGCTGTAGAAGATATTGTTATTGCCAGAGCAGGAGATAAGATAGGCCAAGACCTCTCTGTCCTCTGGGGAGAGAGCAGCTGTGAGGGCAAGGATGGTGACCGGAAGAAAGGACAGGTGGTCTGATATTACTGGCGTTGATGGATGCACCTTGCCTTTACGGTATAGCTTCTTCATAGCTGATACGCTGGATAGAATGGATGCTGTGGGAGGGGAGGAGAGCAGAGAAAGGGAGGGGGGTTATCTAGCAGAGGCAAAGACTGGAAGTTAAAAGACCTTGAAAAGATGAAGGGGAGAGGTTATTATAAAACACCCTCACACACTATGATAGCATAGGGGTTGGTGACATAGTTTTGGAGGGACATGAGGAGTACAAGTTAGTGTGTGGGCAGTGCTATATATTTGTCAGATGAAGGAGAGAGGTACTCCTGTCTTCGGTACTCCGAGTTTTGAGTGAATCATAAGACAGAAAGTAAGCAGCAAGTACTGATGTGATGGGACCTTGCCTTTGGTTCCTGTCTACTCACTTCAATGTCCCTCTTTACACGCCACTTTTCAATTAATTAGAGTTGGTGGCCTTGATGGTCAGATTAGGGCTAATTTTTCTTTTTTAAAAAAACAAAAAACTAAAAATTAACTCAAATTCTAAGTAAGTCACGTGACATGCTCACCTGTTGTCACTTATTATACGTACCAACAAATAATTTTCACCCTTCTTCTGCGTGTACCATTCGCGTCCACAACAGAAAAATCTGAGCCTACTAGCCGTGACGTGTGTATCACTTTGAATTATGCTAGTTTGGAAATAATTTTTACACGTATGCAAGTTTGGAAAAAAAAAAAAAAAAAAAAACTCCTATCTTACCTTTACCTTATCTGGGCTTAACCTTTTTGGACGGTTTGACCATGTTCGAATTATTTTTAATTTTTTTTTATGGTTTATTAAGTGATAACAAGCTTCCATGAAATTTGTTGACAGCCGAGTCTTGGATTGGTGAGTCCTTCGCGTTTTGCACTTCCATAGTCTTCACTTCAGGCATAACAGTTTGACCGCAAGCTCTAATTGGGGCCACCTTATCAATTCCCTCCTGCCTTCCATGCAAGTCCATCCCTGAGCAGGATTGTTTTACTACAGTTCAGTTCAACAATTGGAGCATGATTCAATTCAAGCCACTAACTTGCGTTCCCCTTTTATTTTATGACCCCGTCAACCCACAAAAGTCGACGGAAGAAAAGTTCAAAGAAATACAGCATCCACCATCAGTATATGAAAATGCTCAGAATGTTTCAGCAGTTGACTGCTTCAAACTGGAATCATTTTGCCACAACATGCATCATATCTGAAGATTTGTCCCCCCCCCCCCCCCATACATGTGACAGGCTCTCCTAAAGGTCCTAGACCTATGACAGTAAACGAATGCAAGTCCAACAGTACCCAAAGTTCTATGAAGAACTTGGCAGACGAGTCTTGATCCACGATTCCAGGTATTTTAACTCCTCGTTGCTTATTGACTGACCAAGACCAGGATAAACCAGTACAATTTCGGATAACAAAGGTTTTCATGCATTGAATGATTACAAACAGAAAAATTTGAGAGATCAAGATATATCACCTTAAACTCGCAGCTTATACCAGCTTGTTCAAGGAAACGAGGCCTTGTTTGTCCAGCTTCAAACAAAACTGTTCGATCAGCCATTCATGCAACCACGGAATCGGTGTCTGCACGCAGTTGAAAGCTGGATTAATCTTATGCCAAGAAGTGATATTCCTAATTACAAGTCAATTGGAGAGCGATACACGTTGTAACTAAGATCAAGGTAGCTAGCAATACGATGACAGAAATATGATATTCCTATCACAGAAATATGATGACAGCAGTGGAAACCATATTAGAATAGAATTCTGGGGAATCAACATGTTCCAACTCTGAGATTGGATAGCACTTGTGTTTATTGCTGGAAGTACCCTCTTTGCATCTGGTGAAATCTGTTCCATTATAGAAAAATTAAAGGGAACCCATCCACTGAAGACTTCGCCACCTCCTAAAGTTTTTGGGTACAGCAAAACACTAGTCAAGGTCAAGGCACCTGTAAGACGTTAGAATCTGAAAGTCCCCCCAAAAAACCAAGATCATTTTTCAAAGTGGTGTCGGTAAAGAGACCTCCTTGGCTAAATCCACACACAAATACATTCTCAGGATTTGTCCCAGCAGCTATTTCCTTGTCTATTATTGCATGCACATTCCGAACAGCTTTCAACGAACGGCTTTCATCTTTTGGAGAATCCTGAAGGATGTTGAAAAAACAAACTTAACTACAACACACAAAATCCGCAACTTATCTGTTATGGCATCAAAAGCAACCAGCATTTTCATCTTGGATATTTGAGGAAAGTACTGTAAGGATCATCTCAAGATTTGAGTAAAAGAAAATGGATAAATAAACTATATGTGTTTCTTTATCACGCAACATCGCATAAGGCTTGCATAACTTATTCTATACATGGGTACTCTGTGAGTGTATCATCCCAACACAGAATTTAGTATTTTAAAACAGAAACAAACAAAGAAACAAAAGATATTATAGGCATTAATATAGGGGCAATAATTCAATCAAGCTGCTGCTACAATATTAAAAGATCATAGGTCAATTCTTTCAGTATCAGAAGATTAAGATAATTTGGCCTGCGAACAATCAAAAGTTGATGCAGAAACACCATGCAGCAACAATATACAAGCTTATCACAGAAATTGCTATACAAAGAGTTTCCAGCTTATTTAGGAAAAGATGGAGAGTTGGCTGGTGATACCTAAGAAGAAGAACAATAGGCGGAAGACACATTTGCCTTCACTACTAGCAAATTTGCAGAAATCAAGGAAAAGAAATATCCAACCACAAGAATTAACAATAAATCCATTGTGAACACCATTTATTTCCAGCAAAAAAACAAAGTGTTTTCCAATGCAATGGTTAAATGTTATAAGATAAGACAGAAGAATTGGGATCAAGAGGTCTGGAATGTAGTCAGGAGAGACCAATCTGAAAAGATGTAGAAAATTTTCTTGCAGCTGTCACAGATATCTCATGGATGTCAAACCATGATGGCATTTTAGCGCCATCTACAAGGACAAGCCACAGACTACTTCGTAGAGAAATGGGTTGCATGAAGCAAGAAATTTGAAAGTATCTCACTGTTAAAATGAACAACTTGTAAGGTTGCATACACAATGAGCTCATCTATGGGTATACATGAATAAAAATTAAAAATTTTGAAAAGAAGGGGGCAAGGGTACATTAAGCAACCAAAAGAAGGAAATTAGGAAGATTAATATGATCTGAAACTCTATAATCAATAAACCACATAGATGGGCACTATGTTAAAACCTGTTTCACCCAAAAAACAAAAGGGGATTATAAATTGGAGATAAAAGTGACCAAAAACAATGAAGGTGGAGGTAAATCGAATACATCAATATTTCAAGAGCGGTAATCCACCTGATTGTTCTGAAAAATCATAAAGCAGAAAAATAAAGTAACAAAAACAGAGCAACAAAAAAGAAAGACACACAGAAAGCACCACACGATATGATTTTCTTGAACCATTAATGAATTGTGCCACCGAATTAATTTGATTCTGGGAAATCACAGCAATGTATCTGATCCAATGTCCTATGTAATCTTCACAGTACCTAAAAGGAAAGAAGGTTCCCCGGTGACATCTTTTTCCACTAACTCTTCTTGTTAGGTTCAATTTGTGCTCTCCATTTGTAGATTAAAACAACAACCTACAAGTAAATTGATAAAAGACATGGCATTTCCAGACTTTTCACTTCTCGTCCTTGTCAAATCCCCACCAAATTCCAACATTCTAATGAATCAGTATCGACAACGATAAATATTGTATATCACGCCATTCATCTGATGACATTCCTAATTGATAAGCGATTGGTAACAAACAGAATTAAACCATTGGTAATGAAACAGCAACAACACCAATTGGGAGTTATCCCCTCGAGGAAGAAAAGGCAGCTGTTAGAGGCCCGGGTTCGAATCTAAGAGAAATTCTAGAGAATGTGTGCTGCCCAGAGATTTTCTTTCCTTTCTCCTCCATAACCAGCCTAACCATTTTGAACAAACATGCAACAGCTATTTCAAACAATTTTGCACACACATAGAGTTCAGCAAATTTTCTCATATAAAGCCCTATGAAAATATTATTCAAAACCACATAAAGAGGGAACCACGAAAAAGCAAATCAATTCCTTAGAATGCAAAAAACCCCAAACCCACAACAATGATCGAGTTGTCTAACTAGAAAATCCATTCAGATCACCAGTCAGAGATTAGCTGAATTGAGCAAGCCCTGACCTCAATTATCCCAAACTAAATGAAATAGTTACTCTTTAACTAAATCACCGAAATTACTAAGATTGTAAGAAAAACAACAAACAGTCACATAATTATACAAGGGATGTAAGCATAAGAGGAACTAAACCAAATAACCAATACCCAAAAGTGATAAGCCATATAATTGGCATGACCAATCACAAAACGGATGGATTGTGACAAAACAGTGTAAAGAATAAAAAGGGAAGGACCAGCATAAAGTACCACATGATGTGATATTCTTAAACTCTTAGTGAATTGTGCCATTAAATTGGTTTGTTTCAGGTGACTCGCTGCATTCTATCTGCTGATTCAATGTGCAGTCCAATCTCAAATTCCAAAAGCAATGAATCTTGTGCATTACTGAAAACTCAGAGCACTAAAATAGGCTTCTCATGATTTCCTTTCACACTAATTCTTTTTGTTAGCTTCACCTTATGCTTTCTCTTCCCTGCCACCAAAATAACAGCTCATAAATTGACTAAAAGACATCAAATTTCCAACCTTTCTATCTTCCACTCCCTGTGAATCCTCAACCAATATTAAAAAATGCTAGCATACTCTACCTCACAAGTTCACAGAATCAATCTAAGTTAATTCTCAAGCAATTGACCACGATCCTCGGCCATTATCAGTCTAGAAAATACAAACGCTATCAGCTAATAGGCCCTGTAAAAATATTTTCAACAGATTAGAGATCAATCAAAAAGAAAGAAAGAAAAAAATGATGTCACTCATAACAATGAAGGCCCAATAACTATAAAAGTTCACTCAATTCACCAATACCAGCAGAAACCCTCAAACTAGATTAAATCTGAACTCTACATTTAATAACAATAAAAACAAAAGTAGGTGTAGTTCAACTGGTCAGATTCTGGATTTATTTTTTTAGAGATCATCAGTTCGAGTCTCACAAACCTCAGGGCTATTATAGACTTATATGATCGTTAATTTCCGAATCCATGAAATTAGTCAAATTGCAAAGAAGTTAGCCTGAATATCCATATTAATTAAAAAAAAATACATGATGATAATGTATGTAAGAATATGGTGTGGGGCTTACATTGCAGGAGACAGGGGAAATGGGAGCAGAAGGGAAAGACCATTTGGTGGTACGAAATTCAGGACAAGTAAAGAGAGTCTTGATGAGTACATTGGCAGGGCCCGAGTCACCCAGTCCATGAAGCCATAGTACAAAGCTACGAGAAGCAACCATGGTTTGAGAAGAGGAAGAGGAAGAAGAAGAAATATGGGTTTTTGGGCTGGAAAAAAACCTGTTATGAAGAATATAGCAGTGCTCAAGAGGAGGGTCAATGAAAAAATTGCTATTGGCCTTCTTGTTGTTGTCAGTGTCAGCAGAAGCTGGTGCATTGTTTTTGGTCTTCCATGGTGACCCAAACTTAACGGCTGCATCCGTTAAGCATTTTTCTCTCCAAATTTATTATTTTCCATAGTTATAAAAATCTGTATTTAAATTAAAAGTTTAGATGGTATGATTAATTAGTTTTTTATATAATAAAAATAACCATAAATGATTAAATTTTCTTTTCTATACCAAAACAAAAACACCCTCTATCACTTCGCTAAAAAAAAGCGTACATATTCAGAGGGACTTCACGTCGAGGGGGTGAAGATGTGTTTAGTTTAGTCCAAAAACCGTTATGGTTAGCATGCTATTTGGACCATGGTTGCATACGAAGAAGCGACAAGTAAGGTTATTAAAATCGCGATTCAATTCATAAAATCATACGATTTTACGAGTCAATATAGGTTTTACGTGCTAAATCGTTCATAAAACTCGAAAATCGTTAAAATCAGGTTAAAATCAGGTAAAATCGTTAAAATCAGGTGAAATCGTGTAAAATCACGATTTCGCAACCGATTAAACGAGTGTACCAGCATAAGATAAAAATACAATGTTGATGACAGGTGTCGACCGCCTATTGGGATTTACAGAGCAGAAGAGACAAATAGGGTGGTTTCTTTTGACCGTATAGGGAAATGAACTTAATTCTGATGATTTCTTTTAGCTTAGGAAAATGAACTCAACAACAAGGACAGAACCCGGGTTTCTAGTTTCAACATTTGAAGAAGAAATATCGATGCTAAAAATGTACTTTGCCAATCAGTGGGATTTGACAGACTTTTTAATATCAGGTAGTTGAAGTGGGATTATGGTGGCTACTGCCTTATTTATCAGTACATGTTCAGCAAAGTCAACTCCTTGCTGGATAATACTAGAGAGATGTATCCTTCTTCACTGGATTGAAGATTATGGGCAGTTGCAGCTAGAATCAATACAAGACAAAAAACTAAGAAATACAAAGGGTCTGCCATGAAATTAACTGAAGCAAAGAATGATTCTTGTAAAGGCAAAATAATTAAAATTGTTAATTTAATTAATTTTCATATCTATTTTCAAATTCTTTAGGATTTTATAATTTTACGATCTGTTTTTATGATCTGAATTTATTTTATATTTTTCGTGCCGTGTTAAAATCACGATTTTAACAACCTAGCGAAAAGTGCTTAAAGCTTTTAGAGTAGAATACTCAGGTCTCATGATTGATGCCGTAGGAACTCACCGAGCTTGAAGAGGCAACCTGGCTGCAACCAAAGCTGAATGTACTTGCAACAAAGGTGTCTCCATTTTTTCTTTTTTCTCTGTTGTGTAATAGTTTGGGCTATTAGAACCCTTTCTGGACCGAGCAAGATCCTCACTGGGTCGATGTGCCATGGTCTTCTTGCTATACACTCACTCTGCCCCAACAATGAAACCAGTCCTATGGGTTCACTCTCACCAGTTTACAATTTATCAAGGCCCCTGAGATTTATTAACCATTAAGCCTTCTAATGAAGAGAAGTACCATTTCATTTTTTTGGTTGAGCGAGGCACCCAACTAGTGACTGCATGCATCCATCCATACAACAAAGGCCTCAAGCAATCGAGTCTGGCTTTCTACAAGATGGGCTGGATGACTAACCTTATCAAGACGGTTTCGCACCTACATACAAAAGGGCCTTCTGATATTTCAAAATGCCATGTGAGTTTTGATGGAACGCGTGCTCTGCTCCATGAAATGGGTGTTGACACGAAAAAAATGGGTACCAAAACGGGCTCACCTCGCTCCACTTGCTCCATGAAATGAATATGCAGATATAAGCAAGTTTCAGAGCTATTTTGCTGATAGAAACAAACATGTGACAGCGCAAACGTAGCTTATCTCTTGGATGGTTACAAAACTTGGCTCACCAAATACTAGCTTTCATTTTCTTAAATCCAAACACCAACAATCTCCGGCCCATGATTTGCAGCGGCTGCAATAAGGCCATAAAGCTATTTCTTGCAGAGCGATAACTGCAACCGAAATGGTTTCATCATATCCGCATTGTGATCCCCGATCTCATTTTCTTAGAACCCAAACACCAACAATCTCCAGCTAGCCCCATGATTTGCAAAAGGTTTTATCATGTGCATTGTTACCCCCCCGTGTCAGCTCAGAGCAGCCCCACACTTAACTGGAACTACATCTGAATGCAGGGGAGTCCTAAAGTCGTCAATTTGTAGTTACTACATAGAGTATTAGAGAATATTGAGAAAAGGATAGTTGAATGACAATCATCATTAGTTAATTTACACTCTTTAGCTATTTGTATAAACAAATGATTCTTATATTCAAATGGAAAACCAAAAGAACCGGGAAAGACAAGGTGAGCTTGCTTGAAAAATTTAGGCAACTCGAAAAATCAATATCAGAAATGGAATAGATAAATAGATGAGTACACGCCAATAATGTATGAAAAAAGCTCATTAGTCTATCGAGGAGCTAGCACATGTCTAAGATGAAAACTTACAATAAAGTGGATGGATAGATGAAGAAAATTTAAACAGGAGGTTTAGATAAGGTGGCAGTAACAAAAGAACAAGGGTGATTGTTTGACAACATTGAGACCCCACATGTGAAGTAGCTGATGATCAAGAAACAATCAGCATAGTCAAAGGCACTTGCTTACAGATATTGGAAAAACCAGAAAGTAGAATCTCCTCTCCAAGACCTGCAAAATAAAGATTGCATTGAGGGAAAGAAGCAAGTAAAGGTGAGAGCCCAGGGAGATAGAGAGTACCTAGAAATCCATGGGAGAGGAAGCAGAAGAAGCAGTAGAATCATGGGCATGGTGGTATTGAGGAGTGATAGTTTGGGTGATGAGATCCAATTGAGAAAGGATGTGTTCCAATTTGCTGAGACAGATTTCATTAGAGATTCTACAAGTGTAATCACTCTTCTCGAAGGGACGATACTCACAAGCACTTTTTATTTCATTCCTCAAAGTAAACTGAATATCCTGCTCGTTACAGCAATTAAATTATAATAACTGAAAGAAAATAAATTTTTTAAAAAAAAAAAGAGGAAGAAGGGGTTAGACCTTGATCATTTGCATGAAGTCACGGCAATGATTGTTGATGAATTCTTTTCGAGGACCTGTTGGATTTGAAAGCTCATCCATTACTGCTCCT
>Ga0307510_10005340_pt1 | contig 15293 bp, 15 predicted proteins | sample 12_EM_MG_FD_207224 | JGI IMG/M metagenome (GOLD analysis project Ga0307510, IMG submission 207224) | Populus trichocarpa ectomycorrhiza microbial communities from riparian zone in the Pacific Northwest, United States - 12_EM | ecosystem: Host-associated > Plants > Roots > Unclassified | place...
CGCCTTGAAAGAGGTCTCCAGCTACATTCCGCCGGGCCATTCGCTGGTGTTGCTGCGCCCGCAGATCGACGACTTGCTCGACGCCCACCGCGAGCTCCTGCACGACCTCAATGCCGAACCGGGCATGCTGATTCCCGCGCAAACGGTCATGCACATCCTGCTTCTGCAACTGCTGTATTCGGTGCCCAGCGAGCAGCAACTGTATGAACAGCTCAATTACAACCTGCTGTTCCGCTGGTTCGTTGGTCTTGGCCTGAACCAGAAAGTCTGGAGCTTCAACGCCCTCAGTCGCGACATCGCCACGCTGCTCAACGAGCCGCGCGCGGTGCTGCTCATCCAAAAAATCATCGGCGAAGTGTTCTGCGGTGCCTTGCTGCAAATGCCCGAGTTCTCGTTGAACTTCGCGCTTTTGCACACGTGGCTGGGCAAACACGCCTGTGTCTCGACAGCCAGCAATTGACGCCATACACGCGGCGTTCGAAACGCCAACAGGTCATCGCGAATTCAGGGGGTAGTGTGGAACCGATTTTCAAGTCACGGCTGGCGCTGTGGGGCTGGCTGCTGGTGACGGCGGGCGCGCAGCCGGCATTGGCCGAAGAGGCCGCCAACAACGTAGCGGCCCAGCGTCTGGTCGACGTCAACGAGTACTTCGTGCGCGGCAACACCGTGCTCGATGCGCGGGCGATCGAAGAGGCGGTGTACCCGTTCCTCGGTCCGCAAAAAGCCCTCAGTGACATCGAAGGTGCGCGCGACGCATTGCAGAAGGCCTATCAGCAACGCGGCTATCAATCAGTGTTCGTCGAGCTGCCCGAGCAAGCCGTTGCCGATGGCATCGTCTACCTGCAAGTCAGCGAAACCAAGGTCGGCCGGGTACGTGTGGTCGGCGCCAAACACTATTCGCCGCTGGACATCCGCGACGACGTCCCGGCGCTGAAGGAAGGCGAGGTGCCGGACTTCGCCAAGGTTCAGGGCGAACTCGCGCAGCTCAACAAAACCCCGGGCCGGCAAGTCATGCCACTGGTGCGCGAAGGTCAGCGCCCCGGCACCATGGACGTCGATTTGCAGGTCGAAGATCAAAACCCGTGGACTGCGAGTGTCGGCCTCAACAACGATTACAGCGCCGACACGGAAAAACTGCGCACGGTCACTAGCCTTGGCTACAACAACCTCTGGCAACTCGGCCATAGCGTCAACCTGACGTTCTTCACTGCGCCGCAGGAAACCGATAACGCCAAGGTCTGGTCCGGCTCCTACACCGCGCCGCTGACCGATCGCTGGAGCGTGCAGTTCTCCGGTTACCAGTCCGATAGCAACGTCGCCACCATCGGCGGCAGCAACGTGCTCGGCAAGGGCCACTCCTATGGCGTCTCGGCGATTTACACGCTGCCCTCCAGCGGTAGCTGGTCGAATTCGCTGTCCGCCGGCATCGACTTCAAGGACTTCGACGAACGCCTGACCTTGTCCGGTGAGAGCGACAAAGTCCCGCTGCAATACGCACCCTTTACCTTCGCTTACAACGGCTATCGCTACACCGAGAAGAGCCAGCTCGGCCTCGGTCTGAGCCTGGTCGCCGCCACTCGCAGCATCTTCGGCTACGGCAGTTCCGACGAAGACTTCGACTACAAACGCTACCGCGCCAAACCGAGCTTCGCCGTGCTCAAGGGCGACACCAACTACACCTGGACCTTCGACAGCGACTGGCAGAGCGCAAGCAAAGCCGCTTTCCAGTTGGCCTCGGGGCCACTGGTTTCCAACGAACAGTTCTCTGCCGGTGGCGCGACCTCGGTGCGTGGCTATCTGGCCGCCGAGCGTACCGGCGATGACGGCGTGCTGCTCAGCCAGGAAGTGCGCACGCCATCGCTGGCCAAGTACGCCGGCACATGGATGCAGGACTGGCGTTTCTACGCCTTTGCCGAAGGCGCGCAACTCTACCTGCGCGACGAACTGCCGGATCAGGACGCCAATTACGCCTTGGCCAGCGTCGGTCTCGGCACCCGCGCCAGCCTGAGCAAATGGCTGTCCGGCAGCCTCGACTGGGGCTACCCGCTACTCGAAGGGCCGAACACCTCGAAACAGGAATCGCGCCTGCACTTCAACCTTCAAGCCACTTTCTGACAAGGAGCACGTTCATGCAGCGCCTCTTTCTTTCGTTGTTGATCTGCCTGGGCTTCGTGCTCCCGGCCACGGCTCAGGCCTGGTGGCAGGACGACTGGCATTACCGCAAACAGATCGCTGTCGACACCACGCCACAAGGCGCGGCGATCAATCAGGCCCTCGGTCGCACCGCGCTGTTGGTGCGCCTGCACACCGGCAACTTCACCTTCGACGGCGTGAAAGAGGACGGCGCCGATCTGCGCTTCGTCGCTGCCGATGACAAGACCGTGCTCAACCACCAGATCGAAAGCTTCGATGCGCTGATGGGCATGGCGCTGATCTGGGTCGATGTGCCGAATGTCGAGGGTGGTCAGCGCCAGGACATCTGGATGTATTACGGCAATCAGAAGGCGCCGGCGACCGGCAACGGCCAACTGACCTTCGATCCGAATTACACCGCGCTGTATCACTTCGACGGCGCCACCGGCACCCCGCCGAAAGACACCACCGCCTACGGCAACACCGCACAAAGCGCGACCGGCGCGGCGATTGACGGCGTGGTTGGGCGCGCCTTGCAGTTTAGTGGCCAGCCGTTGTTGCTGCCGGCCAGTCCTTCGTTGCAACACAACACCGGCAGTGCGTTCACTTTCAGTGCCTGGCTGCGTCTGGATCAGGCCAGTGGCGAGCAACTGATTCTCGCTCGCCGTGAAGGCGCCAACAGTCTGCTGGTCGGTGCCAATCAAGGTGTGCCATTCGTTGAGATCGATGGCCAACGTGCCGTCGCCACACAAGCGCTGAATCCGGGCCAATGGCAGCACGTTGCGCTGACCGCTGAAGGCTCGAAAGTGACCCTGTTCATCAACGGTCGCGAAGCGGCCACGCTCGCTCAAGCGGTGCCGGCCTTCAACTCGGTCATGGCCATCGGTGCTGACGTGCACGAAGGTCCGTTCCAGCCGTTTGTGGGCGCTATCGATGAATTGCGCCTGTCGAAGGTTTCACGTCCGGCAGCGCTGTTGCTGGCCGACGCTACCTCGCAAGGTGCCGAGTCGAAACTGGTGGCTTACGGCGTCGATGAAGAGCAATCCGGGTTCGGTTTCGGCAGCCTCGGCTTCCTGCTCAACGCCGTGCCAATCGACGCTTGGGTGATCATCGCCGTGCTGGTGCTGATGATGTTCCAGTCGTGGATCATCATGCTGCGCAAGAACCGCAGCCTCAGCCGCGTCACTGCCGCCAACGAAGACTTCCGTGTGCAGTTCGCCAAAGTCGGTACGCGTCTGGAAATGTTCGCCGACGACGCGCAACTCGCCCAGCGCTTGCAGCATTCATCGCTGTGGCGCCTGTACCTGGTGGCGGTCAAAGAGATCCGCACTCGCCGCGAACAGGGCGCCGATACCTCCTCGGTTTCGGCTGCGACCATCGAAGCGATCCGTTGCTCGATGGACGGCGTGCGTACCCGCGAAAATCAGCAGCTCAGCTCGAAGCTCTCGACCCTGTCCAACGCCATCGCCGGCGGCCCGTACATCGGTCTGCTCGGCACCGTGCTGGGGATCATGGTGGTGTTCCTCGGCACCGCAATGGCCGGTGACGTCAACATCAACGCCATCGCACCGGGCATGGCTGCCGCATTGCTCGCCACCGCGATGGGCCTGTTCGTCGCGATCCCGGCGCTGTTTGGCTACAACCGCCTGATCACCCGCAACAAGGAAGTCAGCGCCGACATGCGTGTGTTTGTCGACGAGTTCATCACGCGGCTGGCGGAGATGCACGGCGAGAGTCAGTTCAGTGAGTCGGCGCATCGCGGCCATCACGCCAACCACTCCGTACCGGCCTGAGGAGCACTGACATGGCGTCTGTAAATGCCTCCCACGAAGATGCCGCGGTAGACAGCATCAACATCACCCCGCTGGTCGACGTGCTGATGGTGGTGCTGGTGATGTTCATCCTCACCGCCACCGCGCAGGTCTCCGGGATCCAGATCAACCTGCCCAAGGCCAGCGCCTCCGTGTCGCTGTCCGAGGCCAAGACCAAAGCGATTTCGGTCAACGACGGCGGCCAGGTTTTCCTCGACGCCTATCCGGTGACGTTGGCCGAGCTGGAAGAACGCCTGCGCATCGAAAAGGCACAGAGTCCGGATTTCCCGGTGATCGTGCGCGGCGACGCGACGGTGCAATACCAAAAAGTCATTGAAGTGCTGGATCTGTTGCGCCGGCTCGAACTGTCCCAAGTCGGTCTTGTGACCGGCAAACCGAGTCAGGGCTGAGTCATGACCGCACAACTCCCGATCGAGCCGCTGCCGGTGAAAAAGCCAGCGCTGCGTTACGCGAAGTGGGGCGCCGGATTGCTCATCGGTGCGCTCGCCGCATGGTTCCTCTGGCAGTGGGCCAATGACATGAGCGGCATCCGCCGCGAAGCGCCGAAGGTGCCGACGATCATTCCGTTGCCACCACCGCCACCTCCGCCGCCGGAAAAACCGCCAGAACCGGAAACCCCGGTGGAAGAAAAAGTCGTCGAGCCTGAGCCAACGCCGGAGCCGGAAGAGGTCAAGCCCGAGGAAGAAGCACCGCCATCCCCGGCGGACGATCTGGCCAACCCGATGCAAATGGACGGCGATGCTCAAAGCGGCAGCGACGCCTTCAACATCGGCGCGGGCAAGGGTGGCGGCATGGCTGGCACTGGTGGCGGGCGCCTGGGCACCGGGACGTACAGCCAGTTTCTGGCGTTCACCTTCCAGCGTTTGCTGCGTGAGAACCCTGAACTGCGCAACCTCGCGTTTTCGTTGCAGGCCGATGTCTGGCTGAGCAGCGTCGGCGAGATCACCCGCGTCGAGCTGATCAAGTCGAGCGGTAACCCCGAGATTGATACGCAAGTGCTGGCCGCGTTGCGCGGTGCGCCGGCGCTGAGCGAACGGCCACCGGCCTCCATCACTTTGCCTGTGCGCCTGTCCCTGCAAGGGCGGCGTCCAGGTTAACCCCCACTTTTAAAGCTTTGGCAAAAGGAGTTGTGTGCAGATGATTTCCAACGTGAATCGATTGTCCCTGGCGGTCGGCATGGTCATTGCGACCCTGGTCGGTCAGGCCGTGGCAGCGCCTGCGCCCTCGGAGAACGCCACGATCAATCTGATCCGCTTGCTGGTCGAGCAGGGCATTCTGAAGCAGGACAAGGCCGATGCGCTGATCGCTCAGGCGCAGAACGAAGCGGCGCAGGCCAAACAGGCTGCGGCATCCACCGCTGTGGCGGCGGGGCCAGTGGCGGCGCCGGGCGACGTCCGTGTGCAATATGTGCCGGCAGCGGTGCGTGACCAGATTCGTGATCAGGTCAAAGCCGAGGTCATGGCCACCGCCAAACAGGAAAACTGGGCCGCGCCCAACAGCTTCCCGGAATGGGCTGCGCGCATCAGTTTCGACGGCGACATTCGCTTGCGCAACGAATCGCGCTACTACTCGGACAGCAACAGCAACGAGATCGTCGACTTCGCCAAGCTCAACAACAACGGCCCGTACGACGTCAATCCGAACAGCAGCACCAATCTGCCGCCGCTGCTCAACACCCGCGAAGATCGCACCAACCAGTTCCGCATCCGCGCAAGGCTGGGCATGAAAGCAGAGATTTCGCCGCAATGGACCGCCGGCATTCGTATCGGCACCGGCTCGGACAACAACCCGGTATCGACCACGCAAAACCTCGGCGGCGGTTTCGCCAAAAAGGACATCTGGCTCGATCAGGGCTACCTGAACTGGAAGCCTACGGATGAATTGACCCTGACCGGCGGGCGCTTCGCCAACCCGTTCATGTCCACCGACATGCTCTATTCCAACGACCTGAACTTCGACGGCGTGGCGGCGATTTTCGACCACAAACTCAATCGCGATTGGGGCGTGTTCGGCACCGTCGGTGCGTTCCCGGTGGACTACACCAACGACACCGCCAGCAGCAACGGTTTCGACAAGGAAGAGAGCGACAACAAGTGGTTGTACGGCGCGCAGATTGGCGCCAAATGGGCAATCAACAGCAACAACCGTTTGAAAGGTGCACTGGCCTACTACCGCTTCGACGACATTCAAGGCCAGCGTTCCAGCCCTTGCGAACCGTGGGCCGGCGCGCCGGGCTGTGACAGCGACGGCAGCCGCGCGGCGTTCATGCAGAAGGGCAACAGCGTGTTCCTGCTGCGCGACATCACGCCGAACACGCTTAACCCGACCACCACGCCGCAGCCGCAGTTCGTTGGCCTTGCTTCGGAATTCAATCTGCTTGATCTGAACATGGTCTGGGATGCCGACCTGCCAGAAGACTTCAAACTGCGCAGCCAGGGCAACTACATCCACAACCTCGCGTACGACGAAGGCGACATGCGCAAGCGTTCGGCCGGGCAGATCGTCAACAACCTCGACAGCAACGGCGACATCGAAAGCGGCGCCAATGCGTGGATGGTGCAGTTCACCCTCGGCAGCGCGCTGGACCTGAAAAAGCAGGGCGATTGGAACATGTTCGCCGGCTACAAGTACATCCAGCCGGATGCCTTGCCGGACGGCTTCAACGACTCGTCATTCCACCTTGGCGGCACCAACGCCAAGGGCTATTTCATCGGCGGCAACTACGGTCTGGCGAAGAACGTATACGCGACCGGTCGCTGGATGAGCACCGAAGCGGTGTACGGCGCGCCGTTCGACATCGACGTCTTGCAGCTTGAGATCAACACGCGCTTCTAAGGCGCCGGGAGAGGGTTATGAAAACGCGATTTGTGTGGCTCGGGCTTGGGCTGTTGATCGCCACTGGGGCCAGTGCCGAAGGCATGGAAGAACGCCTGCGCACGCAATTGCGCAGCACCACGCAACAGTTGCAGGCCCTGCAAAGTCAGCAAGCCCAGGCCAGCGCCGCGCAACTGGCGGCGCAGAACGAGGCCAAGGCTGCGCAGGCGCAAATCAAGCAATTGAGCGCTGAACTGGCCAAGGCCAAAGGCGTCGCTGAGCAACTGGCCGGGCAGCAGCAGAGCCTGCACAGCCAGGCGCAGGCGCAAGTGGCAGCCAGCGCCGAGCAGACCGGCAAGTTCAAAAAGGCCTATGACGAGTTGCTGGTCATGGCCCGTGCCAAAGAAGCAGAACGGTCTAAGCTTCAAGCGCAATTGGCTGAACGTGACACACAAGTGCAGCAATGTTCAGTCAAGAATCAGCAGATGTACGGCGTCGCCAAACAGATCCTCACTGCCTACGAAAACATCGACGTGGCCGAGGTGATGAAGATCCGCCAGCCCTTCGCGGGCAGCGCCCGGGTCAAGTTCGATGAACTGGCGCAGGGGTTCGGTGACGAGCTCTACAAGACTCAATTCGACGCGCCGCAAGCCGCGCTCTCGCACTGATAAACAAGGAAGAAGTAATGACTCAATTGATCAGCCATGTTTCCCCACAATCCCTGACCGACGTCCTGCAAGCCGCCGGTTATCGCGTCAACCAGACTGAACAGAACGGCATCGTCCAGTTGCTCAGCGCCAGCCAGGGCATTGGCTACGCCGTGCGTTTCGGCAACCCTGCGGTGGAGCAGGGCAGTTACGTCGACTTCACGTTCAGCTGTGCGCTGCGCGTGCAGGGAGAGTTGCCACAGGGTGTGGCCGAGCAGTGGAACGCCAGCCGCCGGTTTGCGCGGTTGTCGTTGCAGGGCGAGTTTCTGGTGATGGAAATGGACGTGGTGGTGGCGGCGGGCGTGAGCAATGATCACCTGCGTGGCAACCTGGAATTGTGGGATCGCCTGCTGCAAGAGTTTATTGTTTATCTGCGTGACTTCACCCAGAACGGCAGCGCGCAGACCGCCAAAGTCGCCATCGCTGAGCAAGAGGAAGTCGCGCTGTGAAAAAGCCTGCCATGGTGATCAGCGCTGCGGCAGTGGCGCTGTTGGTGGTGACCGTGGCGCTGGTGGTGCGGCCGGGCAGTGACCCGGTCGCCGCCCAGCAATCGTCACCGCTGGCGACGGTTGCAACGGGGCCGGCGGTGGCGCGCTTGGGCAATCAGCAAGTAACCCCTGCGGAACTTCAAACGTTGCTGGCGACGGTGCCAGCGGAAACCCGCGAGCAACTGCGCGGCAATCGTGAGGCACTGGAACGCTGGATTCGCACGCGGCTGGCCGAGAAAGCGGTGCTGGAACAGGCTGATGCGCAGGGTTGGGCGCAGCGTCCGGAGGTTGCGCGGCAGACTCGTGCGGCGACTGAGCAGATTGTTTTCCGCGATTACTTGCGTTCGGTCAGCCAGGTGCCGGCGGATTATCCGAGTGCGGCCGAATTGCAGCAGGCTTATGACGCCGGCAAAACCAATTGGCAGACGCCGGCGTTGTATCGGGTCAGTCAGATTTTTCTCGGCGTCAATGATCCGCAGAATCTTGAAGCGGTGCGCAAGCAGGCGCTTGAAGTGAGCAAGAAAGCGCAGGCGACACCGGCAGAATTTGCTGCACTGGCGACGCAGTATTCGCAGGATCGCGTCACCGCTGAACGCGGCGGTGATAGTGGCCTGCAACCGTTGCAGCAACTGGTGCCGGAGGTGCGAGGCGCCGTGGCGCGGCTCAAGGTGGGCGCAGTCTCTGATCCCGTCCAAAGTGCCGCCGGGTTCCATGTGATCAAGCTCACCGAGCAACAACCCGCCCGTACCGCAACCCTCGATGAACTGCGCGATCAACTGACCCAGGCCTTGCGTGCGCAGCGGCAGGAACAGATTGCCCAAGCGTACCTCGACGGCATGCTCAATACCGCGACGCTCAGCATCGACGGTGCCGAGCTCAACAAAGTCCTAGAGGAAAAACACTGATTTCACCTTCACTGAGTGACCTGTGGGAGCTGGCTTGCCAGCGATGGCGGCTTACCAGTCACCCATGATGTTGGATCTGCCGGCCTCATCGCTGGCAAGCCAGCTCCCACAGGATCTCCACTGGGTTCAGAAATAGTTTAAAAGTGCTGAAAGCCACCAAAATACAAAGATCGACAGGGAGTCATCGATGTCATTCACCGAACCCGCAGGACGACCGGGCACCACCGATTACCACTGGCCACACGACCACAGCGAACCGTGGCTCGCCCACGCCGCGACCATCGACGCTGACGTCGCCCAATACTTCCTGGTCAGCGCCCGCTGCGGTTGCTTCATGCAAGCCGCGCGCAGCCTCAACGTGCGCTCGACCTTGCTGCGTAAACAACTGGCCCAGCTCGAACAAGAACTGCAACACACGCTGTTCAGCTTCCAGGGCAGCGCACTGAGCCTCACCCGTGAAGGCCAGCAACTGCAGGCCAAACTGATAGCGCTGGCCAACGAACGCAAACTGCCGGTGATCGAACAGCCACTGATCCGCCTCGCCGTCGCCGAATCGATCCTCCACGACATCCTCGGCCGCGACCTGATCGCACTGCTGCGCCGCAACGCCAGCGTACGCTTGGAAATCATCGCGCTGGACAGCGAATTGTCGCTGCGCGCCGTCAGCGCCGACGTCGTCCTTTGGCTCGCCCACGGCGAAACCCCACACCCCGGCCCGACCTTCGCCACCAGCGAACCGCAAGCGCTGGCGCGCCTCGACTACCTGCCACACATCGCCAAACGCTACTCCCGCGTCACTGCGCGCCCGGACACCCCCGATGACCTCGCCGATTTCATGCTCGTGCAATGGCAACATGATCGACAGATCAGCAGCTTTCGTCCTTGGAATGAATTGGTTGAACAGCGTCTGGCCGGGGTGGTGCAGATGCAATCGTATGAGTTGATGCTGGAGATGATTCGCTGCAGCGCGTGCATCGGTTTGCTGCCGGCGTACATGAGCCGGTTTGATCGGGGTCTGATTGCGCTGCCCGGATTATTCGCCGAACCCATGCAATTGCAGGCGTGGCTGGCGGTCAACACCGAGTCACAGAATGTGGCCGAAGTGCAAACCCTCACCGACCTCATTCATCACACTTTCTCCGAGCGCCACGAATGGTTTCAGTCCTGATTCACATCTATTGTGGGAGCGAGCCTGCTCGCGAAAGCGGCCTGACATCTGTCACAGTTCGCTTTCGGGCAGACTCATGTTACTGGATGACATTATTCACGCTATGATTGGGCAGTAAATTTGATGTTGTCTACGCTGACAGTCAATAGGTTGCCGGTCTCGGCAGATGCTCCATCAAGACTGAACTCCACTCTTTTAATACCGGGTTGCTCAACGGCCACCACCTCATATTCAGTATGGTCCACTGCACTGATTTTTTTAGTCTCCAGTAGGGTTGCTTTGTCGTCGTAAAAGGTAGCAGTAAATACGCCGTCAGGAGTGCCGCCCGAATACACCTTGTACTTAAATTCAATGCTTGAACAAGGCACTTTTATGTCCATTGTCACGAGTAAAGATCCTTCCACTCGGCGCACAAAATACAGGTAATGCTCACCGGCGCTATTGATGATTTTTAGATAACTTTTTGGCTCCGCTGCTGAAGTGATTGTCATGTAGTAGGTTTCGAGAGTCGTGAAAGGCCCTTCAGGGTAATCTACGAATTCTTCGATAAAAAATTGCTGGAGTAGGGTAAATGTTCTTGCGGGAGAACTCGACAAACCCTCCGGAGTTTTGGCGGTAAAGCTGTACGTGGACGGGGTCAGGCCTCCTATCGATAAACGCCATTCGCCGGTTGATGTATCTGAGGTAGCCTCGCCTTTGGACACCTCTCCGTCGAACACCTCAATGTTCTGACCTGGGGCGGCTGTGCCGCTTATCTTAAATGAAGTTTCTACCGTAATTCCTTCATTGAGAATCTCGATACCGCTGCCCAAGCCTTTGATTGACGTTAGCGTTGGTAAAACATGGGTCGAGTACTTCTTCATGTTGAAACTCCTGCATTAAGTGTGGAAGGAGCCATCAAAGCGCAAGCTGAAGAACCGCGCACCTGTCAGATCTGACAGGTGCGAGCTAAAATCCGACGGGCGGCTGAGTTGCAGGTTTGTGTCAAATAACGCAAACGGTGAATGAAAGATCGCTTTCGCGAGCAGGCTCGCTCCTACCGTATTTACTCTCGCCAGACAGAGAACCGGCAGTTTAGAGTGATCGGCCACACATCGATCCAGGAAGGATCCGCCATGCCCGACCACAACGCCGCCATTCACATCGAACGCTTCAGCGAGTCGCACCTCGAGGCTGTCACGGCGCTTTACAACGAGCGGGCCGTCACCCGGCAGGTGTTGCAGATGCCGTTTCAGTCCGTCGACGTCTGGCGCCAAAGGCTGCTGGCGGAGAATGAGCGGGTGTCGAAGCTGGTCGCGCTGCATCAGGGTCAGGTCATCGGCCATTTGGGGCTGGAAAACTATTCGCGGATTCGTCGCAGCCATGCCGGCAGTGTCGGTATGGCAGTCGCTGTGGCGTGGCAGGGCAAAGGCGTGGGGTCGAAGCTGTTGGCGGCGGCGCTGGACGTCGCCGACAACTGGATGAATCTGCACCGCGTCGAACTCTCGGTTTACGCCGACAACGAGGCCGCCATCGCGCTCTACCGCAAATTCGGGTTCGAGACCGAAGGCCTGTTTCGCGATTACGCGGTGCGCGACGGGCAATGGGTCGACACCCTGAGCATGGCCCGCCTGCGCAATCGCCCGAAAACCTGACTCAGTCGCCCAGCGCGAACGCCACCGCCGACTGTGCATGCAGTTCGGTGGTGTCGAGCAGGGGCAGGGCGCTGTGTTCGGGTTTGATCAACAGGCCGATTTCCGTGCAGCCGAGGATGATCGCCTGCGCGCCGCGCGCGGTCAGGGATTCGATTACTCGCTGATAGATTTCTCGCGACTGATCGCTGATCACGCCGACGCAGAGTTCGTCATAGATGATCCGGTGCACGTCCTTGCGCTCGGCTTCGTCCGGCACCAATACCGTCAAACCCTGGGCAATCAAATGTTGCTTGAGAAAATCCTGCTCCATGGTAAATGCCGTGCCGAGCAGGCCGACCGTGCGTGCATCTATGTTCAGAGCCGCCTGTGCGGCCGGGTCGGCAATGTGCAGAAATGGAATGCTGATCGCTGCCTGAATCTGTTCGGCGACCTTGTGCATGGTGTTGGTACACAGCACCACGCATTCGGCGCCGCCGGCTTCGAGCCTGCGCGCAGCATCGACCAGAATCGCCGCCGCATCGTCCCAGCGCCCGGCGTGCTGGGCCTGTTCGACAGGGCCGAAATCGACGCTGTGCATCAGCAATTGCGCCGAGCGCAACGGGCCGAGACGGTCACGGACTTGCTGATTGATGAGTCGATAGTATTCGGCGCTGGATTCCCAGCTCATGCCGCCGATCAGGCCGATGGTGCGCATTTGATGTCCTCAGGCAAATGACAGTGTCGAGCGTTCAGGTCTGCGCCGAGTTTCCTTTTCTTCATGCTTCGATGCCAGCAGCAAGTGACTGTACCGCTGATCTTTCACGCAGGTGTCATGGTGCTTCATCGGGCCTGGTGCAGGTTAAACGTACGCCGGGGCTGGTATCTGCCACTATCGACCTTTGCAGCTCCTTTCCGAGGTACACCGCTATGGACGACGTACAACAACTGGGCGAGATGCTTCGTCATTACGCCGAGAGCGAAGCGCACAAGAAGCAACTGTTCGAGACGCAATCGGCTGCTTGGGCTACACGGATTACTGCGCTGTTCAGCGAAATTCAGCAATGGCTGGAGCCGGTGCAGGCGCCGAATCTACTGGAGGTGAGTCGCGAGGCCTATGTCGCGTTCGGGCCGAGTAACCCGGTAGAGACGTCCACTTTCAAGACGGAGAAGCTGAGCATTGTGATTGCCGGCAAACCGGTGGAGTTCGTGCCGGATGTAATGGGCAGCGCGGGTCAGATCTCGCTCGCGGTGATGGGGCTGACGGCGGCGCGGTATGGCAGCATTTCGCTGGTCGGATTGCCGGACGGCACGTGGCAATGGCGCAAGACCAATGGTTTGAAGGATCCGGATACGTTTGCCTTCGACGCCAATTTCCTTGCCCAGCAGTTGCAGAGTCTGATTCCTCGCGATCGCGGTTAAGATCAAGAGCTACCCCCTCACCCCAGCCCTCTCCCCCAGGGGGGCGAGGGGAAAGGGAGCCGATCTTCATTGGTTTTGAGATTGCATTCACCCGAGATATTTCAGGTCGGCGTAACCCGAACAAACAACTCGGTCAGTTCCCTCTCCCCCAGGGGGGAGAGGGAGCCGATCTTCGTTGTTTTTGAGATTGCATTCACCTTAGATATTTCAAGTCGGCGTAACCCGAACAAACAACTCGGTCAGTTCCCTCTCCCTCTGGGAGAGGGCTAGGGTGAGGGCAGCCCACCTGACACCCTCACATATCGAGATTGACCCACCCCGGTTTAGCCACCTCCGGCGCCACCGCTTTCACGGTTTTTCCGGTAGCCAGCTCAACCCGCCGAGCCACCTCCGGATCATCGGCAAACGGCACCATGCTCGCCTCATCCAGACTGTCCGCTGTCTCCCGCCGCAAGCAGTACTCCACCGCCAGCCACAGAAACACCACGCCCAACACATCAAAGAAAATCTCCATCACGAGCGGCTCCCTGCCTCAGGCGATCTGCGCTTCACTGCGCGCCAGTGCAACGTCGGCAACCCGCACCGTGCGCCACACGTTGTAAGCCATCAGCAACATCCCGGTGAGGAAGAACACCCCACCGGCGAAACGCACGATGAACCCCGGATGACTGGCCTGCAGCGCCTCGACGAACGAATAGGTCAGTGTGCCGTCCTCGTTGATCGCCCGCCACATCAGGCCTTGGGTGATGCCGTTGACCCACATTGAGGCGATGTACAAAACCGTGCCGATGGTCGCCAGCCAGAAGTGCAGATTGATCAGCGGCGTGCTGTACATCTGCTCGCGGCCAAACACTTTCGGCACCATGTGATAGGTCGCGCCGAAGGTGATCATCGCCACCCAGCCCAAGGCGCCGGCGTGCACGTGGCCGATGGTCCAGTCGGTGTAGTGGGAGAGGGCGTTGACGGTTTTGATCGCCATCATTGGCCCCTCGAACGTCGACATGCCGTAGAACGCCAGCGACAACACCAGGAAGCGCAGGATCGGGTCGGTGCGCAACTTATGCCAGGCGCCGGACAAGGTCATCATGCCGTTGATCATCCCGCCCCAGCTCGGCGCGAGCAGGATCAGTGACATGGCCATGCCCAGCGACTGCGCCCAGTCCGGCAGTGCGGTGTAATGCAAATGGTGCGGGCCGGCCCAGATGTACAGGGTGATCAGCGCCCAGAAATGCACGATCGACAAGCGATACGAATACACCGGGCGATTGACCTGTTTCGGCACGAAGTAATACATCATCCCGAGGAACCCGGTGGTCAGGAAGAAACCCACCGCGTTGTGCCCGTACCACCACTGCACCATGGCGTCGGTAGCACCGGAATACACCGGATAGGACTTGAACCAGTCCACCGGAATCGACAGGTGATTGACCACATGCAGCATGGCGATCACCAGAATGAACGCGCCGAAAAACCAGTTGCCGACGTAGATGTGCTTGGTCTTGCGCTGCACCACGGTAGTGAAAAACACCACGGCGTAGGCGACCCAGACCACGGCCATCCACACCGCGCCGGAGAATTCGATCTCGGCGTATTCCTTGGTGGTGGTGTAGCCCATTGGCAGGGTGATCAGCATGATCACAATCACCGATTGCCAGCCCCAGAAAGTGAACGCCGCGAGTTTGTCCGAATACAGCCGCACCTGGCAGGTCCGCTGCACCGCGTAATAACTGGCGGCAAATTGCGCGCTGCCGGCGAAACCGAATATCACCAGGCTGGTATGCAGCGGTCTTAGACGGCCGAAGGTGGTCCACGGCAGATCCAGATTCATCTCTGGCCACACCAGTTGCGAGGCGATCAAAACCCCCATCGCCATGCCCACCACACCCCAGAAAATTGTGGCAATGACGAATTGGCGGACGACCTTGTAGTTATAAGCCTGTCCGATTGTTGCTGTGCTCATGGTCAGTTCATCCACGGTTGCAAAGTCTTGCCAGGCCACCCGGTCTGGCATGAGCTGCACTGTAGAAACCCCGCCAGAAACAAAACAGGCTCAGGAATCTTTGATTTGTGCGGATCAGATTGAAGGGCTGACTGCGGCGTTCTGCCGCGCCCTGATATGGTTTTTATCGCTTCAGGTGAATCTGTAACGTGCTGCGCCGTTCGGCCATAGTCTGGGAAAATCCTGTGGGAGCGAGCTTGCTCGCGAATGCGGTG
>Ga0307510_10005341_pt1 | contig 15291 bp, 5 predicted proteins | sample 12_EM_MG_FD_207224 | JGI IMG/M metagenome (GOLD analysis project Ga0307510, IMG submission 207224) | Populus trichocarpa ectomycorrhiza microbial communities from riparian zone in the Pacific Northwest, United States - 12_EM | ecosystem: Host-associated > Plants > Roots > Unclassified | place...
TTATTGGTGGTCAGTTTCAAGGAGATAACCTGATGAGTATTTGAGAGAGGGACTACAGCAGCACCATGAAGATATGTGTTGGGAACGATTGATGCTACAGAGGGGAGTCCTGGCAGTACCGAAACAATCGGTGCAGAGGAAGGTATTGCTGCCATTGTTAGAGGAAAGCTGCATCCAATAGAAGGAATAGGTGCAGACGCAAAAAATCCAGGAGGAGCCATTGAAAAACCTGACGCAGGTTGCATAAGTGAAGAATTAGCAGGGAGAACAGGGAATGCTGCAGCTGACATGTTTGCTGTAGGAAAAGAGGAAGGTTGAGCTGTAGTAGAATCCATGAGAAGAAGAGGGAGGCGCCGATGGAAGCTCTTTTGAATATAATGCTCTGATACCAAGTTGAAGTTAAGGGAGAACGGGTATTGGAAAATATTATGAAGGTTGTAATACTAACCATGTAGTCTAATACACATGATTAGAAACCTATATAAGGTAAATACAAGATAAATATATATACATAATAACATTCCATAATAGATATAATTACAATTCATTTATGGGAATGATTAAGATTAATTAAGGTAGAAAGGTAGTTTTAAACTTTTAATAAAAAATGAAATTTTAAGTGTTTAATCTTAATGTGAAAAAAAAAATATATGAACTCATTATTACTATAACAATTGGAAATCCTTGTAATTGCTAGCAATGATAGTATACTTGAAATCTTTGTGTCATCAATGGCAACAATAATCATTTTAATAATTAAAACACTTGAAAAAAAAAATGTTAGAAAGATGGATACACATACAGAAGGGAAAGGGGAAAAAAAGAGAGCAAAAATCGCAGTGCTTTTTTTCTCACTACAGCATGAGCTACAGGTACAAAAAGTTATCTTCCATATATACGCTCCATTATGACCTGTGAGGTTGCAGAGGCTAGTGGATGCTAGCATCAGAAAACAGATATTCTAGCTATGGCTCTGCAAAAGTTCTCAATTATGGAAAAATAACTGTAAAGATAGATCAATTTGAGTGATGATCAATCAAGCTAGCTAGACCCACAATAAGACCATATGTATTCTGGGTTTAATCAGACTGCTATCAATCATAAAACACTTGAAAGAAGAAATTGGTAAAAGAAAGAAAGAAAGAAAGCAAAGTGGACACCATTAACCCAGTTGAAGCCAGATTTTAAGAAATATTTTTTAAAAAATTATGATTTTTTATTAACCCAACGCAATTCAGGATTTGTATTAATATATCAGCGGGCTGATCTATCAAACTATTCTTGGATTTTAGAACTATATATGAACATATATATATATGAATGGATTTTTTCAGGATTCAATTTGTTGGATGGTCCTTATAGCAACTACATGTATACATGGAGCATCCATTTTGAGCTCAAGAAAAAAGCAATGTAAAATGCTTATTAGCTTGTTTCCCACTGTAACCATTATTGAAGAAAGTCTTCAAGAAAATCCAAAGAAGTTATTATACAATAATTATGTCTTTCTATGATGGGTTACATATACTATACAATTTCTTCACTTTGATCATACAATATACAGGTGTTCTTTGTTACAGCTTTGGCTTGCCTGTGTGCATGCGTGCAAAAGCAGCTAGCTAGCTAGCTAGCTAGCATATGTTGGATTCCACCACTTATCTTGTTTTTTGAGTGCTCAATCACTTAATCATAATAATATATATGATAGTATGAGCAATAGTAATTCATATTTAAAAATTTGATCAATATTATTCTTCAATCAAATTGCTTCATCCTTTTGTACTTCAAATCATGGTGTGTGTGTGTGTTTTGCATTATTGATCTATATATTACGAACGTGTGGCTCTTTGGGATGAGAATGTTTTTCTTTATACTACACTCTTTAAATTGACCGATTGATTTATGCTATTCCATAGATTATCAAGTTAATTAAAATTCACCCAAAACAAATTATTGGTTAAGAGAAGGTTCATATTGTGTCCTATATGTTTAATTACAACTATATAATTTTAACACAATTAAGAGCAGTTCTTGATTGATTAATATTTTTAAACAAAAAAGATAAAAAAACATGTTTAGTTGAAGAAAAAAAAGATAGAAATATAAATAAATCTATATATAAAATAGTTTTTAATGAGTTTCTATCGTTTCAAAACAAAAAATATTTATAATTCTTGTGATTCGATTCCTGAAAATTAAATTTCGAAAGCTATGTAGAAATAATATATGAAGCTAGCTAGCTAGACAACATTTAATATCAATCTTGGAGTTCAGTGTAAGTATCTAATTTCTTCGTGGTCACAGTACATTTCTTTACCAACATGCATGAATATGAATCTCAAGATGATAAACCATATAAAAGAAAATTAATATTTTCAAATCACAAAACCAACCAAGCATCCTCTGTGATGGTGAAGTCATGGCCGACAATGGCATAATCAAAGTATATATACTTTTGTTTCTTTAAAGTACATGTGTTCCTAACTTTGACATGGGTGGAGGAATATTTTTTTCACTTTCCTTTTACTTTGAGCTTAGGTGGAAGCTTATATTTTCAACCACCAGAATGATGATGGCAACAGAAACACAATTTATGAAACTTCAAGTAAAGCATTTACGGGTTTTAAAAAATTTGATGGTGGGCTTAGTGTGTCTCCAACATACCCTAAAAAGATGGCCGAAAAGGAAATAGTGTACAGGATATTGTGCTGCCTAAAGTTGGAATATATGGGGTCTTAGATGTGTGGATCCTTTTCCAAAGAATTACTTCTATATGGCGAAAGTCGTCAAGAGCCATCAGCCTGCTTGATCTGTCATTGTTACCCACCTAGCTAATTGCATTTTTAACCTTAAATTTATGCACAGATAATTAACAACTTGACTAGCCCCATGTTGTCCATGCCATGGCCAACACCACCACATGACAATTCTATGGTGGGCTTCTGGTAAACAAGCAAAATAAATTACCCGTTTCATTAAATAATTCATATTTTGCTATTTTTTTAAAAAAATATATTATTAATTGATAAAGACAGAATGACCCAAATAAAAAAATATACAAAGTATTGTGTTAGAAACCCAACTTATAAAATAACTTGTTTAATTAAGGGATGAATAGAGAATTGGATAAGAAGCAAGGGACAACAAGAGGTTTCAATAAACTAAAATTTTATATATATATATATATATATATATATATATATATATATATATATATATATATATGAACAAGGAAAGATTAAACTGCTCGTATTTGCATTTTGAGGGAATTTAAAGAAGTTTTTTTTTTTTTTTTGCTTGGTCTTTTTTAGTTATGATGTAATTGTTTCCATGTGCTCTTATGGGCTATGGTTTGTGCCTTTATTAGTTTTGTTTATAAAAAAAAATGGCAAATATAGGTTCAGAGCTAGGAATTTTAGTTTAGAAGAGTAAAATTAGAGAGAATATTTTCTTGCAGGCCCTGCACCTGCATGCCAGCCCCCCTAATTCCTGGAATACTACTACTATATATTTTAGTCAAGCCTTGTTATATGTATGTCCTTTTCTCTTGTTGGTACGATGGCTTGTAAAATATTGTTCAATGTTCTTTCAAATCCTATAAACTATATGTATTGTAAAATATTGCATGTCCAATGTTCTATCAAATCCTAAAATTATATAGAACACTACATCTCCCATCTAAAATGGGCAAGTTATACATATTATACACACATGATGAGGAAATATTTTGTCAAAAATTATTGAACAAGGAAGAGAGGTGAATTGACTGCTAGAGGGCCTTATAAAGACTATTAAATTAATTTACCAAGATTATAATCTAGCTAGAAACATATTGGAATAGCTATATAGGGACAAAGAGCCATGATATTTCCCTCTCAGTTTCTATTTTGTATCAAACTGTTTATAAATAGACAAGAAATATCCATAGATTGGGCTAAATCCTAGGAACAGGCAGGCTTGAAATAAAGCTAGAAGACGAGCATTAATCTCCACCCTCCTCCTTTTTTCCTCTCTCTTTCCAACTTTATGTGCGTGTGCATCCTTTTCCTTTTGTCTCACTGATTTGCAAAGATTTCAAGAAATTCTCTTCTTCAACAAACAATAATTTTAATCATAATCTCGCTTATCTTCTCAATGCTTAATTTCTATTAAACACTATTCATCACACATGCGAGCATTAATTGTATTATTTAATCAATTAATTTAGATCGATATCCATACATCAATATCATACTTTTTCGATCCTTTATAGATTTGAGCAGATCTTACTGCCGGATGGAATTAATAAATTGTTCCTAGAAATATATGAAGAGATATTATTGATATTATTATTATATGGTTATTCTTGTGCTAGAATATCATGGAATAATGCTAGATATATAACTAAAATTTCTTTACTAATAAATGATGGAGGACCTTATGCTTGGTGTTTCATTAATCATTCTTTTTGTAATTATTTTTTATTTCCATTAAATCTGATAAAATCCACATGATTTGAATTATAGTAAATACCATTTCATTTGTAGGAAAATGTTAACAAAAAATTATTCTAAAACAAAATCTCAACAAAAAGATCAATTAATATATATTCTTAGCATCATTACTCATATATCATCACACAATTAATCACTTGTTGTCAACAAATTAAAGAAGAATTTCTTACAAACAAGGATTGTTGATATCTCTCTTCTAATAATAGGTTTTGAAAGAGGTAATTTTTTATAATAGGTTAGGGATAGGTAATTTTTCATATTCCAACTTATCACAATATATATGGATGTCATATGTCATCCAAACAATTTTAAAAAAAAAATTAATTTGACATATTGTAGTATGGACCCATTGATTCATCAAGTCCATTGATTGTTGATACTTCGGCACTTTGACAATGACAATGCAATCTTAGGACCACAACATTTGAAACCATGCTTGTGAATTGTAACAATCAACACTGAAAGCATAACATGTGATTGAGAAATCTTGCTTGATCTTAGATATGAACAAAACATCTCAATTTATCTCTATTGTCGAACCCATTAAAAATTGTTTGAAAAAAACAACTCATTCTAGCTAGCAAACTTGTTAATGCTCCATCATTTATATATATACATAAGCTTAATTTTCCTGCGTGATGAAACAGAGCACATGCATGAACAAGCGTGAAAACGAAATGCTGGATCCATCATGAATAAATGCTAGCTCCATTGTATGCAAATATTATATACTTTACAAGCTAGAAGAGCAAGATATTGAACTTTTCTTGCTAGATAATATTACTTGTAATAACTTATTTATGGGTTATTTTCTATTTTTTTATAATAAAGATAAATAAATAATAATAAAATAAAATAGCAAGAAGGTTGACATTTTGACAAAAGTAAGTTGGGAGGATTTCACATGTATAAAAAATCAAACTGCAATTTTGGATAGAATCGGGAGTCTAATTAGACCCTGTTTTATCCAAAAATAAATAGGTAGGGTGCTCTGGGGTTGTACAACCAATCTTTTACTCGGACTCTCGCAAATTATTAGGTTTTCTAATAACCTTAATACTAAGTGGCGACTCCTGAACCTTAATCATAATTTTATAATTAAACTCAAAATTCTTTCTCTTCCAACAACATACCTCTTAGGAGGCTAATTAAAGCGCGCTATTTTGACATCACCCTGATGACATTACTATTGGAAAGAAAAGAAAAGAAGACAAGTTTTGTTAGTGAAGCTTGTAGTTTTGTGTCTCAACTTTTTTGTTATTTGTTTTTGTTTAGTTGTGTTAAAGGGAAAACAAGATTTTGGCTGGAACTACTTAAAATAAGTTGAAAAATAAATTGATTTGGTTTTCTTTTAAAATTAGAGAGCATGCAAACCTAAGTAATAAGAAAGATTTTATGAGCATTTAAAGATTAAAGACAATAAAAAAAAGTCAAAATGACTAGGAAAAAAAAGAGATTTATGCAGTTGTTTTTTGAATATATATATATATATAATGTCCTAAAAATCCAAGTAGCCTAGGAATAAGGTTCCCGTGTTGGATAATCGGTTAATGAATTGGTCCTAACAATCTCATCTATTCTTTTTAGCTAAGGTAGTTGATAGCTTATACTTGGTGCTTGGTAGACCAGGGTGGCTAGTACGTGCAAAAAGTCCCTTTTCGTGGAGATGGAGACTCTCCGATGCTTAAATAAGTATTTTTTTAAAAAGAGAAAATACAATAATATTCTAGAAAGAGATGCTCTGAAAATATATATGTAGTAGAAAATGAAAATTATAAACCTTTGTTTTGAAGGTCTCATAGTGTATTTATAACTCGTAAGTCTTGTTCTTTTGTAAAAAAAAAAAGGTCTAGAGTGTAATTTTACCTTGATAACATTTAATGATGTATAAATATCTCTTATATCTATATTAATGTTTGATGGAAATATAGTGGGTTCTTGGATGACTTTTATACACCTAAAATGTATAAAAAGTTTAAGGTCCAAAACATCAACTATAGCTGAGCCTATAGAGACTGAGTTATTTCTATAGGCTAGACCTAATAGAGGTGGGTTCATCTATTGAGTGAGCCTAATTGAGGTTGAGTTCGTCCCTTGGTGATCCCAAGAGAGTCTGGTCATTCCAAAGAGGATCCTCATTCCTTTAGGCGTGTCTAAGGAGGATGGTCATTCTATTGGGCGTGTGTAGGGGAGGATGCCCATTCCCTTGTGTGTGCCCAAGGCCTAGCACACTGCCATGCCCAATCGTGGCTAGGTTTGGCGCGCGTCTTCACTGAGACGTACTTGTATTCCAGAAAATTTATATCCGTAAATCTTTCTTAATCCGATGTTTTTTGGCAAAAATATATACTGATAAAAATTTTGGTTCATCAATATATATATTCTCTATAAAATATAATTAACAATTTTTTATTGGTAATGTCATTAAGGGTTTGATCTACCAGCAATACCTAACATGAACCCAGACCATCAAATTAAGATAATTTGGCTTCAATGATGTAGCTAAATGGGATTTAATTTGAAACGAATCCCCACTTTAAATACTCACTTATAAGTAACAGGCTTTTCCCACTTTATATTTCATTATTTATGATCAATTAAGTAGTAGATTTGGAGATCAGCATTTATTTTAATTTTATTTGCTAAAAGTGGTTATAATTATGTCCGCCAACATCCAGGTATTAGATTCAGATTGTTTTCTTTTATGCTCAAGTTCAAAGAATAAAATTTTTACCACAAAGGTGATGATAGCAAAGTCTAGCTAGCCTTGTAGTTCTTAATTTTTTTTTAATATATGGGGCTCCACTATATTTAATTTCTTTAAACCATAATTACTTGTTAATTAGTACTCTATATGCCCTATATTTATGCATGATCACTTTTCTAGCCATCATCAACATTTTTGGTTAGGGTTAGGTCCATCACCATCTGTTAAAAAAAAATTGGGGTAAAAAAGTTACCATGTTGAAGATCAATAAGCAAGTTAATTAGAATCAATTACCTTCTTAATTCTTATGATTTATTGTTATAAACTTAATCCCAGTCCAACTTTACTGATCCCAAATCATTTTAGAAGTTGGAATGTCCAAATTTAAAATCCTTCCACTCCCAAATACAAATAAATAAATAATAAAATTAAATTAACTCAATTCAATAACGAAGATTTAATTTAATTCTAAGCTGATTGCAACTTCAAATGAATTATTAATTTTAACATGTTTGGAAGCTGCAATATTGAACATGCCTCCAATATTTGACCTATCAATTATTAATTTCCTATAATACATAATTAATTAATTGATGATGGGATCCTAAACAATCCTCGAGACAAACCCTAATCTTGATTTAATATAGTGCAACATTATCCTGATTTTCTGCAATCTATTAAGAGAATAATCTGTTGTTAGCTTGTACAAAAGTCAATAAATAATTTAATATACTGCAGCTCACATGCTTGCATTAACTTATACACCAATCATATTTAAAAAAAAATTTAAAAATCTTAATTAAATAAAGAAGTTATATCTAGCTTGAATAAAGGAATGACAAGCTGACAACATTCCATCAACAACCCTAATTAACTTCATACCTAAGTTGCACGATCACATTCTTCCCTTAGATTATGGAAGCCACCATGTGAAAAACCTTGAAAAGAAAACCTTTTCTTGTCTCTCTCTCGTTTGGCTCTATATGCAATTAATTAGCATTGCATCCTCTCTTCACTCCTTGCACGAGTGCCTCTCGTTTCCCTTGCTATATATATTTTTGCTTTTAATTAGGAAAATAAAGACTCAAACTTTAATCAACAACTCATTACACTTAAGAACACATGCCTCCCATGAAGCATTGCCAATAATCCATTGTTTAAATGATACATTTTTCTCACGATAGTACAAGCAACAAGGACACTTTTAGGACAATGTCACAACCTAACTTGGTCGGTTTACTTCCTAGCTAGCTAGTTAGCCTAGCTATTTGAGAGGTTGTAATATTGCAATAAGATTTTGATAATTGTTCCTCGTGGGATATATCCCACAAATCTCTCTTTAATATATATGTAAAATAAAAACAATATTTACATAGCAAGTCGATCATAATTTTATTAGTTGAAATTCTATTTTTTTTCATTTTCATGAGGGTAAATTAAAAATGAAACATTATAATACTTATCCTATAAATTTCTCAATATTGTGCTTCTACAATAACTTGTCCAATTGTGATTATACATGCACAAACTTGTTCCTTAAACAATCCTTCTTTATCCAAAAAAAATAAAATAAAAAATAAAACACAAAGTGTACAAGCTATTATAAGCTGTGAGATTTATGCACAAACTTGCAAGTTTCTAAATTGAATATAAAAGGAATATATGTTGGTTTGAGGGTCAATTAATCTTAATTTCTTCAAATTCATTGAATTAAGAAATTCTACCACTAAGGCAACAATTCCCATCCAAGTAAGCTCCAATTCTATTGGTCCAAAACCCTTACATGGCAAAGAGAATGCCAGCTATAAAGATAGCACAGAAGCTGCAAAACCCAATAAATCCATACTTGTTTTGCTTTCCTAAATTAGCCTGTAGTTAATCCATTGTTGTTACACTGATCGCGGAACTCATAATCTAAAATTTAATTGAGATTAAGTTTTTAATTGAATTGTATAAAATATTAATCTAATAACATCTAGTTGATTGGATTAAATTTTTAATGATTTGCTTGATATCGAACCAAGCTGACCAATATATAAAAACAATTAAAAAAATAACAAAACATTGTTTTTAATAATAATAAAAAATTAATGGAAGTTAAACCGGCTAATAACTCGTACCTTTCAAATTAGGACTTGGAACCATGAGTTAATCCAATGCCGGGGTGTACAAAACAGTAAATTTACCCTCATGAATCACCATCACTTCGAAGACAAAAAAAAAAAAAGCCAAAACCAAAATATATAAAAACAAAAAAAAACTAACTATAAAACCCAAAATCCAGCTCTCCTTTCCACCCTCAAAATCCTCTCTCCCTCTCTTTTTCTCTCTCTAAAAATGGAGCTCCCACCACCCTTCCCAAGACCACCACCTCCTCCACCACCACAAGACCAGCAACACCAGAAAGATTTAGACTTTGACAGCATTAGAGCCATCAAAGTCCTCGGCAAAGGAGCCATGGGGACAGTCTTCCTTGTACACAACCAAGAAACTGACTCCACAGCCAAGAACCGATTTGCCCTCAAAGTAGTCGAGAAATCCACCCTCCATACCAAATTCGACGCCGAACGCCGTGCACGGTGGGAGATCCAAGTCTTGAACCAATTATCCACCCCAAAAACAACCCACCCATTTCTCCCCAACCTCATTTCCTCCATAGAAACCCAAGAATTCCTCGCTTGGTCTGTCCCCTTTTGTCCCGGTGGTGACCTCAACGTCCTCCGCCACCGCCAAAACGACCATGTTTTCTCCCCTGCTGTAATCCGCTTTTACTTAGCTGAAATCGTTTGTGCTCTTGATCACCTCCACCAAATGGGCATTGTCTACAGAGACCTAAAGCCTGAGAACATTTTGATACAACATTCTGGTCACGTTACTCTTACAGACTTTGATCTTTCTCGTACGTTAACGAGAAAAACGGTAAGAAATCTTGTCCCTAACGCCGCCGCGAGCTGCAATAATTTAATCACCGTCAGCGAAATTGAACAGCAACCTCAAAAGAAGCAGCAACAACATCATATAAGGAACTTGACGAGGTGGTGGTTTGTTAATGATGTTCAACACAAAAAGAACGGGCTAAAGAAGGCAAAATCTGCACGAGTTAGCCCGGTGAGTCGGAGAAAACTAAGCTTCAACAATGGAGAACGGTCCAACTCGTTCGTGGGCACAGAGGAATATGTCTCGCCGGAGGTTGTAAGAGGAGATGGGCACGAGTTCGCTGTTGATTGGTGGGCTCTTGGAATTTTGAGCTTCGAGATGTTATACGGGACGACGCCTTTTGTAGGGAAGAACCGGAAGGAAACGTTTCGAAACGTATTGGCCAAGAAGCCGGAGTTTATCGGGAAACGAAACGAGTTAACAGACTTGATTGAACGGCTGTTAGAGAAGGACCCCACACAAAGGTTGGGGTATCAACGTGGAGCTTGTGAGATTAAGGAGCATGTGTTTTTTAAGGGTGTAAGGTGGGACCTATTAACGGAAGTCCTAAGACCGCCGTTTATTCCGTCGAGAGACGACGGGGAGTTAACGGAGAGGGCAACGGCAGCTGGGGTGGATATAAGGGAGTATTTTAAAGATTTAAGGGCGCCACCTCCGTCAATGCCTCCGTCACCGTCTTCGGATTATTACATGAAATTGTCAGAATTCTGACCCACACGTGTGGCAGGTGGCACGTGAAAGATTTAGCACAGTTCATTTTCTTTTTTATGTACATAAAATAAATGGGTTAGAAATTGAAAAACACTAGTCGTAGTGAAGATGAAGATTAGCTGTTACAAGCTATAAATATATATATATATAGATTATTATAAAAATTTTAAGGATTATGAGTGGAAAAATTATAGGATATCTGTTTTAGTTTATTTGTTAATATTTTGAGAAACAATATTTTTATACACTTGTTTATATTTTTTAATTATGAAGTTATATATCTGTTTAGTTGAGTATTAATATGTGAATTAATGAGAATTAATTTAGTCCAACAATATAATATTTTATTAAAAAATAAAATAGAGGAAGATAGACACAATTTATAGGTCTTTGATTGTTTTCCAAGAAAAAAAAAAAAAAGAGGAAATTTGGTGGCTAGTTACACCTAATATTGGAGGCACTGCGAAGGGCGGGGATTGCTTTTGGACAAAATTATGCTTGTTTTCTCCCTTCTTGAAAAAGAAAACAAAATCTTGCATTTCTTGCATAGAAATTTATGGTACCGATATAATATTTTCCTAAAATAAAGGAAAAGATCATTGTTATCAAATTTAACATCGTTTTGATTTTAAATTAAATAAAATAAGAATTAACTTCATTAGATCTAGTTGATTTACGAGTGTTTGTAGTTGAAACAAATAATTGATATAGCTAGCAATATAATATTTTTCTGAAATAAAGGAAAAGATTATTGTTATTAAATTTAATATCGTTTTGATTTCAAATTAAAAAAAGTAAAAATTAACTTGATTAGATCTTGTCAATTTATGATTTAATCGACTCAATCAAATCAAGTTTTGGTCTTTAAAAAAAAGCTCAAATGTTGTTTTAACTTTAAAAAATATGAAAATGACACATTTTAGATTAAGTTTGAGAGTGTGGTAGCGTTATTTTTTTAAAGTACTTTTCACTTAAAAATATATTAAAATAATTTTTTTAAAGAAATAAATTATTTTTAACATCAACATATCTAAATAATTTAAAAAAATTAAATTTTAACCGATTTCATTTTAAACCGCAATCTCAAATACGGAGAATTAATAACTTTGAACAAAAGCACTTGAGTTTTTTTTTAATGAATATTAAAAGAAGTATTTAGAAACTAAATTATACTCAATGCTCACCTTTTATTAGTTTGATGATTTTAGCTGGTGGTTGTTGATGGCTTTAGTTCTATAATTACAGTGGTAATTAATGAGAAGGATTAATTGGTGATCAGTGGGGTCATGAATTTTTAAATTGAAATCATTTTGTTTACCGAAAGATGACAATAAGGCTACTGTTTGTTCCGTGAAGAGTGGTGTGAAATGATCGATGAAACATTGTAGTTCCTTTGTGATGCAAATATTAATTAGAAGCTCAAGCTTACATATATATATATATATTCTTTCATGTTCACGTGCGAAGATCTTATATTTAATCACTAATTATTCTACTACTTCATGATTCTTAATTAAAACACCATCTTTGATAAATATAGGATGTATAATTAGGCTTCATCATGTTGATTTCATTGTACGAAAATATTGACCATATTGGTTAATTACATACATGCATGTGTTTTATTTTGTGATGAATGATATTTTTTAAAAATATTTTTTAATTAAAAATATATTTTCTTAGATTTTTATTTTATTTTTGGTATTAGAACATTAAAATCATCTAAATTTTTTAAAAAATATTAATTTGATATTTTTTAAACGAAAAATAATTTAAAAAACAAATTATAACAAAAAAAAAATAAACACTAAAAAAAGTAAGTGTGTGTCCTTGTTTCTAATGAACTGGAAAAATGGATTTGATTCATATAAAAATTAACTTAGGTAACACATGATCGTAGAGATAATGAGTTTGCACAAATTTAAAAAAGACATCAATATCGAAATATCTTCTTGATAAGAGCGACCTCAACGAGATGGGTGCAATTAATATTATTTGTAAGATTTGTCTGAAAAGTCAGTGGAGGTAGGCTTGGCTCACCCGTGAGATAAATTTGCCTCGAAGAAGACCGGATAGCCCGCCCAGGCAACGTTTCATCCACGCATATTGTCTGTACGGCAAGGATAAGCCTTGTCAAGCATGAAATCTATGTTCACTCTTTCATAAGTGATGAGATCTATTTACAATCCGTTTGTATATACATGTTTTTTTTTTAAAATAATATAAATTATATTTTAAAATTTTATTTAACGGTTTAAATTTTTTAGTTGAATTATTATTTGACATGGTATCAGAGCTTTGATTATCGAGCGGTTATAAGTTTGAATCTCACCATCTCTTATTTATTTGATAAAAAATTAAATACAAAATAATATGAATCTGTGCAAGTTTCAAGGTTAAATGGTTTTTATTCGAGGGGGTATGATGAAGAATGATATAAATTATATATTAAAATCAAAAGCATTATTTTCAATGCTTTTTACTTCGATCGAGTTTGAAATGAGGACAAACACGTAAACAAATGAATTTTTAGTGTGTTTGAGATTATGATATTTTTATAGTTATGGTTTAAAAAGATAGATTTTAAAAAATTTATAGGTTATAGCTTTTTTTTAATTAGTGTTTTGAGAGAAAATTTTCAGTATAATTGGAGTAATTAAACACAAATTGCACCACATTACACAACAAAAATAAACGAGCTTTATATACGTGTACCCTAAGTACTATTCAATGAGTTTGAATCCAAAAATATATATATATTGGTAAGCTCTCTCTGGTATTTCTTAATACCTATATATAGGAACTTTCTTAATTAACCACAGATTGCTTGTTGGTAGATGACCATTTTGTAAAAAGGCTAATTATTTTCCAGTGAGTTTACTAATTTCAATATAGAAAGTTAAGCATGATCATATGATTACCAGACAAATGTTCTTAGATTACGGGGTTTGCTGGAGGGCCATTGCTTGATTTGCCTTTAACTTTATCACACAATTCCTGACTTCTAAGGTTTGGCGTCCATGGTAATGATTACAGGCTCCCCTCAATCTTAGACTCGAAAAAGAAGAAGCTAACACATATCTCTTATAGTTATAGAAAAATGCCAAGTGTGCAAGAATTTTAATAAATGACTTGTTCAGTGTTCTTGGTATGAAAAAGCCCTAAGAAAAATCATTAATTTGTTTTATAACCTATTTAGTTGACATCTTTTAATTTGTTTTCGTGTCAATAATAAGAAGATTTTTCTAATTTTGGACAGCAATGATAAATTGGGAGGGGATAGATGAAATTTAAGGAACAAATAGGGTGGATTAGCATGATTTTTGAATAATATAGGGGTCAGCCGTGAAAGGAAAAAACACAAAAAAGTTAACGAGCTTTAGAGTACTGTATGGCATCCTTTATAGGCAAAGTTGTTCAAAGACCTAAAGTTACAAAACTTGACTCCATATTCTTTTGTTAACTTTAATTGCTTTATATGGTTGTATATTTGATTATTTGTTCTGTTTACTCGTCAATATTTTTCTCTTTTTGAATAAAGATTTTATTGTTGTTTTTAGTTTGATAGAGAAAGTTGATATTTCATCAACAAGATTAATTAATTTGTTATTTATGTGCATGTAAGATGTATTCAACTTCTAAATAGATAATTTAGATTTAAAATCTTCAGAGGATTTAATTTCTTTGTGTCCAAAATAATTAAATATACCAGTTATTGTTTGGAATATTAATTATTATACACCACTTGTATTGCCAATTATTTTTTTCAAACAATACGTTATACTTTATTTGGATGGATTTAGTATAAAAATAGTGGTATATATATTTATACTTTATATATTTTGAATAATGAAATTAGTATTTTTTTTTTCTAAAAAAAAACATGTAATATCCTCGTGAAATATAACTATAAGGTACTTATAACATAGTTTTCTCACGTACAAACATCAAGTATACTTTGATTCTAAAAAAATATAAATAATTATGCAAAAAAGTCCTCAAATAGACAAGAACTTTATCATCCGCTAATTACATTGTTGAGGAGATTTAATAATTTATTCTCCAATGTGAGGGTGTATTTTTCAAAATTATCTAAAAAGAAGATTTTAGAATTCATTCTCCTTCATGTTGATCATATGAATATATATTCCCTTTTAAGATCTTATAATTAACGTGAAAAAAGAAAAAGGAACATTAAGGAAGGAAACATTAAAAAATCAATTTTCTCAATTTTCTTTGTCTCTGTGAAGATAAAATCACCTGAAATATATGTAAGATATATTAAGTCTTATATAATAGTTTAAATTATTCAATTAAGATAATTTCTTGATATGATATTAAAGTTTTATTGACCAAATAGTCATGAGTTTGAATCTTATCATTCTCATTCTATTTAATAAAAATTAAACATAAAATACAAATTTATGAGATGATTTTTTTAGT